>Ga0315336_1002289_pt1 | contig 30167 bp, 24 predicted proteins | sample ASW5metaG_FD_204512 | JGI IMG/M metagenome (GOLD analysis project Ga0315336, IMG submission 204512) | Ammonia-oxidizing marine archaeal communities from Monterey Bay, California, United States - ASW #5 | ecosystem: Environmental > Aquatic > Marine > Intertidal zone | place: USA: California... | reverse complement strand
CTATAGTCCTACCTTTAGTGATTGGAGCCGGTTTTGATCCTGTATGGTTCGGTATTTTTCTAGTGATAGTTGTCGAGATGTCGCAGATTACTCCGCCTGTTGGGTTTAACCTGTTTGTTGTTCAGGGCTTGACAGGAGAAAGTATTGGACGCATTGCAATGGCTTCGCTTCCATTCTTTATAATCATGGTCGTTTTTGTAATTGTAATCACCATGATACCGGAGATAGTCAGTTTTCTGCCTGCCACGATGAAGTAGTGGTTACTCGCCGCCATGGGTGTGCAGCAATTTGCACCATTACTGCAGCGCGAGGGTATGGGAGGAGATAGCCCATTGCCTTAATGTGTGGGCAGAAACTATCAGTTATGCCAAGAGCTATGATAAACGAAGCAGTAATTGCCCTTGAAAAATAGGTTTCAGTCGGCAGCTTACCAACTGAGGATTTTTTCTCCCAACATCTTTCCAAACGTCATGGCCGGAGTCAGTGACAAACCACCGACGAAGGCGTTACCCGAAGTTCGCCCAAAACCCAGAATTTCCCCCGCGGCATAAAGATTTGGTATGGGTATTCCATTGGTTTTTAAAACACGGAGCTGATTATCGACACTGAGACCCGCTGGGCCGAGCACGGTAATGCCCATAGCGCGAATAGCGTAAAATGGTGGTTTCTCGATGCGTCTGATAAGAAAGTGTCTGCCAAATGCCTTGTCGTTCTGACTATCAACTGCGTTGTTGTATTCGTTAATAGTTTCGATGAGGGTATCGACAGGCACGGCAATTTGTCGAGCTAGATCCTCAATGGTCTCCGCCTTAACAAAGTTGGGGTGGTTATCAAATTTTGAAAGAAACTCTTTATCTGGGAGAGGTGTAATTGGTGATGCGTTCTGACGAATACCCTCATCGAAGACAATAGCCATTTCCATACCAGGCTGATTGAGCAATGACCTCTCCCTGTAATCGATACTTGGGTGGTCCTCTCTCATGAAGCGGCGTCCGTTTCCGTCAATAAACACCTCCCATACACTTCGAGCCTTGGGAGATAGAGTAAGAAACTGACCCGAAGTAGGGTTTTGAGGGTCCTCTAGGTAGCCGGCAAAGGTGCACAGAAACTTTTCACTTCCATCTACGACTGCATCTAGCTCGCGTGCTGCCAAAATTCCGTCGCCGCGGGAATAAGGATTGCAATGAGAACACAAAGGAATCCCGGGTGATAATTCGTTCCATGTATCCAAACCAGCCGCATAACCTCCGCATGCGAGGACTACGTTTTTTGCCGCGTAGGTGATTTGATCTCCGTTGCTGTTGACTTTAATGCCAGTTACGGCCCCAGACTCCTCGGTCACTAACGCTGTAAGACGTTGACCAAGTCGCAAATCAATTGCCCCTTCTTTTACTAAGGCCTCGTGGACTGGACGCAGCACATCAAGAATAGATATTGCCGCATTTGTGCCCCATAGGTAACGCCGGGTGCGATAGGGTTCATGGGCTTCGCCGGCTACAGGCGTTCCTGGCGCGGGTTCTAGACCAATATCTATAAGCCAGTCGATGGTTTCTGCTGCGTTATCCACGAAGGTTCTGAGTACCACAGGGTCAATCTGGTTGTTGGCAACTCGCTGTGCATCTTCGTAATGCTCGTCTGGACTATCATCAATACCTAAACTCTTTTGCAGTTGGGTGCCAGCCGCACTAATTTGGCCAGAGGACCAATGAAGTGTTCCACCTATACGGTTATCAGCCTCAACCTGAAGAACCCGCGCACCTTTTTGCGCTGCATGAATGGCTAATGGCAGTCCAGCAGATCCCGCCCCAACCGCTATGACGTCCCAAGTATCGCTCATTATTCGTGGTCCCCTATTTTCGGATTATCATTTTGACGTGTCGTGTTTAGTGGCACTGTGAAACAACAACTTAACGCGGAGATAATTATTTTCCTATAGAACAATACATTTATTTAAGTGGGAATCTTGGGACTGATTTAGGTAAACTTAGCCGGCTTGCGCTTGGTCGTGTTATAGTGTTGAGCGGAGTCTTTCGGAGATCGCCTTTCTGAGGAGAATGAGTCATGCGTGCGTATGTTAGTTACCTCGATCCGGAAACCCTCTCTTGGGAGGAGATTCTTAATAGTAATGGTGTGGTGACGGGCGTGCACCGACGTATCTACAACAAAGACCCAGAGAGTGGCGATTTCACTTCGTTTGCTGAGATACCGAAAGGTTGGATTGGGCCGTCAGGAGCCCATTATCACTCCACATTTGAGGAAGCATTTATTTTGTCAGGTTCGCTAACCCTTGATGGCGAAGATTACCTTGAAAGTGGCTCCTATCTTTATCGCCCAGGAATGGTAGTTCACGGTTGGACGGAACTATCAGAAGGGGCTCACATCATTATACGACGTGGGGGTCCGGCCGACATTATTCCAGTTGAGAAACTTCATTCTTACGAATATCCGTACGAAGAAGTTCATGATGGGAGGCCGCATATTCTCCACCTAAGAACCGATGAGTTGGAATGGACATGGCATGGTGCAGATAAGGACCGATATGGAATAAAAGTCTTAAGCCAAGACAAGGATAGTGGAGCCCGCACACTACTTCTGCACCTACCCCCTGGTTGGAATGGATCGTACTCTGGCCCTAACGAACGTGCAGTGGAATGTGTAGTAGTTTCGGGGGAAATGAGTTTAGCAGACGGAACGGTCTTTGGCCAAAGTTGCTATTTTTGCCGTCCACCGGGTGTGGATGATGATCCTATTGCTCACTCGAAACAGGGCAGCACCCTTCTAATGTGGGAAGAATAGAATCCAACACCGTTATTATATGGCAATGGTTCTATTACTGGCTGCGACGAAGCTCTCTTTCAGGTCCTGGAAGTTTTGCACGGCCTGAAACTGAGGAAATTCCTCAATCACGTTTGGAGGGGCATGAAATAAGATTCCCACTTCTGCTTCAGTGAGCATTGCGGTGTCGTTGTATGAATCACCTGCAGCTATAATCCGATAATTTAGAGTGTGAAGAGCTCTAACTGATTCCCGCTTAGCGTCGGGCTGACGCAACTCATAGTCCACTACTCTGCCTTGCGAGTTTATAATTAGTCGATGGCAAAATAGTGCTGGCCACTTGAGTTGGCGCATTATGGGCTCGGAAAATTCATAAAAAGTATCCGACAGAATAATGACTTGGAATCGCTCTCGGAGCCAATCTAAAAACTCTATTGCATCAGGGAGTGGTTCTAGCGTTGCAATAACCGCTTGAATGTCATGAATGGTAAGGTTGTGCTGTTCCAGCAAAGAAAGACGTTGCCTCATCAGCACATCATAGTCGGGAACATCGCGGGTGGTAGCACGTAAGTCATTTATGCCGGTGCGGTCGGCAACAGCGATCCATATCTCGGGGACCAGAACACCCTCCAGGTCCAGACAGGCTAATTCCAAAGTTATAACTCCCTAATGGATAAGCGAAAATTTGGCGTAAACGGAGCACCGGCCGAACTCAAATGCAGGACAAACCATGAACACCATATTTTCTGATAGTTTTATTTGTTAATTCTCGCGTTTCAAGTTTCTCTATTATTAATACGGTACACTATGGAGCAAACCTTAGTAGGCCTGTTTAGAACCGCCCTGGCAGCATAAAAGACACCTTAATATACATGTTCAGTCACGCCAACCGTCTCCAGCAGAGAGATGCCACGGCACCGGGAAGGCTGCAAGGGTAGTTTGATTCAGAGAAATTCACTCATATAGAAAGGTCAGTATAGTGACAAGGTAGGCGCCTCACTTTGCGCTTGCTCAGTCCACTCATTCCGGTGTTAGTGCTGAAGGTTTATTGGGGTATGATAAGGCAAAGTGTTGGTGCCGATGATTTTGACGGTTGAGGAAGTGGACAATGAAGAAAGAAGCTAAGATCCGACCCTTTTGGTACTCAGATATTTTTGTCTTTCCGAAGCTCATTACTATTGTGACCACTTTGGACCAACAGGGACGGGTCAATGCGGCACCCTACTCGCACATTATGCAATACGACGTTATGCAAAAGAACCCCCGCATCTATCTAGGGTTCCGAAATACTTCTCATACTTTTCACAATATCTGTGATACCGGCGAGTTTGTTATCAACTGTCCTTCAGCGGACACGCTAGCGGATATGATGGAAACTGCCCGTTTCCATGCCGAAGGGGTCAACGAGCTGGATCACACTTGCTATACGGCGATTCCGTCCAGGAAGGTGAAACCCCCCAGTATCCAGGAATGCGGTCAGATCCTCGAATGCACTGTTGACGAGGTAATAAACTTAGATGCTTCTCAAGGCCATGTCATTGGCAAGATTGAAGCGCTTGTGGTGGATGAAGAGCTTATAGATATGGGGCGCGAAGAGCGCATACGCGCTCTTAATCTTCCGATTGGTCTTGGTGATGAACAGCGCCGCTACTACTACTACGCCCATACTGATCGTCTCGATACGTATGAACTAAAGGATATAGAAGGTGAGGACGATGAGAAGGTTGCTATGGCTACCGACTTGTCGTGGGATGAGGCGGCCACTAAAGCACTCCGTCGGGTGCCAGCTGGCGTGCGCCGGACTGTCATTCGCGAGGCGGAAGCACGTGCCAAAGAAGCCGGACTTAATGAGATTACTGCTGATTTTTTTGCTAGTCTTTCTAGGGAGGCTGGGATGGGTGAAGAGGTTCTTAAACGCTTTCAAGATGGTGGATGAGGTCCTCGTCTTATTTCAAACGCAAGGTAGCCCTACCGTGGGTGAGATCCCTCATGTCGTCTGTGGAAAGAAAATAAATAGCCTCTGCGTTCCCCTTCGTATATGCATCCAAGAACACAGTGGTGGTACCCCGTAAGATCTCCAATCCGTCTTGATCGGGTGGACCGGATACATCGGAGCGACACCATAGTCCACCAAGATAGTGATCAACTCCATCGACCCAAAGGTAGTGAGTTGGAGAGGGGGTTTCTGGGATAGAATTTAATACCTTGTATTGAAAGGGGATGCGCGTGTTGCCGCGGGACTCAGACCCGTAATCATCGGTTCCCGTATAAATAAAGTTAGGGATAGTGATGTACTGCCAAGGTTCGTCAGGCAACGCAGGGTTGTTTCCCACTTCGCTAAGTAAGAGTAAAACGTTGTAACGGTCTTCTGAACTATGAAGTTTTTCTTTGGTAAAGGGGTTTTCGAGAACCAAACCCGTTGCCGTCAGCGCCGCTGCGCCACCCATAGAGTGACCAGCGGCGACAATGTGTTCTCGATCGAGCTTATCAACGAGGCCTGGAACCGCGCCAGCCATAACATCCAGGTGGTCGAGAACCGATGACAGGTCCTGAATACGCGAATGGATAACGCCCTCCATTTCCCTGGGATCAACCTTTTCAAAGGAGAACCCTTCGGACACTGAGTCTTTGTGGGTTGGGGCAATTACAACGTAGCCGTGACTGGCCCAGTGATCGCTTAAGACGCTGTAACTTCCATGGGCGCAGCCGCCCCCATGGGATAACACGACAAGGGGAAAGGAACCTTCTCCATCTGGATAAGCAATGCGCACCTGCAAGGGATGATCTCGCCCTGTCATCTCGATAGATAGTTTTTGGACAACTAACACATCATAGGGCCCTGGATCTGGTTTGTATGATGTGGCATGTACCGCTGTGTGCAGGCATGTAACAAGAAATAAGATTGAGAATGCACCTCTCATTTAAATTTATCTTTTGCCATTCAGGGTTAACTCCCATCACCGACGAAACTCAGCCAGATGTGCGCAGTCTTTAATGAGTCGCTATACCGCGCCGTTCTGCTAAATGGACCCTTAACCGAGATCCACGAAACGTTGGCAAGATTGTTCCAGCCCGGGGGTTTTGCACCTCTTAAACCAGTGCATGAGCTTTCCCGTCCAAAGGTTAATGAGCAGCCATCACTGAGTCCTTGTGTCACTTCAGGCGGCACTTCCTCATTACAGTTAATATCGTGATATAGGGTCTAAACATACCCACATCTCCGGCAAACACGCGTAAACCTGCCTTGCAATACTGAGGAGCATAGTGGCTAACGCATGGATACCTGATCTCTATCTATAACGCGGACCGTGATGATGCCGTCATCATTCCAAGGCGAAATGTCTAAATCCACACCGAGTATCTTAGAGTATTCGTGATAACGCGGAACGGTCCAACGCTCATGGATCTCTTCTTCCGTCAAGTCGTGCTGATTTAGGCGCCGTGTTTGTGTGAGCACGTTCTTATATGGGCTCTGATAACGACGCATGCCAGACTCACTTTCTGTGTCCAGAACTAATTGGAAATGGCAGGTGGTCTGGTCAAAAATGGCCTTAAGTGCCAGCTCTTTATCACCAGTCTTTTCTATTATCCCTGCAACGCGTTCGAGCATAAAGCGCTCAGTTTCAACGGAGTGTTCAACCGCTTCCCTCATCATGTCTCGATCTTTGGCAAACTGCATGTGGGTCAGCAGGGCCTTTACCAAAGCGTCATTCATTTCGTGCTTGTACGAGGAATTGTGGTTCAAAGTCTTCATTACCATGTTCATGATAAGACCTAGATCTCTTTCTTGACCTTCCCAACCCGTGTATTGGCCAATTTTCTTAACCGTGACAGACTTACTAGTCGCGGCGACGTCATCAGCACACAGTGCTGGCATGGACAACGCCACAGCCACAACGATTGATAGAAGCTTCGTTTTCATAGGTTACCCCTTTTATCTGCCGAATCTTTGCCTATACCGATACCCCCCTGAAAGCAAACGTAACACGATGGCACACAATAGCCCTAATTCTAACCATATAAGGTTTTCTCTAGTCGTATTTAGAGGGTGTTTGCGAGGCTCGTCAGGTTTCAGAACCAAACAATGTGCCACACCTGTTAATAACGTTGTGGCTATCTTGAATGACTGAGAGTTTCGGACTAGGCTTCGTCACTTCAACTCACATTAATTTTTCAGCAAAGGGAGATAAGCGGTGGCTCGTGACCGAGTGGAGTTTCTGGAACTTCCAACACTTACACTGGCCCCAAGTGCTTTAGCCCCTGGTGAGGTAGGGTCGCGGTCTGTGCAAGTCAGTGTGGAGCCAGAGTCAGGGGCGGAAACACGTCTCGTCCAGTTTGCCCCTTATTGGTATTGGCAGCCTTCGGAACCGCGGTCAAACGATATAGAAATTCTTGTGCTGGACGGAGCGCTAACGATAAATGATTGGGAGATGAAAAGAGGAGGATACCTTTACCTACCAGCCGCTGCACCATTGGAAACAATGTCGTCACCGAAGCTGTGTAGGGTACTTTGGATGGTTAATTCCCGTGAAGATGTAGTATCAGAACAAGGCCCCGAGTACATTGCTGATATATGCGCTATGCCATGGGTCAAGGTGCCTGACTTTAAGGGCCGGGCAGCGTCGGAAACCGGCGGGAAAGTTTACTACAAAATGTTGCATGAGGATCCCGTGACAACCGCATACACCCTTCTCAGTTACAAGACAGCTGGTTGGTCTGAGCCGCGCCTAGAGGCCCACGAGACTTGGGAGGAATTGGTTCTTTTGGATGGAGATACCCTTATGGGTGTGGCAGGACAAGTGCTCGGCGGCACTTATATTTTCCGTACTGGCGAGGAACCTCACGGGCCGCAGGCGACCCGTTATGGCTCAGTGTGGTTTGCTCGCGGTAACAAGCGTATAGACTTTGACTTCTCGGAATCTGCAGTAGCTAAGAGACAAGTTGAACGATACTTGGCGCCCGACAAATCTCTTGAAGCGACTAACCTGCGGCCTTGGGGCAGCTGGAGCCAACTTCGTGATCAAGACGGATGAATCAGGCACACCTTTCTCAGCTTTTATACCGAAAAAAAACCTTTAGATTCAGCTATCCTTTAACTTCCAAATCGCACACAAGACAATCTCATAAATAGATTCGTTTGTTATAGCAGCTTTGTGGTGGATCATGGCTTGTTCGCAAGCGGTATTAGCGTCGGCATTCAGTTGCATAAGATCTAGAGTATCAACTTGGCTGGTTGCCGCCGCACCTTGCTTCCAGGTTGCACATAGAACAATCTGATAAACAGTGTCGCTGGTTATTTCTGCTTGATGCAGAGTCATGGCTCTTTCACAAGCAGCGGTTGCGTCTATCTCTAGTTGTAGCAGATCCAGAGCATGTGCTTGGTCGGCTGATATCGTGAAGAAAATCAGTGCCGAGATCAGTAAGGTCCGCATATTTTTCTCCTTCTCTAGTTAAATTAAGCTGCTAAGAAATTCAGCTAGTTATTAAGTCTACACCGATTGGTCTTCTCTTGCGACTGCTCAGGCTATTACTCTTACTAGAAACGGGTTACGCTTGTTCTGTATAGCAAACGATTTTTCAGCAGACCCAGGTTCCATGAAGTGGTTAAGGGCTGGCCAAAAGGTTCTTCTGTTTTGTGCAACGATCTATAATAATGGACATTGGTTCTGACTAGCCGGGCATGGTCGTTTATAAGTAGGGATCACAGGTGACTCAAAACGGAAGTGTTAACATCCTCCGTAGAAATTTTGTAGTTGGAGGTTTGACTTTGGGTGCAGGTTTCACCCTCGGTGTCAGTATTGCGCCTAGGGGGACGGCGCTTGCAGAGTTTCTAACTTTCGCAGACCAAAAATCGGATGCGATTAGTCCCATTTTTAAGCCTAACATTTTTATCCGAATTGGGACTGATAATTTGGTAACGGTGCTTTCGAAACATATGGAAATGGGTCAAGGTGTTTATACCGGCCTAGCGACATTGGTGGCAGAAGAACTTGACGCGTCGTGGGACCAGATGAGAATAGAACCTGCTCCTGCCAACGCTGTGTTGTACAGTGACCTAATATGGGGAGAGCAGGCCACGGGTGGCAGCACTTCAATGGCCAGTTCTTTTTTGCCGATGCGCCAAGCAGGAGCAATTGCCCGGAAAATGCTAATTGGTGCTGCAGCAGAACAATGGGGCGCGACTGATAACGAAATTACGGTGCGCGACGGTGTAGTGCACCACACTCCGTCAGGAAGACGCACAAGTTTTGGTGAATTGGTGCACATTGCTGCAAAACAGCCTATCCCTGAGAAAGTCGCCCTAAAGACCCCAAATGAATTTGGTATGATTGGTGCGGCTCTGCCGCGTATTGATAATGCTGACAAGATTAACGGTGCAGCCAAGTACACCCTGGACATGCAATTGCCTGATATGTTGACCGCGGTAGTGGCTCACGCGCCATTGTTTGGAGCGAAGATGAGGTCTTATGATGAGACCGAAGCCAAAGCGTATCCTGGCGTCGTTGATGTGGTTAGCGTTCCCACGGGGATAGCTGTCCTAGCCAAGGATTTCTGGTCAGCAAAAAAAGGTCGTGATCGCTTGCTCATTGAATGGGATCATACCGCTGCATTTGCGGGTAGTTCCCATGAAATAATGGAAAAGTACAGGCAGCTAGCTTTAGGGCCTGGTGCAGTCGCGCGAGAAGAGGGAGATTCCGAACAGGCAATCGACCGGGCAGCCAAGATCATCAAGGAGGACTACGAATTTCCTTATCTTGCTCACGCTTCCATGGAACCAATGAACTGTGTCGTGCGGTTGATCGCCAACAAATGCGAAATCTGGAACGCGGCACAATTGCAAACAAGAGACCAAAAGGGGGTGGCGGCTGTAACCGGGTTGTCTCCTGAACAGATCAAGATTTATCTGCAGTATGCTGGTGGCGCGTTTGGTCGCCGTGGCACTCTGGACTACACTATTGAGGCGGTTACCATTGCTCAGAAAGTTAATGAGGGTGTCCCAATAAAATTGGTGTGGACCCGCGAAGATGACATGCAAGCAGGCAAGTACCGACCAATGTACTTTCATCGTTTGCGGGGTGGACTAGACGGTGATGGTAATCTCACTGCGTGGCAACATCGCATTGTAGGACAATCAATCGCTAAGCAGGAGTCATTCGACTACATAGTCAATGGCGTGGACCTGTCATCAGTAGAGGGGGCAAACAACCTACCTTACCAGATCCCAAATGTGACTGTAGATCTACATTCTCCTGAGATTAAGGTGCCCGTTTTGTGGCATAGAGGGGTGGCCGGGACCCACACAACATTTGCTGTAGAGACATTTATTGATCAACTAGCAAAGGCGGGGCGGCGAGACGTGTTGGAGTTTCGTCGTCATCTGTTGAGCGGCCATGTTCGTATGCTTGGTGTGCTCGACCTAGCAGCAAGAAGGGCTGCATGGGGAGAGCCGCTTAAACCAGGGCGTGGCCGCGGCATCGCGCTTCGCGAGTATGCAGGCACCTGCCTGGCCCAGATTGCTGAAGTTAGTTTGAATAAGAACAACGAATACTCCGTTGATCGCGTTATCAGTGCAGTGGATTGCGGTATCGCAATTAATCCAGATGTAATTTCTGCTCAAATCGAGGGTGCCACTAGTTTTGGTTTGTCGTCAGTTTTTGCCGAAGAACTGGTGATAAAAGCTGGTTACGTCGAGCAAAAAAACTTCGATAGCTATGAAGTGCTAGGGATGGATAAAATGCCGCAAATGGACGTGCATATAGTCAGCTCCATTGAACCACCCACGGGCGTGGGCGAAATTGCGGTAATGACTGTAGCAGCAGCCGTATCTAATGCGCTGTATTCTGTGACTGGTCACCGACACCATAGACTCCCAATCCATAAAGCATAGCAGTACTTAGGCAGCTACAAAACGTAACGTTTGATTTATCCATCTATTGCCATGGGTATGTTTGGAGATGCTTAGCAATCAACTTTTTTGCATCCGGATGAGTTTGATAGTCTATACCGAGAATACCGTCGCTGTGCACAAGTCCGACCTGACCATTCTTGCTCGACAACGGCCCATGAGGTACGCCGCCAGGGCGTGAGTAATAGCTGCCGGCGGTTGCCGTGTACCCCGGTCCATCTCCTACCATTCCAATATTTACATCGCCGCAAATAACCAAGCTCTCTTCCCTTATGGGATGCACCTCTATACCTTCAGCGTGCCAGCCCGGCATCAATCCCGTTAGACGGGATGCGGCGCCAGTATCCTGATCCTGCCTTAAGACTTTAACGAATATCCCAGGAGGAAGTGGCACGGAAGGAGTAGACACGGCGAGTGGGTCGAACCATTCCATCGCCCAGGTATCTAGTCCAGGAACTGTTTTACTAATATGCGCTTCCTCGGTGGATTTTTCCGATTCAATAAACTTTGGCCTATCATTAAATATTACATAGAGCCTACAACCTTGAACTGAAACCCAGCCGCATTGCTTTACACCTTTGGGGTAGTAGAAGAAGCCACCATTCTCCAGCATGTGCTCCCCGATACGAATTGCCCCGCTCAGAATGAAGATATCCTGATCGGCTAGACAGTAACCAGGGCCTGGCCACGACCAGCCTGCAGGAATGTCTAGAAGCGCGGTCACCGCACCGCTTTCGTCGTCTTCGTTCAAAACACGGATAGCTATTCCTGGCGGCAGGCCGGAAGGCTGCCAGGGCGTCGGCGCCACGTCGAAGGCTTTCAGATTTTCGCTTTGCAGTCGCGCCATTTTGTTCTCCCATATTTTGTTTGGCTAAGCGACTGGCCTCGAAAAGGGCTTGGATCGTCACAAAAAACAGCATAACACCAGAGACCAATAGCAGTCTCGGTTTTGATCAAACCACATGCACAGCATTGCACCTACAAATAAAACTGTAGCGACGTCTATCCTTTTTCTAGACTACCTGTTGCGCTCTAAATTCCCCTTTAGAATTACAGTCTTGTTCGCGTTTTCAATGTTCAGCGGCCGTCTGTCAGGTGCTGAGTTGATTTATTTCTTGTGCCACCCGCTGGCCTGACCAAAGGGCACCATTCATGGAGCCTTCGGTATCAGGTGCAGTAGCCTCGCCTGCGAAATGTATGCGGCCTTCTGGAACTGTAAGCGAGCGTCGTAATGTTGTCATTTGTCCTGGCTTGTACCAAATCTTTGAACCGCGATTCCATTCTTCCTCGTCCCAGCATATTGTAATGCCGCCCTCAAAGTTTTCGGCCATTTCTGGATAAACTTTTTGTAATTCGTCAAGTGAATGTTGTATCCGGTTCTCCTCCGACATGGCCATGACTTTGCGTGATTGGAGGCCAGCGGTGTAGGTTTCTATTATTCCGCGTGGTCCAGGCTGACCGTATGAGCTGTCGATGATAAACATCAGAGGGAGGTCCGTTGCGGCCAAATGTCCAAGCGTTTTTTCCCAGAAACGAGTCTTTGATTGCAAATAAACGCGGGACATAGATGTATAGGGTATTTCCCTTATTGCCCTGCGCTTTAAGGGCGAGAAGGCCGGCCTAATCTTCATTCTGGTATTTGGATGTCTCAGGACTGATAGAGGAATCGTTGATATTACGTAGTCCGCTGAGATTGTCTGTGGCGTGCCAGCCTCCACGAATGTCACGCTCACCTGCTGTTTGTCTTGCTCGATTCCAATTGCCGGCACTCCATAGCGAATGTTATTCTTGAGCTTGGCGGCAAACGCTTTGGGAAGGTTGTCTGTTCCTCCCTGGATTACATACCAGTCTCTAAGCGTTTGGCTGCGCGCTCCATCACGCAGAAGATAAAGAGCTGAGGTCTTATGAATCCCATCCCCGTTCATATTGAGATAATTTAAACCTAAAAGTTCTATAGCGGCCGATGATGCTCCTTGGTTGCGCAAAAACTCCGCATACGTTATTTGGTCCAACTTGGCTATATCAGCAGCAGGCCAATCCAAAGATTCGCCGTCTCCCATTTCCTTGTAGAACGGAAGTACGTACTTTTCCCTTATTCCCAGTAAGCCAGCTCGCTCTTCCTCCTCTGTCAGTTCTAATGGCCAGTCGGTCTTTTCGCCGGCTACACTGCGGACCCGTTTTCCTCTGAGGAAGTAAAACGCTCCCTCTTCTTGTGGGGTAGCCATTTGGTGTGATGCAAGGGACAGAAGCGGCAACTCGAGCTCTTCCATATAGTGCCGTGTGTAAAGATCTTGATCCACGACGTAGACAGGGCCAGCTTCCACAAATAGTCCGTCGGAAAAACGATCACGCATGGTGTAAGCACGACCACCCGGTCGGCTGCGCGCTTCCAGAATTGTTACAGTATGACCAGAATTAGTCAGCTCATAAGCTGCGGCCAGACCAGCTAAACCAGCCCCAAGGATGATAATGTTCTTGGGCGAGTTAGTGGCTTCCAGATTTGCATACGGTTCACCTGCGATAGCGCTTCTCGAGGCAGAGGCAAGAAGCCCATAGCTAGAAAGTGCGGCCGATGCAATTAAGGTCCGCTGCATAAACTCTCTACGATCTGTTCCCTGTTTCATTCTGTGCTCCCTTACAGCCTCACTATTCTCTCATGGAATGATTTGGTCGAGGCGCTAGAGTTAAGAGGTGGCAGACAGAGTGCCCACGGGCACTCTGTCTGTTTTGCCTAGTGCTAGAAACCTACGTTTGCCCGGAGGCCAAACGTGCGTTTGTCCTGCGGTATCAGAATGATACCGAGTTGGTCGAAAGCAAAGAAAGGATCTGGCTGGCGAGAGAAATCGGTAAATTCAACGCCTCCCCGCCACTTGTCCTCATCAAACAGATTCTTCACGTAAAACTCGATGCGTATGTCATCTGTCTCGATACCAGCTCTGGCGTGCACCAGAAAATATGGGTCCATTGTAGCCAAATTAGTGGCCCCGGCATAAGCGCGGCCCTGATAGATGACATCACCCCGAGCATACCAACTCCAGTCACCCATCAAATGGTCTGTATAGGTCGACGACATGTTGCCTGACCATTTAGGAAAGCGACCTGCTCGGTTGCCCTTGATATTACTCGTTCCCAGGACGGTTTGCTGTGAGGTAAGGGAGATTAGAAAGTCCGTGAACTTATTCTTGTTATAGGTCACATTTAAATTTACGTTCCAGTTGTCATTCACCAGCATGGAACTTTCTAGCTCTAAGCCACTGTATTTCGATGTTCCGGGCGTTGAGACCTGACGAAACGTTGGGATATCATTGGGGATTCTATCATTGGGTAGATTTCCCGACGCACTAGTTCGCGTGTCGTCCAGGAACAAGGTTACGAAAGTCTGGAAGGGTTGCGCTTTCCACTTTTGCATATATGCCGCTAAGTTCATGATCACACGACCGTCCAACCACCTTGACTTCATGCCAATCTCAAATGCGTCGAGATACTGATTGGGCGTTGCCTCGAAGAAATTGTCCCCCAAAGCTTCCCTATACTGAGCGCAATGTGAAGATGTGCTCGGCTGTCCCGTGCGCGGGTCGGTAAATGGAACGAGGAACTCTATTTCATCGCACACGGCTATATTAGCGTTGAGCACTCCCGGTATCACGCCCCGCGAACCGGTAAAGTACAGGTTGATATCCTCGGCCGCCTGATAGCTAAGGCTTACACGCGGCAAGAAATTTTCAAACGTTCTGGTGTCTGGGCTGAAACCGTCAGATCGCTTGTCCTTTTGATAGCGGCCTTCAATATCTATGGTGAATTGGTCCGTAAGATCATACGATGCAGATGCATAAAAGCCCCACACGTCCACAAAGTCGCCGCCATCTTGCCCGAGTTCAAAGGTTAATGGGGTGTCGCAGTTAAACGTCCCGTCTGCGTTTGGAAAGAAATTATCAATACCGCAAGTATGGGCAAGAATTCCACCGGATCCACTAGTCAGAAACTCTTGCTCGTAATAATTGAAGCCTGCTAGCCAACGAATACGGCTGTCGTCCGAAGAGCTAATCCTTAGGTCGACTCCAATATCCTCACCCGTTTGTGGATTGTTCATAAACCACACCTCGTTGGGGTGTGAATCAAAGTCGCTCAGGGCCGCTGCGTCGTTTTCATTATAGGAAAACGTGGCGGCGAGTCCCATACCGTTAGGGAATGTATAGTCGGCTACAAGACTCAGTCGCATTAGTTCGCGCTGAATGCCAAAATCATCGGGAACCGGCGCGTCCTCAAACCCTGCCACTTTGTTGTTAATCAGGTCGGTAAAGAGATAATTCGGATTACCCTGTCGTGCAAGAATTCCCGGAAAAAGCTGTGTATTCTGGTCAACCCGTGGCGCCCCTATTTGGCCAGGATTGGGTACCTGGCCACAAACAAAACCTGTGGGAGTCAGAGTGGTTGGGTTGCCATCGTTATCCAAACCTGGTCGTGATGTGCCAGTGCAACTATCGTTTAGTCGCCCGAGAAAGAACGCAGTGGCTGCAGCACCGTCATCGTCTTCCTGGTAGTAAGCACGTGCTTTAATGCTTAAATTCTCATTCGGTTCTGCATAAAGAGTGGCATAAATACTCTCGGAACGTTGTTCACCAAGCTCCCCTCCATCGCTGGAAAAGTACATGTCACCCTTATTGTACATGCGGGCCCCGACTCGCAGTGCGACTTTGTCGCCAATCGGGCCTTCCACACTGACCGCGTTATCATTTTGCCCATAAGTTGCAAAGTCAGTTGATAGCTTCCCACTAAACTCGTTTAGACTGGGAGTAGTAGTGATGTAATTGACCGCACCTGCAAAGGAGGTGCGCCCAAAGGTAGCCGACTGCGGCCCTTTGATAACCTCGACCCGTTCAAGATCCAGCAAGGAGACAGTTTGGGCACCTTGTAAAGCGTACACCCCGTCGATAAATAGAGCCGCTGTTTGCAAGGTTGAAAACTCACTACCTTCTATACCCCGAAAACGGATAACGCTGTACAAACGTCCTGGCCTAACACCTGCCAAAGTATTGTCAAAATGCATACCGGTCGTGGCGACGGCAATATCTTGTAAATTTTGATATGCACCCCTTTCGAGTTCACCCTGTGAAAAGGCGGTGATAGATAAGGGAACCTCTTGCAGCGATTCTCCGCGCTTTCTCGCAGTAACAATTATTTCTTCAAGCACCTGCGCTGCAGCGCCCGTTAAAGGCACACAAACCAGAACAAACGCCAAAATCAATTGACGCAAAATTTTGTCACAACGGTTTAAAGCTTTCGCGTACATATTAGATACCCCCATAACCTTCTCGTTTAACAACCTACAGTGCCATATGACCACCAGGTGGAACCCTGAACTATTAGCCATAAACCACTGCTATGCAGAGACTTGACTAGGTTCCCTTCAGGGCCAATAACATGCCATATGGCCAGAGATTCATCCCCGCTACCAACCAGCTTAGAGGTACGCTATACTTTGTCAACGGTGCATAGTTGCGCTCCCTCTATGAAATTAGGATTTTCTTTCCTTTATCTACGTTTAAAGTGCAGGGAGACATATTATTTTTCTTAGAAGGTGTATCCGATGAGATGTTTCTTTTGCATAGATAGTGTATCCAAGAAATATTAGTCTTTCACCCTACTTAGGGGGTCTTCTTAGGCAGCCGAATCCCACGGAAACACTTGGTATTAGGGCCTTAGTGTTTCCATATGCAGTTAGCAAAGAGGCGTGATCTGAACTGTGTTGCCATTTGGATTTTCCCGTCTCCGGTTTTTTTTTCGACTCCACCTTGTTTTAGCGCCCTTTCAATAAACATCGAGCAATCTGGGTCTTTTTAAATGATTTGGTCCGTTTGCGGCGCTAACATAGTGTTCTCGGACATCTAGGATTTAGTATGGCTGGTTGATAGTCAGTAATACCGAAAGTGATTATTGGCCTGAACCGTGTGTTGGAGGAAAGCTTGCGTCAATCTAAAGGAACCATTTTTTACGGCTGGTATATCTTAGCTGCTTCGGTGGTGATTTATTTCCTCAACGTAGGCTCAACCTATTCGGCACCGCCGGTTTTATATCCACAGTTGATTAAAGAATTTGGTTCAACAGAAGCGGCGATCAGTCTTACTGGCGCGATTCAATTAACTATTGCTGGTTTACTGAGTCCGTTGATAGGTGCCCAAATAGACCGCTACGGCGCGAGGAATTTAATGCGTATTGGCGTCTTACTGTTAGGCGTTAGCATGATGATTTATCCGCTCGCCACTGCTGTTTGGCAACTATATGTTCTGCACGCTGTTTTTGCAGTGTGCCAACCCATTTGTGGCCTAATAATCCACGTCGTTTTACTATCCACTTGGTTCGCCAAGAAGCGGGGAGCTGCGGTGGGACTAGTGGTGGCTGGTTCTAGTATGGCGGGAGCCGTCATTCCTAACATTATAGCGCCGATTATTTCTAATCCTGACTATGGTTGGCGCTACGCGTTTTGGTTTCTCGCAATTGCGTTCTGGGTAATCGCGGTACCACTGTGTTTTATAGTAATCAAGAATCGTCCATCTGATGTGGGTCAGCAGCCAGACGGCGATTCCGCTGTTCAAGCCGACGGCGAAGCGCCTGTTGCAGAGAAGTCAACACCGCCAGGACTGACTTTTCGACAAGCTCGAAAAACCAGTGCGCTGTGGTTCTTGGCGGTTGGCTCTGGCTTAATTCTGTTTGCCATCGTTATTGTGCAAAGTCAGCTGGTAATTTACCTAAATCAGGACCTTGGTTTCAGCTTGGAGTTGGCAGCCTTTTACCTCAGCCTAACTTGGATGTTCAGTATTGCCGGCAAGTTCGGTTTTGCTTATTTGAGCGATCGATTTAGGAAACAAAATATTATGGTAATAACGACTGCTCTGCTTTTTTTGGGCAGTATGCTGCTATTAAGAGTTGATGTTAGCGGAGGAAACCTCTCCATCGGGTTAGTACAAAGTAGAAGTGCGTTAATAATTTTCTGTGTGTTGTTTGGTCTAGGTTTTGGTGGGACTTTCAGCATGATTCAGCTTTTGGTTGTGGAGTGTTTTGGAGCTAAGGAACTGGGCCGTATCCTCGGTTTTATAAACATGGTGGATACCTTAAGTGCTTCAGCAGGGATTGCAGTTGGAGGTTTTCTCAGAACGTCAACTGGCAGTTACCAGATTCCTTTCATAATTGTATTGATTAGCGCGTTTGCTGGCTTAATTAATGTCTGGTTCATAAAACCAGTTCCGTTTGAGGAGGAAGTTAATCCGGCGGTCAGGTAGGCACCATCACTGGCCCGAACTATCCAACCTTGCGAACCTGTAATCGATCTGCGTCGAACCGGATTTCGTAAACACGCGCATGAATACCCACGCAATTAATTCCTTTTCCGTCGTCAAACCTAAATATGTATCCATGCATAGGACATTTAATCATTTTTCCAAGGAGCGTGCCTCGGGATAGATCGGCAGTCTTATGTGGGCACCAGCGTTGTACACCATGAAAGGAATCGCCGACCTTAAATATCGCGATTTCCTCCTCTTCAACCTCCACAATTGCTGGAAACTCAGCGGTGGCAAGGTTGAACTCACACACATCCGTCCATACTTTTTCGCTCACTTCTGACTCCGCGGAAAGTCTTTAAGATAACACAGCTAAGCCGCTACGCTTCGCATTCTCTCGATTGCGAACTGTTTAGGTGTTCGCATCAAAAGAAGTCCTAGCTGGTACGTGAAAGGGTCTTCAAAGAAGATGTTATGCACCGCTCGCAGTGAGTCTTGCAGGGAAATTCCAACTTGCTCCTTAGTTCGATAAAAACAATCGTTTAGTTTGTTTGCAGCGGGTATATCCACACAGTTTCCTTTCCAATCCAATGTCTCTAGCTGCGCTGCTAAGGCACCCAGAAATTCTCTTTGGGCCGGCCCGAGTGTTTCAGCCACTGTTGGAATTTTTTCTTCAGCGATGTGCCAGTGCCAGTTTCTCTGGTCATGCGCCAAGTCTAGATCGGCATCGTACCTCTGGCCGTTCTTAAACGTCATCACGGGCAATATTTTTAAATTTCCTTGTCGTGACCCACCCATAACGTCAGCATACTCGAACTCCCCTTCTTCGACTCTTAGCACGCTAATATCAGCCGGAAAGCCGGGGGTCAGACTTCCGGCTTTATGATCAATCGCGATGGCTCGTGCGGGGGCTATGGTGGCTCGCTCAATCACCTCACTGAGGTTCAAGCCCAACATCAGAAATATAGACATTACATTTGTTAAAGAATAACAGGGTCCCGTCACGTTGATCTGTTGCAAGTCAGAGCTTATCAAAGCCGGAGGCAAATCCTGGGCCAAGGCGCGCTCTGCCACGTCGAAAGAAAAATTGAAGGAGCCGAATCCGACGTCCAGCAAGACACCACGTCGCGCCGCGTCCTTAACTTCGGGCAATAATTTTCCATTTTCATCAAGTATTCCGCCCGGGTTTCCATGATAGCAATGTGTTATCATATCACCCTTTTCAGAAATGCTGTACGCATCCGCAGTAACAGCACCTGGTTTCGGACCGTCAAGCTCACCCGTATGTAGGTAAAGCGGCACCCCCAGTATCTCAGCCAATCCCTTGCCCAGCTTAATTACCCCCGGCCCGTAGCTGTATATTGCTCCAGTTTTGACGTACTTGAACTTATCACTGTGATTCTCGGCGAGATCCAACCATCCATCCATCGGTAGATTAGGAATGCTTCTAATGTCCCCTTCTTCATAATCGACCCCAACCAGTCCTAGAGGTCGTAGCATTACACCAGCATAAAGGTCGGTAATCAGACTATCTTCCAATAGGGCTGACATTTCGTGAAACGTTGTGACACCAGCACTGCCAGCGTCAACAAAAGAAGTTACTCCCTGATAGACGCCACACCGATCTGGGTATGCAAATCCGATAATGCCGTATGCGTGGATATGTACATCGACTAGACCAGCAGTCACTACGCAGCCGCTAACATCAATTACATCGGCATCTTTCGTTTGATGGGTATCTCCAACCCATGCAATCTTGCCGCCTTTAATGCCAACATCCCCTACGACATCAAGCCCGTTGGCTGGGTCTACAATCCTACCCCCACGCAGTATCTGAACGGTCTCGGTCACTGTTTGTCCTCCGATAAGAAGTGTTAAGCTGAATGGTGGCAGTGTACCAACCTTGTCGATGAAAAGTACACAATCCGTTCTTGCTAATGTTAGCCAGTGTTTTCATAGTGCTTATCACGCTGGCTGGTCTAGAACGTCCTACGAAAGCAGAACGCAAAAGCCTATTCTGTTCGAAGTCATTGGCTGTTTAGGGAGGGGGGTTATAATATTGCGGTTAATAATGGAAGTTAGCTCATGCACATTTCCGGTTGATAGAGTGACGTTAAGCGATGTTGCAGGCTAGAGCAGGGTTCAATAAAGTACTATGCGAGGCCTGCAAACTTGCCCCAGGCATCTACAGTGGCAGGTGAACAACTAATAGTGAGCAACTCATTACAATGAATCTAGCTACTAAGCACTTGTTGCACCTATTCGCAGTGTTCGCCGTTACAGTTGTATTAACTACAACCGTTGCGTCCGTCGCGGGAACCCAGGTCGTCTTGGCGCAATTGGATGCTCTTGGTGTTTCAGTCTCTATTGCTGATCGAATAAATACTACGTGGCAAGATTTGCTGGGGTTAGGCTTGTTTATTAGCCCTGTTCTTGGATTTTCCTATGGTGCCATAATCGCCATAGGTTTGTTCATCGCATTTATTTCTGCGGGTATAGTATCGCACTGGCTGCCGACTCTCCGGAAGATAGTATACACAGTAGCCGCAAGTGTCGCGATAATGACTATTCTTGTCGTCTCCTACCAGATTTTTGAAGTTGTCTTATTTGCTTTTGCCCGAACGCCGTTTGGCTATCTAAGCCAAGTAGGTGCTGGTGCCATTGGCGGTTGGTTCTTTTCTGTTCTTACAGCTCCGAAAGGTGATGCGTGACCTCGATAATTCTGCGACTACTGGCAACGACATTGTCATGTGTTATGGGTTTATTAACCCACCAGCAGCCAGGCAATGCGGCGGACTATGTTACGGAAGTTGTTGCCGAAGCACTCAGCTTTCCTTGGGCAATGGCATTCCTACCCGATGGAGGCATCTTAGTAACCGAACGCGATGGGCGAATTAGATTAGTTAACAATGGGCAATTGACAAAAAGTTCAATTTCAGGCGTGCCTAGTACTTTTGTGCGCAGTCAGGGCGGCTTGTTAGATCTTCGACTCCATCCGAAGTTTTCTGACAACCAAGCGCTATATTTTTCTTATGCGCATGGAGGTCCGGAGGCTAACGGACTACGTGTAGCGCGCGCGCGGCTTGTGGAAAACACGCTGTATGATCTTGAAACCATTTTTTCTGTTGAGCCATTGAAAGATACTCCGGTTCACTATGGTGGACGGCTTGCCTTTTTGCCAGATGGGACCTTATTGATCACAACAGGAGATGGTTTTGAGTATCGTGAAGATGCCCAAAGGCTTGATAACCTGTTGGGTAAGACCGTCCGTATCAGAGACGATGGTTCTATTCCAGCGGATAATCCATTCGTCGATGTAGGGGGTGCCCGCCCGGAAATTTGGACTCTTGGTCACCGAAATCCGCAGGGGTTATTGGTCGACGCCACCCTGGGGCTCGTTTATCTTCATGAACACGGTCCTATGGGCGGAGACGAACTAAATATTCTTCAACCCGGCAAGAATTACGGTTGGCCGATTGCAACCTATGGAATGGATTACACGGGTGCGCGCATATCTCCATATACCGATTGGCCCGGAACAGAGCAGCCTCTAATCTACTGGGTGCCTTCAATTGCGCCAAGCGGTCTCGCTCAGTATGCGGGCGAAGCCTTTCCTGATTGGCAAGGTAATCTATTGGTTGGTGCGCTTGCGGAAAAAGCAGTTCGCCGCATCAGTTTCCAAGGCGGCCTTGTAGATGAGCAAGAGGTTCTCTTTGCGGAATTGGACGAGCGGATACGCGAAGTTAGTGTTGGCCCAGATGGTTTTATCTACCTGTTAACAGATAGTCTTGAAGGCCGCCTCCTGCGAATACGTCCAAAATAAAAAGCATTTCTAATTGAAATTACTATTTAGTCCCAATCCTCAATATATCCATAAGGTTCTTGTCGTTGCACATGAAGCTGGGTTGTTAAGACGTATAGAATTTGAGAGGGCGGCCCCTTTCGAACAGGAAACGAGAATCTGGGAATATAATCCCCTGGGGAAAGTCCCTTGCTTAATTCTAGAAAACGGTAAATCTTTGTTTGGTGGGTTGCTGATTTGCGAATATTTGGATTCTCTCTCCTCCACAGACCACCGAATGTTTCCGGAAGGAGATCGCCGCTGGTCAGCACTTCGGCAAGCGACGCTTGGAGAAGGCATGTTTGACGCTATTTCCGGTCTACCGGGGCGGACGCCAGACTATAGGTTAAGGGAGCGAAAGCGAATTCTTAACTGCCTTGATTCAATGGAAAAAGAGGCACCAAACTTACTGAAGACACAATTTCATATAGGACATATCTGCGTGGCTAGTGCATTAAGTTACTTAAGCTTCCGGAAACCTGTGCAAGAACATGCTATGGTGGAAGGCGACATGCACTTTGATTGGCGAGTAGGTCGACTCATCCTAAGTGATTGGTACGATAGCATTCAGGGCCGACCATCCATAGCTTATAAAGCAGTGATCTAGTTATCCACAAAGGCGAGCAGAGTTTAGATAGGGTGTTTTTGCTTAGAAAAAGATTAAGCTGGTTCTCCCCTCACAATGCAGGAAGCAAGCTAGGAACGAAGGAAGGCTATTATGAAACGCGTTATGGTTTATGTGATACTGTTTGGAGTGATCGCGTTGCTGATAGCTCGGCAAGTAATGAAAGGGCTGGCCGGTTAGGTCAAAATTGAATACCAAGAGGACAGTGAAGCCATGAAGCACCTAACCCATTCTTATTTTCCCCTCCTGACGCGTCGTTCTCTATTGCGCGGAGTAATTGGTGTAACTGCCGCAACCGCATTCCCCATCGGACGGGGCCATACCGGCGAAGCCTTGGGTAGCGCGGGCGGCAAAGTGATTTTAAGCGACACCGATCTGATGGAATTGCAAAAAAGTGTAGCGGGAAGCGTCATTTTGCCATCGAGCTTGGAGTATGACGACGCGCGACGCTTATGGAATCCTGCCATCGATCACCATCCTGCAATGATTGTAAAGTGTACGTCGCTGGATGATATTCACGCCGCTTTGCAGTTTGCGCGAAGCCATAATGTGTTGACGGCGATCCGATGTGGTGGCCACAACTACGCCGGGACCGGTATGGCGCATGGCGGAGTAACGATTGATATCTCCCCCTACAACGGCGTTGAGGTCGATCAGTCGAAGAAAGTTGCTTGGGTCAAAGGTGGCTCGTTGCTGCGCGACTTGGACCGCGCGACCATTCCACTCGGCTTGGCGACTACCGCTGGCGTTGTGTCACATACCGGGGTTGGGGGATTGGCCACTGGATGTGGCCAGGGGCGTCTCGCGAGGAAGTTCGGTTACACCATTGATAATAACCGGGGTGTTGATGTAATTACCCCCGACGGCCGCAGCGTTCATGCCGATGCCAATGAAAACAGCGATTTGTATTGGGGTGTCCGCGGCGGCGGTGGTAATTTTGGAATTGTGACCAAGTTTGAGCTGCAGTTACACGAATTAGATCCTAATGTTACGTCTTTCTCATATACATATCCGGTCGCTAAAGCTGGCGATGCATTCAAGGTTCTTTTTGAACTTGGAGATCGGGTGCCAAATGATATGTCTTTGTCCGCAGGAGTGCGCACCAGCGCTAGCGGAGAAACCACGGCCTCTTTCTCTGGCAATCACGCAGGCTCTCCGGACTCGGCCAGAAAGATTCTTGGACCTTATTTAGATAAACTTGGCGAACCTATAAGAAAACGCTTCAACAGTATTAATTATCTAATGCTCCAAGGAATCGCAGATGGTTCGCTGTTGTCCGAGCGCGCAATCTACTATCGGTCGGGTTTTTTCAACCAGGTGGATGATTATGTTGCAGAGGCTGTCGCAGAATATGCGTCGAAAAACACTTTTCCTGGTGCTAAAATCCAGTTTGGTCACCAAGCGGGAAAAACCAGCGAATTGGCTTCGGATGCAACGGCCTATCCTCACCGCGATACGCTTTATCAGTGCACTGTTGACATTAACTGGGCGGATCCCAAAGACGGACCAGCATGTCGAAAGTATGCCGATGACAGCTGGGATGTCATTGGGCCTATGAGCACGGGCGGCTTCTATGTCAACCTGGCTATTGGTCCAAGTGATGCTGACGTGCGCCGAACCTACGCAGGAAATTACAGCCGTTTGGTTGAAGTTAAGAACAAGTACGACCCCACCAACTTCCTGCGTCTCAACGTAAACATCAAGCCCACTGGCCCAACCTAGATAGTTTTTTTCTCTGTTTCTCTCAGTAAAAGAGTAAGCTGTTTTTGTCTTAACAGCTTGGGAAGGGTGTTATGGAAGCTTCAACAGTGGACATGGTTGGACTTGGTGGTAATCCCAAGGTGCAGTTACAGGCGGGTAGAGCACTGCGGGAGCAAATTAGGGCCGGAACTTGGCTTAACCGCACAACAGGAATGGCACGAGGGGTCGTGCAAGGTAATCTAGTTATACTTCCGGAGGAACATGCGACAGACTTTCAAGAATTCTGCGGGATTAATCCAAAGCCCTGCCCGCTAATTGGGGTTACAAAACCCGGGAACCCCAACGTACCAGCTTTAAGTGACGATGTGGACCTGCGAACAGATTTGGGAGGCTACTGCATCTTCGAGCATGGCACAAAAACAGAAGAGGTAAGTAATATTACTAATTATTGGCGATCCGACCTAGTCGGTTTTGTACTAGGTTGCTCCAATTCTTTTGAAGAAGCGTTAATGGAAGGAGGGTTGACCATTCGCCATATTGAGAATGGTACGAAGGCCTCTGTTTACTTGACAAACATTCCAACGAAAGCTGTGGGTCCTTTCTCTGGACCGACCATTGTATCGATGCGTCCGTTCAGTCCACCAGACGCAATACGTGCTATTGAAATAAGCTCTCGTTTTCCAGACGTGCACGGTGCACCAATCCACTTTGGCGATCCATCCATGATCGGTATCAGAGATATTACAGAGACGTATTACGGGCCCTCTCCGGAAATTCGACCAGGCGAAATACCCGTATTTTGGGCGTGTGGAATAACTCCACAAGCCATATTAAAAGAGGCGAGATTACCATTCGCGATAACACATTCACCAGGTCATATGCTTGTGACGGATAAACTCACTGCAGAATTCTCAACTAATTAAGTCAACAGAGATTCAGACAGATTCGGGATAGTGGCGGAGGGAGTGTTTTTCGAAGACATATTCTAGGTCACTATTTTACGCATGATATTATCAGATTTCGTTATTGTTCTATGCTTTGCCGATCCCTATATCGACACTGAATCCGTGAGGTAAGGGGTACTGTGGTGGACAGTTTTGACTCGGTTTGGGTTGTTATTTGTTCTTGCTATTTTGGTTCTTTCGGGGCCCAATGTGTCATCGGCTACTAAGGCCTTGGGGAGATGCAGTATGAAACAGATTCAAACAATCGTCTTGCTTATTGCTGTGGTGGTTCTTGCCACCATGCCAGTGAAGGGCACGCTTGCCCAGAATGGCGATGTTGTCGGTTTAGAAGAGATTGTTGTGACCGCCGAGCGGCGAGAAGCGTCTTTACAATCGGTGCCTATTCCGGTTAGCGCCTTGAGCCGGCAAGCCATTGATAACCGGCAAGTTGGATTTGCATCAGATTTGGAACGCTACGTCCCAAGCCTCAAGATGCGGAACAACATCACCTCGCCCACCAACTTATCTCCGTCACTGCGTGGTTCTGTTCAGCAGGATGCATCTCTGGTAGTGGCTGAATCGCCTTTCGGTATCTATGTTGACGGTGTCTATATAGCTCGTATGAACGGCAACAATGTACAACTGAATGACCTTGAAAGGGTCGAAGTTTTGCGTGGGCCTCAAGGCACGTTGTATGGGCGGAATACATTGGCCGGCGCCATCAATTTCATTACCCGCACACCAAGCGAAGATAACACCTGGCTGGATGCCGAAGTAGGTTATGGCCGTTACGATGCCTACAGGGCGAGTGTTAGTGCGGGCGGTGCTTTGAGTAGTGATGTGGCCGGATCTATTTCACTGCACACCAGCGAAAGACAAGGCTTTTATAACAACGCAGCGACCGGAGAAAAGATTGGTGATGAAAAGCATTTTGCCGGCCGGGCAAAGTTACACTTCACCGGCAGCGATGTTTTTAGCGCCACTGCCTCACTATCCTATACCGATAGTGACAATGACGCGCTGCAATTGATTCCAGGGACTACTCCGAATGTGCCGACTAACCAACAGTACCGTTCGTCAGATGTTGTTCTCACCTTTGGTGATTACACCATCAACCGTGGCAACGCGTTCTACGGACCCCGTGGCCCAGCACCCATTGAAAACGAAACTCGTGGTGAGACCAAACAGTTAATTGCTTCTTTGCACATGTCGTACGACTTCGGTAATGCAACGCTTAAATCGGTAACCGCATACGTGGATACCGAGGATTACTTCAATACGGACTTTGGAGGTGTTGGGCGCATACTGGCAGCTACAGTTGTCAAAGCGAAGCAATTCACCCAAGAGCTGCAAATCCAAGGCTCTGCCATGGATGACCGCTTGAACTATATCGCCGGTGTTTCATACTTCGATGAAACAGCAGACCAGGACTTCGGTTGGCAGTTCGTCACACCCACATCCACCACCATTAACGAGAACGAAACGGATTCTATCGGCATTTTTGGACAGGCAGACCTTAGTCTGACCGATGATCTGAAGGTGACGGCAGGGATTCGCTACGTAAAAGATGACAAAGACATGACCATGACGATGGACATAAAGCCAACCGTCATTTTTCCAGTTCCCCCACAGGCTCCAGTTGCTCTGGAGAACTCCTATACAGCGTGGACTCCCAAGTTCGGAATCGACTACACCGTACCAACGACCGGCGACACCATCGATAGCATGCTTCTATACGCATCGATGGCACGGGGTTTTAAGTCCGGTGGGTATAACACCATAGCCATCTTTAACCTCACAAACGCCCGAATTCCCTACGGTGCGGAAAAAAACTGGACCTATGAACTTGGCATAAAGACTGATTTGGCCGGCAACCGTCTTCGAATAAATGCGAATTATTTTGTCAACCGCATTTCAGAGCTGGGCTTGCTCGCTAATGTAGTCGACCCCGCCACTGGGGCCATAGCGTTTACCGTTCAAAACGCTGGCGCTGCAACTATTAGGGGTCTAGAAGGGGAAATCACTGCGGTGCCATCGGACGGTCTTAACCTGTTTGCAAATTTCGCCTTGATGAGCGGGAAGTTCCGCTCACTTGACCCCACCAGTGGGCCAGCACTTGCACCGCAAAACTTTGGTGTCACGGCCGTGCCGCCGCAAGTACCGGATTATAGCTTCACCGTTGGGTTCGACTATGGGACAGACTTTAGCCTCGGGAACCGTGATGCCCGGTTCAAGCTAGGCGCTGACTGGTATAGAACCGACGACTTTCTAACTGCAGCGAACAATGACTTCGTTCTGGAGGGATATGACCGGGTGAACGGGTTCGTCGCGTTGGAGTTAGACACCGCCTGGGAGCTGCGTCTCGCGGTGAAGAATCTCACCGATGAAGTCACAATCTCCACGGGCAGCCGGAATCTCGGTGGGTACCACATGTTGCCCCGGCGGGAATACTTTCTATCGGCTAAGTATTCAATGTAGAAACACAATACTGTTAGTCCGGGAAGCAGTGCTCAACGGCGGTAGCCTTGGTATTATGGTGGACGAACCAAAGCGGTGGGAGTCGCTCGTCGCTGATCTCTTCCATGGTGCAATGCCGTGATCGACTGGCCTGTTAATCCAGAGAAAACAGCTCTCATTAATGTTGACCTGCAAAATGTATTTGTGGAGGGCTATGATATCTCCGCGCCGGACGGTCCTGCTTGCGTCGACCGCCTCAACCGGCTGTCGGCTGTGTGTCGTGCCCATGGCATAATGGTTATTCATACCGCTCAGGAACCTCGCGCTGACGGCAGCAATGTCGGAATCGCTGCCGAGGTGGTGATGTCGTATCTCAACGATCACGACATTTCCCGGGGATGGTTAGGCAAACCAGTGCCGTTGTCGCCCTACCTTGAGGTGGAAGACAGCGACGTCGTTCTCATTAAACCCCGCACCGGCGCTTTTACCGGTACAGACCTGGATCTAATCCTGCGTACCAACGGCGTCGAGGCAGTGATCATCGGCGGCATTGCCACCAATGTATGCTGCGATACTACGGCCCGCGAAGCGAGCATGCGGGACTACAAAGTCTTTTTCCTGTCTGATGGAACTACCAGCCGTGGCCTCGGCGATCTTTCCGCCGAGGATATAAAAAAAGCCGTGTTAGAAACCATACGCTTTGCCTTCGGCCAGGTTCTTACTGTGGATGAGATGATCGCCAAAGTTGAAGTGGGAATATCCCGAACTGCTTGCGCCGCGCTGGAGTGACTTTGATAAACCTGTTCCGTTCAAAATCTGAACACATCAACACAAAAGTTTACGATGCTAGAAATCCTTAGGATTACTCTCGCAGTCTATTCCGGTTATTTTCTCGAGCCTTCGTACTCATGATTAATAAACGTCTGAGGAAAAATTTTTCGTGACCGAGTTCTGGCAGGCAATCAAAGGCCAACCGCTTAAGATCTATTCGATTTGCCTGTTCGGGCTCGTCCTGTCGAATCTGGATCAGTCTTTTTTCGGCTACGCGATACCCGGGATCATCGCGGAATTCGAAGTCGGGATCGACATCATCGGCTGGGTGTTGTCGGCCTCATTCATGTTTGCTGCCGGGATGATGGTTCTGGTCGGCCTGGCCGCAGACCACTACGGTCGAAGCAGGGTGTTTACCGTCTGCCTGATTCTTCCACCCTTCCTGGTCGGACTACACGCCTTCGCTCCGGACATTCTGTCGCTGACGATGCTCCGCGCATTGGCGTTCGGCCTCACCGTCTCGATGATCCCCTTGGCGACCACTTACACTGCAGAGGTGTCGCCTGCCCGGTATCGGGGGCTGCTGGCCGGATTATTGCAAGTCTCTTATCCGATTGGCTGGTTTCTCGCATCCTTGATTGCGGTTCCGATTCTGGCTGCATACACGTGGCGGGAGATATTTCTGCCGGCGTTTCTGATCATTCCGGTGGCCGTTGTGGTTTCACGTTTTCTCTCGGAGAGCAAACGATTTCTCGTTCGGCGGCGGAACGTCGAGTCCGAGGACAAATTGCATTGGGTGGATCATGTCAAAACCCTGACCGAGCCGCTATTCCGACGGCGTGTCGCGCTGTGCGCAACAATGCTGTTCCTGCATGGCGGGGCTTATGCCGGCACCGCATTCTATTTCCCTACCTTTCTGATCGAGACTCGCGGGTACTCGGAGGAAAATGCCGTGGGGATAACCGGCCTGTCGTATGGCATCGGCGCTGTGGGCTATATTGCCGCGGCGATAATAGGAGAGTTTATTCTTACCCGTCGAAACACCATTGTATTGTGGCTGACGATCGGCATGCTGGCCTTCCTGGGGCTGATCTGGCTCGGCGGCACACCAGCCACTGATATCTTCTGGTTTGCCGTAATGAGTGTGTTTTTTTATGGTGCGATTGCGGTTCAATTGCCGCTGGTAGCCGAATTGTTTCCGACCAAAGCCCGGGCTACTGCCGCGGCAATTTGCGGCGCTGCGGGGCAACTCGGTTTTGCCATCTATCCGGTTTTTGTCGCCCAGTTGGTAGAACCACTTGGGTGGCGTTGGGCGTTCACCGTGGTGGTCGTGCCGTCCCTGGCGCTGGCAGTGGTCGCCACTCTTGGTCTGCAGAACCTCAGATCGGGCATGACCCTCGAGGAGATATCGAGGGAGACCTGACCATAAGTAGTAAACCGATATTCGTCCCCTCGTCTGTGTTTGGCTGATCGGGGGCGGTTCAGTTCAGTCCTAAGGTGTGCGCACTATATGCTGGGACGTCAGCAGCTTACGTCCGAAATTGCACACACCCAGGGAATACTATATTGAGTGCTAGTTTTTGTCCTCCAATCTTGAGGTGCCAGGAGGTACCCGATGAGTCAATCTGCCCTTACCTCGCCGGTTTGCATGACCTATGCCTGTTCGGACCCCCAACACTTGGCGGCGTTGTTGTTAGACGTTTATGGTTGGGAAACCCTATGCGAAGGTGTCATCGACGCTCACCTGGAGTCGCTCTGGGGTATCGCGCCCGACAGCGCCGGTGAATTTTTTGCCGTCCTTCGCTCCCCCGGATCCGACCGGGGCATGATTCGGGTCGTCGCCGGTCAAGACCGCAAACGCGCCACACCC
>Ga0315336_1002288_pt1 | contig 30180 bp, 21 predicted proteins | sample ASW5metaG_FD_204512 | JGI IMG/M metagenome (GOLD analysis project Ga0315336, IMG submission 204512) | Ammonia-oxidizing marine archaeal communities from Monterey Bay, California, United States - ASW #5 | ecosystem: Environmental > Aquatic > Marine > Intertidal zone | place: USA: California... | reverse complement strand
ACAATTGCTCGATTTCATCGCCGCGATAGCGGTCATGAAAGCAGTGCCCACCGAGCAACAGAATCAACAGAACGATCAGAATCAAAGGCAGGACGTCGACGAGCGGTTTCCGCAAGTAATGCAAATTGGCGCGAAACTTGCGAAACCAGCTGTGCATGAGCTTCGACCGGATTCAGACCACGGATTCGTACGGTAGATCATCGCGGACTCGTCAACACTGAGATCCCCACGATGCGGTATCAACCGTTATATTCTCACAGACGAATGATTGCGACACCAGGACTGCAACAGCGGAAAGACACTCCGCAACAGTGCAACCGGAAATTGACCGCTACCTGAACTGACGCGCGCTGCCGACGGACATCACGCCGAGCCGCTATCACGTGCGTTCCACATCAAGACGGCCAGCCAGGAAAATCCAAGTGAACCGAGTCATCATCGCGCGGGGAGCCAGCAACCACAGACGATTCCGCGGCAGGTTTGTGTCGGCGTTGGCGTGCCTCACGCTGGCGCTGCAACCCGTGGCGGTGCAGGGGCAGACCACGCGACAACTTTCACTCGTCGTACACGACGCGCAGGGCCAGGATGTGGCCTGCCGCGTCCACCTTGCCGACTCCGCCGGCCGGCCTCAACAAGCCACGGGTCTGCCATTCTGGAAGGACCACTTCGTCTGTCCGGGGCGGGCCACATTGAATCTGCCCGTTGGACTCTATTCCTACGCAGTGGAACGTGGTCCCGAACACGAACGGTTGACCGGCAGCGTCCGGATCACAGCCGACCGCAACACCCAGCTCATGCTGACGCTGAAACGCATCAGCAATCTGAATCGCCAGGGATGGTATTCCGGTGACCTGCACATCCATCGCCCCTACCAGGATGTGCCTCTGCTGATGCAGGCTGAGGACTTGAACGTGGGTCCCGTCATCACCTGGTGGAACCGCAAGAACCCCTGGCAGAATCAGGAGCTGCCGCGGCCTCAACTCAAACATTTCGATGGCAGTCGCTTCTACGACATTCTGGCGGGAGAGGACGAACGCGAGGGCGGGGCGTTGCTGTTCTTTCACTTGCAGCAGCCCATCGACATCACACAATCCACCCGCGAATTTCCCTCGCCAATGACCTATGTGAGCCAGGCACGCAAAGCCGATCCCGGGGTCTGGATCGACATTGAAAAGCCCTTCTGGTGGGATGTTCCCGTCTGGGTTGCCAGCGGACAAGTGGATTCGATTGGCATCGCAAATAACCACATGTGCCGCAGCCGGATGTACGAAAGCGAAGCGTGGGGGAAGCCCCGCGACGCATCGCGGCTGCCGGCCCCCCGGGGCAACGGGTACTGGACGCAGGAAATCTACTACCACCTGTTGAATTGTGGCATCCGGCTGCCACCCTCGGCGGGCAGTGCCTCCGGCGTGCTGCCGAACCCGGTCGGATACAACCGGGTTTACGTTCACGTCGCAGAACAATTCAGCTACGACACATGGTGGCGCGGACTCAAAGCCGGACGTTCGTTCGTCACCAACGGCCCACTGTTGCTGGTCCGCGCGAACGGCCAACACCCGGGCCACGTGTTTCGCGCTCCGCAATCTCCACTGCAAATCGACCTCGACCTGACCGTCGTGTCCCAGGATCACGTTCCGCAGCTCGAAGTGATTCGCGATGGAAAAACCGTGCAAACCATCAACCTGGAAAACCGTGGTACTCAGACAACGCGTGGCCGTTTGACGTTCCAGCGCAGTGGCTGGTTTCTGATCCGGGCCATCACATCACAGAAACGCACCTTTCGATTTGCCTCAACCGCTCCATTTTACGTCGAGATTGCTGAACGTCCGGCCGCGATCAGCCGTCAATCGGCTCGGTTCTTTGTAGACTGGGTCGCAGAGCGAATGCAGCGGGTCACCGGGAATGTAGCCGATGAGCACCAGCGGGCCACGATCCTCAATTACCACGTCGCGGCGCGCCGATTCTGGCAAGACATTCTGAGCCGCGCCACGCGGGACTGATGCCCATCTGGGTTGCGTATCCCGTCGCATCAGCCGGCAAGTCGGGGACAGTTGGCCTGGAGACTCGCCGCCGTTGTCCGTACAATTGGCCACGCTCGGCTCGCCAAGTCCTGTCGGCCACCGCCGACCGGATTGGGCGGCCTCCCATTCGACTCGTGACCGAGCTTGGTCGCCAGTCGGTAACCATGACCTCGGAAATACCGTTTCAGACACTGGAGAATCTGCCACATGCGCGCATGGAACAAAATGCTCTGCTGGTGCCTGTGCACACTGATCACTATCGGCTGCACAGCCCCGGGACAAGATCTGGACGAAAACGCGGTGCCCGAAGGCCCGGATGTGAAAAAGAACATCACAACACCTGTTACAAGTGGCGAGACGAACATGGAATCCGATCAAGAATTCACGTCAACCGACAGCGGACTCAAATACCGAATCCTCACGGCGTCCGAGGGACCGAAACCCACGGCCGCCGATTCCGTTCGCTGCCACTACCGGGGCTGGCTCGACAACGGCCAGGAATTCGACAGCTCGTACAAACGCGGCGAGCCGGCCGAATTTCCTCTGAATCGCGTCATCCCCGGCTGGACCGAAGGGCTGCAGCTGATCGGGGAAAACGGAAAAATCGAATTGGAGATCCCCTACCAATTGGGCTACGGCGAGCGTGGTTCTCCGCCGGACATCCCCGGCAAAGCCACCCTGCACTTCGAAGTAGAATTGATCAAGATCCTGTAGATTCCGTTGGGGAGTCCGGCCACATCCCACGCGTGGGGATGTGCGCCGCTCTGCGGATGTGCGCCGGCCGCCGACGCGCAGCCCAGACTCCGGCGACCCCGCGCCCGGCATCAGGCCGGTTCGTCGCGCGTGGGAAGGTGGTGTTTCGGATCGACGGGGCGGATCAACAGGTTGCACACCAGGGCCACAGCCAATAACCCGGCCATGACATACATCGTCGAGTTGTAGATTGTGCTCGATGGATCGACTGTGCCCGCCGGCGCGATTTCCATCAGTGCCGAGATGGTCACGGTTTTGCTTTCGACCAGCGATGGCAACTGATCCTTCGAAGCCCCGAACGCGGCAACGAAACGATTGGAATCGACGGCGTTGGTGAGATCCTGGATGGCGGCCCCGATGGCGCGCTGGCGAAACCAGGTGATGGCCCAGGGCCCCAACGCTCCCGCAACGCTCCAAGCCGTCAGCAACCGGCCGTGAATGCCGCCCACAAACCGCGTTCCGAACAAGTCGGCCAGGTAGGCGGGTATCGTCGCGAATCCGCCGCCGTACATCGTGAAGATGATCATCGTCACCGCGTAAAACCCAACCAGCCACACAATCGACGGAGAAACACTGACCCCGTAGGCGGTCAACGGGATCGACAGATACAGCAGGATGCCCAGCACAAAAAAGATGGTATAGGTCCGCTGACGTCCGAGAGAGTCCGACGCGCTGGCCCAGAAAAACCGACCGACCATGTTAAAAATGCTGATCATCAGCACGTACGTCGCCGCGAATGTCGCATCGACCGTGTCCGGCAGCGTCGTGCCAAAAATGTCCTTCATCATCGTCTTGGCCACGCCCAGCACACCAATGCCCGCCGTCACGTTGAAACACAACACGATCCAGACCAGGTAGAACTGTGGAGTTTTCAGGGCTTCGTCGATGCCCACATCTCGGGCACTGATCAGACGATGCGCGGCGGCATCATGTTGCGGTTCCGTCCAACCCTCGGGCTTCCATCCGGCCGCCGGAATGCGATAGCAGAACGCGGCAATCAACATCACCAGAAAATAGACGCAGCCCAACACGAAAAACGTCTCGGCCACCCCACTGCGGCCGGTGTCCACCACATACACGCCGGCCGGCCCCGGCACCAGCATGTCCGACACCTCGTTCACTCCGACCACCACGACTTCTCGCAATTGTCCCGCCGAGTCCGCAAATCGCCGGCCGGCGTCGGTGCTCAACTGCACGTCACCGACGGCTCCCAGGTAGTCCGGAGCCCGGTAAAACACCCGAATCAAGTACTCCTTCAGCGGGGCCCCAATGATCGCGCCCCCGCCAAACCCCATGATCGCCATTCCGGCCGCCATCCCCCGGCGATCCGGGAACCAGCGAATCAACGTGCTCACCGGAGAAACATAGCCCAATCCCAGTCCCAGCCCCCCGACCACGCCGTACCCCAAGTACAGCAGCCAGAGTTGATGCGTGGCGATGCCCAGGCCGCCGAGCAAGAAGCCGCCACCCCAGCAGGCGGCCGCCACACTGCCCACCATCCGAGGCCCCACGCGTTCCAGCCACTTTCCCGCCACCGCGGCCGACAGGCCCAGGAACACGATGGCCACCGTGAACACCCACACCACCTGCGTCAAGGTCCAGTCATCGGCCGCACTGGCCACCACCCCGCGGACCTTGATCAGGGCCGGATTGAAAATGCTCCAGGCATAGACGGAACCGATGCACAGGTGGATCGCCACCGAGGCCGGCGGAACTTTCCAACGGTTGAAATCGGGGCCGGCAACAATCCGGTCTTTCGCGAACACGCCCAGCATGCAGACACTCGCATCGATTCCAGGAAACGGCTCAGAACACTCGGCTGCTGAGTGGCACCGAGTTTGACTCGCCACCCCCCAGCCGTCAAACAAGCAGCCCGCTTGCGCAGCGGCGAACCCGAACGGAGGGCGGCTGCCTCGGCCGACCACCCCTGCCAACGGTTCAAGGCGATTCCAAAGTGACGGCCATCACCACCGGAGCCGAACGATCGACTCCCTTGATAAACTCGATGTGCCGTATCTCATCCCCGCGGCCGGGATACACGGCCAGGTAGCGGACCTGCTGGCCGCGGAGCATGAAGGCCAATTCCGATTTCGGTACATCCACCCGGCGAATGTAGTCGGCAAAATGCACGCCGTTCTGCAAGGCGTGATCTTCCGTCTTGCCATCCGCGTAGTGCAGACGCACGATCATGCTCACCGATCCCGTTTTGCCGAACGGATGTCCCCACCCACTGACGCCACTCAGCAGATGAATGGCCCGCGCCCGACCATTGCAGGGGACTCGAGCCGACTTGGGCATCTGGGCACATACGGCTCCATTGGGACCATGCAACAGGATGACGTTCGCCACGCGGCCCCCCCGGGGATCCAGCACATGAAACGGCACCCCCTTGAACTGCTTGGGGGACCAGTCCGGAAATATCAGCCGCTCGACATCGCTGGTTTGATTGATGAACATGCCGCGATCGCTGGCGATCGTGGCCGCTTTTCTGAGATCCACCGGCAGATACTTGCCGCGGCGTGTCAGGAATTCGAGCAGATCGGCGAACTCATTGGGACGCATCTGTTTTTCAAACCCGTCGGGCATCATCGATTTGCGCGACCCCTTGAGTTCCTCGATGTCCTCCCGCAACAACGACTTCTTCTTCCCTTCGGTGTCAAACAATTCGATCGCGGTCTTCGACTCCGACGCCAGCATGCCGTTGAACACCCGGCCGTCGACGGTCACGACTGTGTACAACCGAAAGTTCCCCTCCACACTGCGGCTGGGATCCACGATCTGATTCAACAATTCGGCTTTGGGATGTACGGCCATGCCGGTCAGATCCGGGCCGATACGGATTCCCTCGCCGCTGTGCACGTGGCACTTGGAACACTGTTTCTTGAACACCGCCTGACCCTTGACCGCATCTCCCGTCTGCTGCGCGGTTCCAATCAGTTCCTGAAACACCTTCTGTCGATCGGCATTCGGCAAGGCTCCACGGCGTTTCAAAACCGCTGCGGCCCGACGGCGGATCGCGGGATCCGGGTGGGCAGCCAGTGTGCGCCGCTGGTCCAGCGAAAATTCGACCAACTGCACGCTACCGGCATCCACAGCATCCAGCAGCGCCGCGGTCGACGTCTTGCGACCCAGTAGAACCCGGATCGCCGTCGCTCGGATCGCGGGGGTTAGACTGGAAAACCGGGTGGTCAGTTGTGTGCCCATCTTGGGAGTCTGGCTGAGTTCCAGCGCGCGGATCAAGCCGTCGGCCAGCGCCGGACCACTCTGCGGTGTCACACGCTGCAACAGCGCACCAACGACCGCCGGGGACTCGGGTTGAAATTCGATGAGTTGCCGAGCGGCTTCCAGCCGTTTTCCGTCGGCCAGCTGTGCGTCATCCACTTGGACCAGCAAGTCATCGACAACTTTTCCAGCGTACTTCATCAGCTTCGCGCTGCCCCAGCGGCTCGCCAGCTTGATCAGCGATCCCCGGTTGCCCCCCGTGGTCCGTTCCAGCAATCGCTCCAAGTGTTTTTCCGTTTCAGCGTTTAGCACGGGACGTTGATTTGCCGGCCAGCCGCGGGCCAGGCGCGCAACCACTAAATTCGCCAGTTCCGCATCGGCCTGCCCCAAAGCGGCCAACAGCCCGCCAACCGTCTCGACGGGTGCAGTCCGTGCGTAGTGTTCGGCGACAATTCCCGCCACTTCGAGAACTTTCGGGGGGACTTTCGCAACCGACGTCAGGCCCAGTAAGAACGACTGGCTGTTGTTGGCCGCCGCACTGGTTGCCGCCTCAGGAATCCAACGGTCATCGCGGTTCGACGGACGCGCGATGGCCGCGGCAATGGCCGGACCGCACTCCGGAATCGGGGGCAATTCAGCCAAAGCCAGAAACGCAGCCAGTCGCACCTGAGCGTCCGCGTCACGCAACAGGCCGGCCGCGAGGATGATTTGCGTCGAGTCGGCTGTCGGCGGCAGAACCTGCACCGCGTTGCGGCGCACGCCTGCTGAGGGATGTCGCAGAGCGGCGGCCGCCGCCGCCCCCGCGGCCGCATGTCCACCGTCCAACACACCCAGCCCATGCAGTGTCCACAGCGCGTGAATCGCTCCCACATTCAAATCGATGGCATCCACACGCGTGTCGCCCGTCATCCGAATCAACTCCGGAACAACGTCCGGCTGCCCGCGCTCCACCAATAGTCGCTGGGCCTGCCGACGCCACAACAACGTGGGGTGACTCAGCGTGGCAACCAGCTTCTGTGGCGTCGCACCGCGCAGGGAATAGGCGGCGGACGGCTGAGCTGCGTCATACACAATCCGGTAAATGCGACCGTGTTTCTTGTCGCGCAAGTCGGTCGCGTAGGCGTTACCTTGACCGCGTTTAAAACCATGGGGAGTTGGGTTGTGCTGCACGATGTAGTTGTACCAGTCGAGTACCCATACGTTTCCGTCCGGACCGACTTCCGACATGATCGGTGCCGTCCACTCGTCGTCGCTGGCCAGCAAATTGAACGGGCTCGTTGAATGGAAGTCCGATCCCCGCGGGCGGAGCACGAATGTTCCCACCAGATGACCGGTGGGGCCGTTCACAAACGCGGTCCGATTCCAATACTCCCGCGGGTAACGTCGAGCCGTATACAGGGCATGACCGGCTCCCGCCGTGTAGCCGCCAAACTGGTCCACCTGACGCACCTTGCCGGTGATCGGTTTGAACAGGAACGTATCGGCGATCGTGCCCAGTGTCAGAGACGGCTTCCAGCCACGCACACGCTCGTAGTAGCGGTTGGCGATCGGCATGTAGACGCTGGGGTTGCGGTTCGCAGTCGAACCGAAAATGAGGCCCTCTTCGCTGATGCCCAGGCCCCAGGTGTTGTTGTTGGTCGAACGCATGAACTCCAACTGGGAACCGTCGGGCCGAAAACGGAAAAAGCCCATGCGAAACGCCTGCTGACGCTGACCATTGAGCATGGGTGCCGAATTGTTGTAGCCCTGCATGGCCCAGATCCAGTTGTCCAAACCGTACTGAAAATTGCTGACCCCGCCGTGGGTATCTCCCAGGGCCCAATTGGAAATCAACACCCGACGTTCATCGGCGCGGTCGTCGCCGTCTGTATCCCGCAAATACAACGTCTCGGTGCCGTTCTGCACGATCAGACCGCCGCGATGAAAGGCCATGCTGCTGGGAATGCTCAAGCCCTCAGCAAACACCGTGAATCGATCGGCGACCCAGTCCCCGTCGGTGTCTTCACAGATCCGAATGCGATCGCGGCCCTTTCCCGGCGGCTGCAATTCGTTCGGATAATCATAGGTCTCCGCCACCCACAGCCGTCCCCGCTCGTCCCAGGTCATCGCCAGCGGCTTGCCCCCCAACTGCGGCTCGGCGGCGAACAACTCCACATGAAATCCCTGCGGCACAACCAGGTGTTTGAGCGATTCCGTCGGAGCCAGTGGTTTTTGCATCCGACTGAACGGCTCGCCCTGAGTACCCCACTTGTTCGATCGCGTGTAGTTGGGGATCTTCTTGCCAACATCGACAAAGGCGAACGGTTTGACGTCCGCGCGTTGCGGAGTCATCCGCGGCACGGGAAATGGGCGGTCCGCCAGATAGTCGCCGGCTACCGCCGGGTCCCCGCCGACCGACCAGCGGATACCGCGTTCGACCAGATTCTGGAAACCCGGATGGCTCCAGGTGCGTTGATCGTGGCCCCACGCCGTATAGAACACGCGTCCCTTGCCATGTGTGCGGATCCAGGTCCACGGCTCGCGACCTTGATTGTCGACCCGGACGGCCAACACCGTACGGTTCTTCTCGTTGTGCAAATGGTGCACGTAGGTCTCGTCCCAGCTCTCGAACCCCCCGAAACCACGCATGATCGGATGTTCGCGCTGCACAATCTCGGTACGGAACACTCCCGTACCATGGCGTTTGAACTGTCCTCCTATCAAAGCCACCACATCCGGCACATTGCGAAAACAGTAGGTGGCGCAGTGCAGCGGTACGAACCCGTGACCCTCCGCAACATAGCTCAGCAACGCCCGGGATTGATCCGCTGAAATCGTGTCGATATTCGCATACAGAACCAGCACGTCGTATTTCGACAGCGTCTCCGGATTCAAATCCTGCATCACATCGGTGTAAACCAACGTGATGCCCCGCACGGCCAACACGGGTTGCAATTGAGCAAATCGCAATCGCGGCCGGTGATGCCCATTGTCACCCAGAAACAGCCCGCGGAGCTCGGCGGCCGGACAAGCCACGGACCAGCAGACAACCGACCAACAAGCGATCGGAATGATCATCCGCGACCAGCTGCACGCCTGGTGCGACCCACCGCGGCACAACGGATTGTGGTGTGTATTCACGTGTGGAAATCCTTACTGCACTTGGTTACTGATGGTTGCTGAATTCAAGCCAGCCTGAACCGAGCCCCGGATCGGCAGGCTCTGTAACACGCGCCAACCCGAGTCCGCAGGCTCACCTTACCAACATTCGCAAGCGGAATTCCAGCATTTGTCTCACCACATGTTCGAGCCATTGGACTCGACACAGCAATCGCTGCGGCACCAGCGGATCCAGACTTCCAGAGCTGCTTGACTTTGCGGAACCGAGGCCGCAGGACATAATCGCCAGTTCACGAGCGAATGACGCCGCACCCAACTTGTACCGGAATCCGACACACACATGGACATCCAACGCACGCGACCGGCCGTTGCTGGAACACAGGGAGCCGTGGCCTCGGCACATCCATTGGCCAGCCAGGCGGGACTCGACATCCTCCGCCAGGGAGGCAACGCCATCGACGCCATCGTGGCCACCGCCGCGACTCTGAATGTGGTCGAACCCTACATGAGCGGCGTCGGCGGCGTGGGACACTTGCTGCTGCATCTGGCCGACGGCGAAACCACCAGCCTGAACTTCAGCGGCAACACGCCGGCACGGGCCACGCCGGATCAATTCACTCCCGAGACACAGGACGCCGGCCCGCGGGCTTGTCTGATTCCCGGCAACGTCGCCGGCTGGCTCACAGCACTCGAACAACACGGCACGCTCTCGGCAAGCACGGTGTTTTCGCGGGCCATCGCCTTGGCCGAGAATGGTTTTCCGTTACATCCGGTGAACGCGCGGATCCTGCAACAAGTCCAGCCACGACTCAATGACGCCGGCCGGGCCATCTACGGTGCGATTCCGCCGCGGATGGGCAACATCCTCCACCAACACGACCTGGCCGCATCGTTGCGAACGATCGCCGCAGACGGTGCGGAGACGTTTTACCGCGGACCGCTCGCTGAGAAAATTGCCGACTACGTCCAGTCCCAGGACGGGCTGTTGACACGCGCGGACCTGCACGGCTACCAACCCGAATGGCAGGCGCCGGTCACGGTGAAATACAAGCACGTCGAGATCAAGACCGTTCCGCCAAACTCCGAGGGATTTCAAATCCTGCAGACGATGAAGCTGCTGGAAACACACGATCTACCGGCACTCGGACACAATTCGGCCGACTACATCCACCTGCTGAGCGAAGCCATCAAGCTGGCGACGGCCGACCGCATTCAGTGGTGCGGTGATCCCAAACACCACGACATTCCTCTGCGACAACTGCTGTCCGAAGAGTATCTGGAACAACGCCGAGCGTTGATCGACCTGCACCAGGCTTCCGTCAGTGAGGGTGACCGCTGGATGGGTGCCCGTGACCGCGTCGCGGTAGCGCCGGGGAAAATCGACGGCCTGACGACGCACCTGTCAGCCGTCGACGCACTGGGCAACGTGGCCAGCATCACCCAGTCACTGGGCAACGCTTTCGGATCGGGAGTGATCGTCCCGGGAACCGGAATCGCCTTGAACAATTTCGTGTTCTGGACCGAAATCGATCCCGCCTGCCCCACGCCGAATCTGATCCAACCCGGCAAGCAATGGTCCAGCCCCATGGCTCCCGTGCAAGTTTTCCGGGACGGACGATTCTGGTTTTCCATTTCCACACCGGGCAGCTACGGTATCTTGCAGACCACGGTGCAAATGCTGTTGAACGTGATCGAATTTGGAGCGGACCCGCAACTGGCCATCGAAGCGCCGCGATTCCGCTTACTGGAAAACACGCGGATGCAGATCGAGGATCGCATCTGCTCGACGCACCGTGATCAACTGACCGCCCGCGGGCACGCCCTGGAACTTGTGGGCGATTACTCGATCCTGGTCGGTGGCGGCCAGTCTGTGATGATCGATCCCGAGTCGTCAGCCCGCATCGCGGGAGCGGACCCGCGGCGTGACGGATATGCGCTGGCTTACTGAACCTGCAGTCCCACATCCCGAGACCTCAGCTGGACGAACGCCATGTCCCAAACTTACTCGATCCCAGAATTGCAGAGCTGTGTGGATCGCCTGCCACGCTTCCCATTGGCCCATCTGCCGACCCCACTGGAACATCTCCCGCGGTTTTCCCAAGCCCTGGAAGGGCCGCGGATCTGGATCAAGCGGGACGACTGCACCGGACTGGCCTTCGGTGGCAACAAGACGCGCCACGGTGAATTCTTGATCGCGGACGCCCTGGACAGCGGTTGCGATACGATCGTGTGGGGAGCGGGCATCCAAAGCAATAATTGCCGTCAAACCGCCGCGGGCTGCGCCAAGGCGGGCCTGGATTGCCATCTGGTCCTGGGACGTGGCAAGCCGGCCGACGGACCCGATGCCGTGCAGGGCAACCTGCTGCTGGATCAACTGATCGGAGCCAGCATCGAGATCGTCGACGACCAGGTGGGACCAGGCGTCGACGCCAAGATCGCCCAGGCCGCGACCCGTTTCCGGGAACAAGGCCGAGAGGTCTATGAATGGAACCGGGGCCGGGTCAAACCGCTGGCGGCCATCAGTTACGTCATCTGCCTGTTGGAGATCCTGGACCAATCACAAGCAAACGGCTTCCTGCCCGACGCGATCTATATCTGCTCGGCAGGATCCACCGGCGCCGGTCTGTCCCTGGCCGCCGCCGCACTGGGACTCACGTTTCCCATCCGTCACATCACCCCCATCGTCTGGCCCTGGAACACGCAGGACGACATGACAAAAATCGCCAACGGAGCCGCGGAGTTGTTGGAAATCTCCACACGGCTCGAAGTGGAACAGATCGATGTCACAGAAGAATATGTGGGGGAAGCCTATGGAATCCCGACACCCGGTTGCCTGGAAGCGATCCGGCTGTTGGCCCGCAACGAAGGCATCCTGGTGGACGGGTCTTACAGCGGCAAGTCGCTGTCGGGATTGATCGACCACGTTCGACAGGGCCGGTTTTCCGAACACCAGAACGTGGTCTTCGTCCACACGGGCGGCACGCCCGCTCTGTTCGCCAACAACGAACAACTCGCCGGAGACATTCCGCCGCGGAGCCTGTTCGACTGAACGCGGCCCACAACCAGGCCAACCGCCGGTGTGGCCGTGGCGGTTGATTACGGGACCTGCCCCGGCCGCGGTCTCGTTGCAGCGACTGCGTACGATTTTGGAATCAAATCAGCTCGCGAACGGGATCCCGCTGTTCGACCAGGTACTGCGGTCGACCGGCCTGATCGAGAATCGTCGTCGCGTGAGGATCGATTCCCAGCTGCCGGTACAGCGTGGCAAACACATTCTGGTAGTGAACCGGGCGGTCCAGAGGCTCTTCTCCCAGGCGATTGGTGCTGCCAATCACCTGTCCGGTCTGCAGGCCCCCACCAGCCAGCAAACAACAGGAAGCCCGAGGCCAGTGATCCCGACCGGCGCCCTTGTTGATCCGCGGGGTGCGTCCAAACTCGCCCCAGGCCACCACGCTCACATCCCGCTCGAGTCCCCGATTGTGAATGTCTTCCACCAGGGCCGTCACTCCTTGATCCAGGCGATCGAGCTGCACGGGCAGGCGTGTGAAATTCGCGCCGTGACGGTCCCAACTGCCGAAAGACAGTGTGACACATCGCACACCGGCCTCGACCAGTCGGCGTGCCATCAGGAACTGGTCCATCCAATGCGGCCCGGCATCCTCGCCGAACGCTGGAGCGGCGCTGCCGCGGCCATAGCGGTCCCGCAACGTCGACGGCTCGCGTTCCAGATCCATGGCCTCGACGAATCGGCTGGACGTCAGCACGTCGAATGCCCGCCGATTGTAAGCGTCCATCCCGTCGAACACGTCTTCTTTTTCCAATCCCTTCCGCAAACGATCGACGCTGGCCAGCAAGGCCTTGCGATCGGACAGTCGATCCAGACTGACTCCGTTCAACCGCATGTTGGCCATGCCTTCGCCTTCGGGCTGAAATGGCGCATGCCCATGCCCCAGAAATCCCGGGACTCCGGGGTTGGAATAGGGAGCGTGCTTCGTTTTGATTGTCAGACCCACAAACGGCGGTACGGCCCGGTCCACCGGTCCCTGCACCTTGGACACCACCGATCCCAGGGAAGGGCGGCCCGACTGCCGCTCACCACCGGAAATCGGATACCCACTCAGGCACACGTCGGACGCATGCTGATCCGGTCCCCCGTACAGGCTGCGGATGATCGTGAACTTGTCCATCATCCGCGCCAGCCGGGGCATGTGCTGGCAGATTTCGATGCCAGGCACGTTGGTCGCTATCGGCCGAAATTCACCGCGAATTTCTCGCGGTGCCTGCATCTTCAAATCGTACATGTCTTGGTGAGACGGACCGCCCGACAGGTAGATCATGATGACGGCTTTGTGGCCCAAGCCGCCACCCGCCGCGGTGGCCGTTGGCTGCCCGGATTCGGCCCGCAGGATGTCCGGCATGGACAAGCCACCGAGAGCCAGGCCACCAATTTGTAGAAAGTGCCTGCGGGAGCCACGATCACAACCGTCAATCCGGCGTCCTCGAATTGTCAGCATGCATCACTCCTCATTCAGGAATCCGCTGCCGCGATACCGGAGACCGATCGCCCGGTTTGCCCGCCGTGTGTGCTTGGGCAGGCCCGGATTCCGGACACGCATGCAGGTCCAATCGTCCACCGCCCCGGATCGCCGTCGCACACGCACCCATGCTAGCAGATTTCCGTGATCCAGAGCAAAGGGAAGTCGGGATCCACCGTCCTCCGGTGGGAATCCCGGACCTGCGGTCTAGCGGATGTTCTTGTCCTCAACTCCGTCCAACAGCAGATTGGCCAGAACGGGTCCGTCGTCTTTGAGCGTGACCCAGACCACGTGATCGAATTCCCCTTCGGCCTTGCCCCGCAGTTGGGAACTGCCACCGGTTGTCGCCAGCATATAGAACTCGCGACCGTTGCGTTCAAATCGCTGGTACTTGTGATGATGTCCGGCAAACGCGGTGAACTTGCGATTTCCCAACGCACGTTCCACAGCCGCCCAGCCATTTTGTTCGTGGTCCCCGCCGTAGCTCCAAACCGGCTTGTGCAAGAACACCATTGTCCAACGCACATCCTGATTCTGTTCCAATACGTGCGCAACCCACTTTTGTTGCTCCTCAGTAATGCGATACTTCGCCTCGGGCAAACGGGGCAGTTCTTCAGTGTTCAGGCACAGGAACAAAACGTCGTGGTAGCGAAAGTGGTAAAAGCTGCGACCGAACTTGCGGTTCCACAGACGCTGCATGACCAGATTGCTGATATCGTGATTTCCGGACACATAGAAAAACGGCATCTCCAGCCGTTTGACCATGCCTTCGAACTCGGCCCATTCGGTCTGCAGTTGAGCGCTGTCTTCGGTCCCGCCTTCGATCAGGTCACCCACGGACATCACGAATTCCGGCTGCATCAGATTGATCTTGTCCACGGCACCCGAAAACACCCCGGGCCGATGTCCGCCCGTGCGATCGGTGACGATCACAAATTGAAAATTCTTCCGTCGATTGTTCAGTTTCAAATGCGTCCACGGATTCTGCTCGGCCTGTTGCACCTGCAATTCTCGAGCCGTCGTCTGGTTCGTCTCACTGTCCGACCAGGCCGCCGCCAGACCCAGTAATCCCAGGGCACAGAGCGTCGTAATCAACGGTTTCATCGCAGGTCCTCAACAATCAAGGTACGTGTCCATCAACGCCAACAGGATGCTGAGTCTATGCAACTCAACGGCGATCAGCAATTGCCGGAGACGGAATCCGTGGGACCGGGCACACGATGACTCGACGGTGGCCAGCGGAATCTGGTTCACATTCCCACCAGTTGTGCCGCTTCACGGTAAGCGCACCATGCGCATTCCTTGGTGGCCCGTGGTGGAGCGTCGTCCATCAAACAGGCGTGCGCCGCGCGGATTGTGCCTTCGACCCAGGCATCACTTCCAACGTGTTTCAGCAGATGCGTCGCGAATTCCAGACTTCCGTGAAAGCCATCCCGATTGGTGTCGGCGTTGACATACACGAAATAGCCGGTATCGCTGACTTGAAACCCGTTGTGCCTCAACAACCACTGATAGACTTCCAACTGCCGTTTGTACGCTTGTTTCCAGGGCCCCTCAAGCGTCGGCGTCTTGCGGGCGCAGGTGGACTTGTAATCCACCACGATCAAATGCCCGGTCGGTGTCACCCACACGTCGTCCACGGCACCGGTGATCAGCAGATTTGTGGCCTGATGCAGATGACGGACGCCTTGAAAATTTTCGCGCCAGGTCTCCAGATCCGGATGTTGAAATGGAACCGCATCCACTGCATGTGCCGCCATCAGCGGGTGTGGAGACTGGTCACGGCGATAGACGTCGAACTCTTTCTTCAACAATGTGTCGGTGGCCGAATTGAGCAGGAACGGTGGGCCGGACACCTGGTCCACACCCAGCCGTCGATCCAGATAGAAGCAGCGGGCACAGCGGCGAAACGACTCCAGCCGCGAACGGCTCAAGCGATACGGGCCGGTCTGGCCGGGATCAAACAGGTTTCTGGTGCGGCGTCCACTGACCATGTTCACCATCCCGGCACCACCGCCGAATCCGACGCGACATCGCGGCCGCGATCAGCCCGCCAGACAGGTGCTCAGATATTTGCGTGCGCGGTTAATCTCCGCCGTGACGTCGTTGGTCGAATCCAGAATGGGAATTCCGCGTGGAACGGGATGCATGAAGATCTCGGTCCATCCCGTATAGCGGATATCGCGCAAGGCGGCCATCAACGGTTTGAAGTCCAGCGTTCCCCGCCCTGGCATCTGCAACAATTCCTGTTCCTTGGGCAGTTTCTTGTGGCAGCCCATGCCGTGCTGCCAGGCATAGAACATGGCAATGCCACTTCCCAGGTCGCGAATCAATTGACTCAACAGTTTCTCGTCCTGTGGCAAGTGATACGGTGCGAAAGCAATCGCCAGATGTTTTGAGGGACTGAGTTCCACGAGCCACTTCATCGAATCGGGTGTCTCGATCAGATTGCGGGCGTGGTTCTCGATGGCGATCGTGACACCGGTCTCCTCGGCCACCGCCAGGTGCGGTTTCATTTGTTCGACAAACCGACCGACTGCCGTTTTCAATTCAGAGCCTTTGAGTCCTCGGGGCCCTTTGCCGCCGGCGATCATCGTCTGACATCCGTGCCGTTTTGCCAAACGCATTTCCTGCTGCAAACCGAATGGGCCCAGCTTGTACTGAGTGATGCAACCCAGTTTGACGGAGTGCTGTTTGAGCAGTTCGGCAAACCGCTGCTCACCCAGTTCGTCCAGCTGCTCCCGTTGATTCCCGTGGACTTTGGGCCAGATATCAAGCGCCGTTGCGCCGATCTTAGCCACCTGCGGAACGATTTCAGCCAGCTTGGTGTAGCCATACATGCTCGAACCCAGGATGTACTTGGGTTGAAAGGACTTCTCGGCCGACTGGACCGCTGGCAGACGCGGTGCGACGGCGGCTGTTCCCACAGCCAGCGTCGCGGTGGACCTCAGAAACTGCCGTCGACTGTGCCGGGCATTGCTGATCAGAGATTTCATGTCCTATGCCTTGTTTCAATCGGCTGGATGCCACTGTTTGTTGATTCCCACAGTTTGTCGATTCGATGTTGCATCCAGGCCGATCAACAACGGTCGGAATCAACCGCAGGCCACGTGCCCGCCTGGTCAGGCAATCTCATACCCGCTGCGCTGCGCGCGCTGCAAATGAGAATCCGCCTCGGTATCACCTACGAACAACTCACGCTCGGGATCCCAGGCCAGTTTACGCCCAACCTTCATGGCGATATTGCCCAGGTGACACGTACTGACACTGCGATGCTGGCTTTCGACGTCGGAGATCGGTGTTTTCCGGGCGCGGATGCAATCGAAGAAATTGCCCATGTGGTTGATGATCGCATCCAGTTTCCCGGCCCGCTCCGGCCGTTCGAGATTGTCGAAACCGTACACGTTGAACGCCTCGCGTGCCAACGGCCGCTGCTTGAGATCCTCAACCGGCTTGCCGGCCACGGTTCCACGGTTCACAAAAATGCGGCCCTTGCTTCCGGTAAACATCACACCGTTCCGTCCATGATCACGGACATGCATCTCGACACCGTTCGCATATCGGTACCGCGCCTGAAAATCCACAGCCACGTTAAAACTGTCGGGAGTGCTGGGATATGTCGCGGTGGCTTCGATTTCGACCGGCAGCGAATGGATGCCCCACTGGGCAATGTCCAAATGATGTGCTCCCCAATCGGTCATCTGGCCACCGGAGTACTCATACCACCAGCGAAATGTGTAGTGTGAGCGTTCCGCGATGTACGGTACGTCGGTGGTCTGGCCCTGCCACAGGTCCCAGTTGAAGTGCTTGGGAACCGGGGTCTTGCGAAACGGCCCCCCCTGTTTGTTCTTGCCCAGAACGACATCGACCTGCTGCAGTTTTCCAATGCGGCCCTGTCGCACAAGTTCAATAGCTAATCGGAAGCGATGATCGCTTCTTTGCCAGGACCCCACCTGCACCACCCGCCCCGTTTCGCGAACGACGCGTGTCAGCAATTTGCCTTCATCCACAGTCAAGGTCAGTGGTTTTTCACAATAGACATCCTTGCCCGCTCGACAGGCGTCAACCACCATTCGCGTATGCCAGTGATCCGGCGTGCCGATCAGGACCACATCCACATCTTTTCTTTTCAACAGATCACGATAGTTCTCAAAAATCCGCGGCGTACTGCCAAAACTGGCCCGCGCCTGTTCGCGCACGTGCTGATCGACATCGGCCAGCGCCACTACATCGCCGTACAGTCTGGCCTTTTCCGTGATCACACTTCCCTGGTACCTCAATCCAATCGCGCCAATCCCCAGTCGATCATTGGCCGAACGCGGATTCGATTGCGCGGACGATTGCGTGGGCAACCAGAGCGGCGCCGTCAGGCCCAACCCCGATGCGGTTTGGGCGGATGTCTTGAGAAACTCCCGTCGCGTCGTCTGCGGTGCTGTCGACATGCTGAACCTCGTTATGAGCCATCGCGGTACGGCGTTTGGTGAAAACCGGGACACCAGCGGCCGACGCGGAACCCGCCCCGTCCATCCGTGGTGTCTGACACACTGGTTTGTCTGTTGCCACCGGCGACGTTATACCGTTGGTATTCCATCGCCAAGCGTCACTCATCCCAGATTATGCACCAACGGGAGTGGAAAATGAACATCAGACCCAATCGCGTTCGCGAGAAACTTGCCGCGGGCGAAACCGTCCACGTGGTTGGCGGCTTGGATAACGCCGACATGATCGATCAGTTTGGCGCGGTCGGCTTCGATGGAGTGTGGCTCGAAGGTGAACACGGTCCAGTGGACTTCGGCGACATCGCCGACCTGGCCCGAGCCTGCGATCTGTGGGGCCTGACTTCCATTATGCGGGTGAACCAGAACGTGCAATCGGTCATCTACCGAGCGCTTGACCGCGGAGTTCAAGGCATCTGCGTGCCCCACGTCAACACCCGCGCCGAGGCCGAAAACGTGGTGGCCGGCGGCAAATTCGCCCCCGTCGGCTGCCGAGGTTTGTTTGGTAGCCGTCAAGGATTCGGCGTGCCCGATTACGTGCGAAAGGCCAACGATCACACGCTGTTGATGGTGCTGATCGAAGATATTGTGGCGATCAACAATCTGGACGACATTCTCGAAGTCGATCACATCGATGTGTTTTACGTGGCGCCGGTCGATCTGGCTGCCTCGATGGGGCACATTGGCGACCTGGAACACCCCGAGGTGCAGCAGGCCGTGGACCAGGCCATTACACGCATTCAGCACAAGGGACGCGTGGCCGGCACGCTGGCCAACAACGACAATGTGGCAAAGTACGCGGCGGCCGGCGTTCGTTTTCTATTCACCATGGCCGGACAATGGATTGCTGCGGGAGCCCGCGATTTCATGCAACGCGCGCGGTCGGCAGAACCCACATCCTGATCACCGGCCCTCGATGACGCGCGGCAGTCGATGCGAACGACAGTGACTGACTTGTTCGTCTCGTCATTTTCTCAGTACACTCGCCTCAGCCGACCTTTCCGGCACAGTTGCGATGTGTGTTGTTCACACTCTGATTGCAAAATGCAACAATCGACACCGCCGCGATCCCGAACGATCCGACAGTAACACGAGGAACTCGAATGATGAGAAGATTCATGTTTCTGGCTGCCAGCCTGGCCTTGCTGGCCCTGGTCAGCGGCCCACTTCAGGCAGCCGACAAAGCCGTACCGGCGACGCTCAAGTTCAAAATGAAATCCATCGACGGCAAACAGATCGACCTGGCCAAATTCCGCGGACGCGTGGTGTTGGTCGTCAACCTGGCCAGCCAGTGAGGCTTGACCCCCCAATACCTGCAGTTGCAGGCCCTGCACAAGAAATACGGCAAACAAGGTCTCTCGGTTCTCGGTTTCCCCTGCAACCAGTTCGGCATGCAGGAGCCCGGCAGCAACCAGGAAATCAAGCAATTCTGCACGTCGAAGTACGATGTCTCGTTCGACATGTTCGCCAAGATCAACGTCAACGGTGCGGAAGCCGCTCCGTTCTACAAACACTTGACACAACAAGATGCCAAGCCCAAAGGCTCTGGCAAAGTCAGTTGGAACTTCGAAAAATTCGTGCTCGACCGTCAGGGTCAGGTCGTGGCCCGCTTTGGCCCGCGCACCACCCCCGACAGTGCCGAAGTGCTCAAGGTCCTCGAACAGGAACTGAAGCGGAAGTGAGTCACGCGTGTCATTCGGCGGCCGGCGGTATGGCGTACAGCCCCAGCACACCCCGGTCGCCGTAGGTCCGCGGCCCGGTCATCTGCGCGACCGCCAGATGGCCGCCATCCGGATGCAGGCTCAATGCATAGGCGGGCCCCGTCAGTTTCAGACGCGCCAGTTTCTCGTCTTGATCGGGTTGCCAGAACCAGAGTTCACCGGTTTGCGCGCCGTTGCCGGCGGCCACATAGAAGCCCTGGGGATGCACAGCCATTCCGTGAAAAATGGAATTCGAAAAATCTGAGACCTGTTTGCGGATTTGCTTGCCGCTCCCCCAATCGAACTGCAAGACCAAACCCGGCTTGGCATAGCTGTCACGTCCGCAACACAGCATCACCGCGCCGTCTGAGCAGAATGCCAGGTCCCGGACACCACCGTAGTTGATGTCGACTCCGCCCTTGTAATTCGACAATTCCTTGGCATCAAAACGCCGGATTGCTTTCCCGGTTGCCAGATCCCATTGAATCACCTGCTGGTCGCCCCGGTCGCCGGAGACCAGGCTGCTGCCATCCGGATGGAATCCACTGCTGTAGACCGGACAGTTGTGCCCCTTCAGTTCCTGGAGCAGTCGCCCGGCATCAATGCTCCACACACGGACAACGCCGTCTCCCCCACCGGTCACCAACTGTTGCCCGTCGGGACTGATCGAAAGGGTGTGCAGCGTCGAGTGTCTGGTCTGTAGACTCCAGACGGCAACGGGCTGGTCACCGGCACAGTTCCAGCAGACAACGTGCCCGACCAGATCTCCGGTCACCACAATCGCCCGCCCACTGTCGAGTGATGTCGCGTCCACGTTTGCTGGTGCCGTCGGCCGCGGCAATGGCGGCGGCTGCGGCGGGTTGCTGATCTCCAACGGTACAACCGGCGTGTCGGATGCCGCCCACCGCGCAGCCGTCACCAGCCAGCTGGCGTGGTCGCCCAGCGAAACGGTACTGAGTGTGGCCAAGTCGGTGACATACACTTGTCGATTACGGCCGCCCGCGAAGCACCAGCGACCGGTGGGATCGATGATGCAGGACATCAAGGGCACGTCATGCGACACGTTGCGCAACAAACGCGTGGATTGGGGATCCCGCAACGTGTGTGGTGCGTTTGGCGGACTGGTCATGCCAAGACCTCTCGAATCGGCGACGACGCGGGATCGGCCAGCGGGTTGTCCCGGCCGCCGATCCGGTAACTGCCGGTGGAGTCCATTCCCATCGCCGTCAGCACCGTGTGAAACAAGTCGCCAGCGTCCACTTCCGCGTCGACGACTTCGGTGCCCAGGTCGTTGGTCTTGCCCAACACCACACCCGGGCGGATTCCGTGACCTGCAAATGCCATCGACCAGGCCGTCCCCCAATGGTCGCGGCCCCCATAATAATTGATCCTCGGCGTCCGCCCCATTTCTCCCATGACAACGATCAACGTCTCATCCAGCAATCCTCGCTGCTGGAAGTCGTCCAGCAAAGTGACGAATGTCCGATCAAACTCCAGGCACCGCTGCCGTTGCCAGTGGAAATTCTCGAAATGGGCATCCCAATCGTGATGAGCCACCTTGACGCAGTGGACTCCCGCTTCGAGCATCCGTCGCGCCAACAGGCAATTCTTCCCGAAATGATGATCACCGTATCGTTCTCGGTCGCCTGCCGGTTCACGTGCGATGTCAAAGATGTCGCTGCGGCGCATCAGCGCGTCGGCTTTGCGAAACGCATCGTCGTAGGCCTGAACGGATTGAGTTCGACGACCCCGCAGAAACCGAGCGTTGCTTGAGCGGCGAACGGCCTCGCGGATGGCGACCGTTTCGGCATCCAGTGTGTCGGGGCGCGTGATGTTCGCCGGAGGCTGACCGTCGATGATCCGCACACCCTCATATTTCGGACCGAGAAACCCCGCGTCGCCCACATCGGTATAGGCCTGCGGGTTCTTGCGCCGCATCGTCACGTATCCGGGCAAGGTGTCGTCGGGGCGTTCCAGCAACCGGGCCACAGCGGATCCCATCACCGGATAACCGGGGACTTTGCGCCCCGACTGCAGCAAGTAATGGCCGCGGAAATGACTGGTCTCGTCGGAGTTCACGCTGCGAATCACAGCCAGACGATGCATGTTCTGTGACGTGTGCGGCAGCAATTCACCAATGTGAATGCCGGGTAACGATGTGCCGATCGCACGAAAAGGGCCACCGTAGCGGGAATCCGGTTTCGGATCGAACGTCTCCAGTTGGCTGGCCCCACCGGACAGGAACAGCAACAGCAGCTTCTTTCGCGGCGAATGGGGATCGACTGGCTGTTCGCCGCCGCCCAAGGCGACACGCGATCCCATCGACAACAGACCGAATCCGCCGGCGGCAGCCCGTAATGCTCCGCGCCGCGACACAATCGCGCGATCACGCGACGCGCCGTTGCCTTGTCGGTCGCTGTGGCTGACAGTCCGATCCGTCATTCAGTTTCTCCACTCGAAACAACGTGATCCGCATCAACGACGCAATCAGTGATTCAACCGAAATTCGGCTGACAGCAGGTGTCCCCAGACGACGGCCCGCAACAGCTTGGACCGCGCACCGCGTTCGGAAACCGGCTGCAGACGCTGCCGGAGTTCTTCGACCTCCCCGGGGGTCGGATGGCGGCTCAACACGGAAAGATACAACTGCTGGGCAAGCGGTTCGACCTGCTCCAGCTTGCCCAGCCGCTCAAGTAACGAACAGCCGTCGAGCAGCTTGAAAACCGGTTCACCGTTCAAGAGAAACAAGGCCTGGTCAACCGATGGCTGAAAAGCGCCTTCAGCCTGGCCCGGCAGATTGGAGAAAACGTCAAACACCGGATCGACAGACCTGCGCAAGTCGCTGTAGACCCGTTTCCGCAGTTCCCAATCCGTGACGACGGGCGCGTCACCGTCCTGGGCCGGTTGGGCTGCGCTCGCCGCCCCGTCCCGTTCCTCACGCCGGCGCTCGTCCCGCAGCAGGCGGTCCGGCAGCCTGCCGCTGACCTGTAACACGCTCCAACCAAACTGTTCCGGAGACAGCGGCCTGATCGCGGCAACCGCGAAGTGTTCCGGAGGCGCATGCGCCGTCTCACCTGCCAGCACGGGAAGCAGGCTCGAACGCTGGTAGGTCTGGGTCAGCGCCAATGCGCGGATCAGTCCGCGGATGTCAAATCCGCTGGCTTCGATCCGGCCGGCCAACAGCGCGAGCAGTTTGGGATGCGACGCGGGATTGTGTTGGTGGTGCATGTCCAACGGATGCACCAGGCCGCGCCCCATCATCATCTTCCACATCCGGTTGGCAATGTTGCGGGAAAACCCGATGGTCTGCGGACTCGGCAGGTGTTTGACCAATTGCGCTCGGCGACTGTAGGTCGGAATAGCCGGCCGGCCCTTCTCCGGTTTGACTTTGTACTCGTGACCCGGCTTGAGTTCAGGTTCGGCCAGCATCCGTCCACCGGGAAGCCGAGGGCTGGTTTTCCCCGCGGCGCCAGTGAAGGCCGAGGTGAAGGTCACCTTGCTCTCCGCTTTTTCTTCCACGAAGTTGCGTTTGGTCTCGTCATTCCGCACGTGCTTCAACCGATCCACGAAAGCGTAGATCCCGTAATAGTCGTTTTGCCGATAAGCCGTGATCCGGGGATCGTCGTGGCATTGAGCACATTCCAGGTTGATGCCCAGCAGCAAGCGTCCGATGTCACGCGAGACCAGATGCGGTTCGACGTCGCGCACCAGGTAGAACTTGGCTGCGACTCCATCCTGATCATCCGTGCCATCACTGCCCAGAATTCTCCGCACCAGTTCATCCCACGGTCGATTGTGACGAAATTCCTCAGCCAGCCAGTCGCGCCAAGCCGGTGATTGAAAATCATAAGATTTGATGGTGGCTACGCGACGTTCCAACAACATCGCGTCAAACACGCGTGACATGTTAAGTGCGAATTCGGGGCTGGCCAACAGCCGGTCGATCATCGTCAACCGCTTATCCGGACGTGGATCGTCGATGAACTGTTGCGCCACATCCGCCGTGGGCACGACTCCGGTCAGATCCAATGACAGCCGACGCAGAAACTCGGCGTCGGAAGCGGGCGCGGCGACCGACACCTTGTCGCGGGCACAGGCCTGCAGTACCAGGGCATCAATCCGCTCGTGCAACGGAGCCTCGTCGGCCAACAAGCGGGGAACGCATCCGCAGGCGAGCAGGCAGCAGGTGAGCAACCGCCGATTGAGCAGCAAACGCGCGGCCACCTGCGGTCCCTGAGCGTTGATGATCGCATGCCGTACCGTTTTCCGATCTCGCCACACGACGCCTCTCCGCAAGTCGACTTCTGGATGTGGCCGCGTATACCAGCCGACCATCATACTCGACAGAACATGCCGAGTCGACATGCCGCCGGGCCTGCTACAACCCATCGATCACAAGAGCGGCTGTTGTGATCCGGCCTGACCGCCGAAACGAACAACAGATCCTGAGTGCGGATTCCCACCGCGGAATGGAACTCTACGCCGACTTCGGGTCGCTCCCGCTTCGCGGGGAGGATATACTGCATCGGTGGATTTTTCTGCTGAGCGAACCCGTGCCGCGTGCACCCGTTATGCGGAGACAGAAGATGGCCAAAGGCACCTGGAACCACCCCCGGATATCGCGGCGGACCGCAGTCCAGGCGGGAGCCGTCGGCCTGCTGGGACTGGGCACCAATCATCTCAGCGCCCTGCAGTCAGCGGCGGCTGACGATTCGGGACGGACGGCTGGAGCGGCCAAGGCCTGTATCTACATTTTTCTGTCCGGCGGACTGGCTCAACACGACAGTTTCGATATGAAGCCCGATGCACCGGATACGGTGCGAGGTGAGTTTCAGCCAATCTCCACCACGACACCGGGCATCGAAATCTGCGAACACCTGCCCGCATTGGCTCAACGCAGCCACATGTGGTCGCTGGTGCGCTCGTTAACGCACCCCACCAACGGCCACACGCTGGGACACTTTTACATGCTGACCGGCCGTTCGGTGACTCCGCAGGGATTCAAGGGAGATCGCAAGCCCCGTTCTAGCGATTGGCCATCGATCGCATCCGTGGTCGGGGACGCGGTCGCATCCGCCCAAAACAACTTGCCACCAGCCGTCATGCTGCCCGAGCGTTTAGTTCACTGGTCGGGTGGAGTGATCCCGGGCGCCTATGGGGGCCTGATGGGCAGCCAGAGGGATCCGTTCATCATCGAGGCCACATCGTACGGCGATCCATTCTGGCGCGGTGCGTATCCTGAGTACACGTTTCATCAATTGCCCAAGAAGAAACCCACTTCGCAGAAACCGACAGTCTTCCAAGCCCCCAGTTTGAAATTACCGACCGGCCTGACGGGTGGTCGATTCAACAAACGGCTGGAGCTGTTGGGCACCATCGATCAACAGAGACGGCAATTGGAAGAATCGGCAGCCACTCAACGCTATGATCGGCATCGACAGGCGGCCGTGTCACTGATCGCCAGCCGTGAGATCCGACGAGCGATCGATGTGACACGCGCCGATGACAAGACTCAGGAACATTATGGCCGCAACAGTTTTGGCTGGTCCCTATTGATGGCATCACGTCTGGTACAGGCCGGAGTGAGTCTGGTGCAGGTCAATCTCGGCAACAACGAAGGCTGGGACACACACGGTGATGCTTTCTGGCGACTGCGGGAAAAACTGCTCCCGCCCACCGACCGGGCCTTGTCGGCACTGCTGGACGACCTGCATTCCCTGGGTCTGTTGGACAATACGATGATTGTCATGGGTGGAGAATTCGGCCGGACACCCAAGATTTCTCACCTGGCCGAACACTACGATGCGCCGGGTCGTGACCATTGGGGCGCCACGCAAACTCTGTTTTTCGCCGGTGGTGGAGTGCAGGGTGGCAACGTGATTGGCTCGACCGATGCACTGGGAGCCTACCCGGCGTCCAATCCACAACGTCCCGAAAACATGGCCGCCTCGATTTACGACGCGCTGGGCATCCCCCAGACCGCCGCTTGGCACGACGAGGTCAACCGGCCACACCACATATATCATGGCCGGCCGATCGAAGGCTTGGTCTGACTTGCCGTTAACCCCTGCATCTTGTTTCTTGCTGCGTCACGTTTTTTTGTCGTCTTGACTCACAAAATCTCCCCTGTCGGCACACCGCGCGTGCCGACGCAGGGAACACCGCATTCCAAACCGAAACAGACACCTGACAAAGCGACCGGTCCCACGGACACAGACGGCACCGGTCTGAAATCCTCCAGCGGACGGCAGACGCGCCGTTTATTCGTAACGGGAAAGACGCATCGTGTTCTCATTGTTTCCCACACCTGGCCGACCACGCAATCTGGACCGCCGCGATTTGCTCAAACTGGGCGGTCTGGGATCGGTTGGTATGGCATTACCCCCGCTGTTCGCCACCGAGCCAGCGTCACGGGGATTGCAAAGTGCCCATACGTCGCACACGGCCACCGCGAAACAGTGCATCTTTATTTTCCTCTGCGGCGGTCCGTCGCAACTGGACATGTGGGATCTCAAACCCGACGCTCCCGACAGCATCCGTGGTCCGTTCCATCCCATCTCCACTCCGGTTCCCGGCCTACAAATCGGAGACCTGCTGCCGCTGACCGCTCAACGCGCCGACCGGCTGGCCATCATCCGCTCCATGCTGCACAACTCGAACTCGCACGATACCGGGATCAAATACACGCTGCTCTCCGACTCACAAGCCGCCGGCCCCGCCTACCCGCCTCGGCGCTCCGATCATCCGGGATTGGGGGGGATCCTGCGCAGCCTGCTGGGTGACACCGGTCGCCTGCCGGCCTGGGTCACCGTGCCACGGCCCTTCACCACCGGCACACGGTTTTATCGGGGCCAAAGCGGGGGATTCCTCGGCCCCGCGTTCGATCCCTTTCTGTTGAACGAAGAAAAACGCGATTCACTGGCCAACAAGACCTTCCGCATCAAGTCGCTCGACACGCCGGAAACTGTGGATAACCAGCGGTTTTCCCGCCGACGGACCCTGCTGAAATCCGTCGATGACCGGCTGGCCCGACTGATCGATTCGGCCTCCTCCGACCAGCTGCGGGATGAGTACGAAAAAGCGTTCAATCTGGTCTCTTCCGACACCGTGCGGGGCGCATTCGACCTGGACCGTGAAGCGGCCAGTTTGCGGGACCGCTACGGACGCAACGAATACGGTCAGAGTTTTCTGCTGGCCCGGCGGTTGGTGGAATCCGGAGTCCGTTTTGTGAACGTGTTCTGGACGTACTACGGTGCCGACGGCTGCCAATTCAATCTGTGGGACAACCACGGCAGCGACAAAGAGGTGTGTGGCGGACACAATCGTGGAGTGGACATGATCCGCGGCGAGTATTGTTGTCCGTCCTTCGACAGGGCCTTCTCCGCACTGCTGGATGATCTGGCCGATCGTGGAACGTTGGACGAAACGCTGGTCGTGGTCACAGGAGAATTCGGACGCACCCCCAAGATCAACAAGAACTCGGGGCGCGACCATTGGTGTTCGTGCTATTCGTCGGTGTTGGCCGGCGGAGGCGTACATGGTGGAGCGACTTACGGAGCCAGTGACGCCCACGCCGCGTACGTGAAAGACTCTCCTGTTGTGCCCGAGGACTTAGGCGCCACGATCCTGCACGCCTTTGGTTTCTCACCCGAAGCCGAAGTCATGCACCCCACCGGACGGCCGGTCCGAGTCTCCACAGGACAGCCCCTATCGGATTTGTTTGTCTAGCGCGACAGACCGCGACGCAAACGACAACGGCTCTGAGAATCGCCGATGCGCTGCCGGTCCCCGAACCGGACAACGACAATCGTCTACGGCCAGGATGCGTCCCCGCGTCACCCATCTCATTGGCAAGGCTTCCTACACCTATGAAAATCGCGATTCTTCACGGCCCCCGTGATCTGCGGATCGAGGATCGTCCTCTAGAGCAGTCCCTATCGGAACACGACATTCGCGTGGAAACCGAGATCTCGGCGCTCAAGATCGGTACCGATCGCGGCAATTACGAGGGAGCCGATCCAGTTCCCGGCGCGCCGGATTTTCCACGCTGGGTGGGCGACAGCAATCTGGGCATCGTGCGTGAAGTCGGAGCCCAGGTGTCACGTTTCCGCGTCGGTGATCGGGTCGTCGCCAACCTGCCCCACCAGTCCGAGTACATCTGCCCTGCCGAGGGTCCCGTGGTTCGCGTGCCCGCCGGAGTCCACTCCGAAGATGCCGTTTACGCCTGGCTGTATGGGCTCAGCGCCCTGTGCTTTCGCAAAGCCGCCTTTCAGCCGGGAGAACATGTGGCGGTGGTCGGACTGGGAGTTTTGGGACTGGGGGCCGTGGCCTTGGGCCCCTTGTTCGGCGCCCGAACAATTGCCTTGGGAAACAGTCCACAACGGCTGCAGATGGCCCAGCAGATGGGCGCCCACGTCGCGTTGATGTCCAACGCTGAAGACCTGGCTCAACAACTGGACGACTTCACATCCGGGCGGGGAGTGGACCTGGTGATCCAGACGGCCAATCCCTGGCCCGCGTTCCGCACGTCCGTGGACATCGTGCGACCCGGCGGACGGGTGGCGATCGTGGCCCTGCCCGGGCGCGGAGAGCCACCTCTGGACTTCAATCCGCTCGACATGCGCTGGTTTTACAACAAGGGAATCTCGCTGATTGCCGTCTCCGGACAAGCGCCCCATTTGCACCCCGGAGCCACCGCGGAATTCAGCCGCTACCGCGAGTGCGCGTTCGTTCTAGATTTGATGGCGGACGGTCGGCTATCGCCGCGCAAGCTGATCACGCACCGCTTTCCATACCAGGAAATGGCCACGGCTTACGAAATGGCTTTTCACCGTGACAAATCGATGCTGGGTGTCTTGTTCCAATGGCAGGATGCTTAGCGTCGCAGACGGCTTCCCGTGGGAGGACTTCATGCGTGTGCCGGACAAGCCGGATCTGGGTCTCGCAGTGATCAGCGCATCGTGAATCAAAATGCCGTCTGGTCCGGATCGGCAGGACCGCTCAAATTGCTTTCTGCCAGGTCGCGCGAAAGCGGCCCCGCACGGCATCCCACAGCGCGAAGACAGTCGTCACGTTCAGCGTCAGAAACAGCAACGGAGCCGCAAAACACACGGATCGCCGGCCACACCGTTGGATGAGCCAACCGCTGAGGGCAGCCAGATAGAAGCAAATGTGCGCGGACAACAGCACGCGGTAGACCGGTTGACCCGCCAGAGCCGCGTTGGCTGCCAGCATCACAACCAGCAGCGCCGGAGAAACCAGCCGCGCGATCTTGTGGGACGTGTATTCGATCCAGATGGGGTTGCTCCAGGGAAACAGCCACCGCGGCTGCCGCAGCACCAGTTGGGCGCACCCGGCAATGGTTCGGCGTTTGCGGACCACCTCCTGCTGAGACGAGGTTGCAGGGTCATCGTAAATGATCGCTGCCGGTTCCCACACGCAACGGTATCCCCGTTCAATCGCCTGCATCGGAATCACCACGTCGTCCAACAATGTCTGCTCGCCAATTGGACGAAACAGATCTTTACGGATCGCGTAAAACGCTCCCGTCGCGCCCGGAACCGAACGCCACTGGCTCTCGTGGCTCCTGATGAATTTCTCGTACTTCCAGTACACACCCACTCCGCGAGCCGTTGTCGTCTCATCAGCGGTGTGGCGAAACACGAGATTGCCGGAAACAACGCCCACACCCGGATCGGACAGATTGGCGACCAATGCCTTCAGAGCACCGGGATGCAACTCCTGCCGTGCATCCGTGAGCACGACGATGTCCGTCGTACACTGCGGAATCGCGTCGTTGAGCACAGCCGGTTTGCCGCGCCGCTGATCGAAGTGCAGCAGGCGGACACGCGGATCGGAGTGGTTTTGCATGAGGTCACACGTGGCATCCGTCGAACCGTCGGACGCGACAACGATTTCATGAATCGCCGCCGACCCGTCGGCAGCCAGGATGCTGTCGATCTTGCTCGGCAAACGAGTGGCTTCGTTGTAGGCCACAATCACGACCGACAACGGACTCTCCAGGTATTCAGCTTCGGCGGGACGCCGGCGCCTGGCCAGAGTCCAAACCAGGGCCGGATAGCCCAGGTAGATGTACGCAACAACGCACGTCGCGCTCCAGAATACGGCGGCCAACATGCTCTTATCCATGCGCGGGTGTCCCTGCGGTGTGGCTCGGATCCGTGTCCAGAGGATCCGCAGCAGATTGCTGAGTTCTCGGCGTTGGTGAAGTCGTCATCGGTTTTCGCAGCGCGACTTGGAAGGACACGATCGACAGTTCTTCCGCGGGCAGATCCTGGAATTCGGGCGCAGCCCGCTCGGCGGAAAACTGCGGCCCAGACGGCGTCTCAAACTG
>Ga0315336_1002287_pt1 | contig 30181 bp, 25 predicted proteins | sample ASW5metaG_FD_204512 | JGI IMG/M metagenome (GOLD analysis project Ga0315336, IMG submission 204512) | Ammonia-oxidizing marine archaeal communities from Monterey Bay, California, United States - ASW #5 | ecosystem: Environmental > Aquatic > Marine > Intertidal zone | place: USA: California... | reverse complement strand
GTCGTGACGAAACCTCCCGTGACCAAGCCTCCCGTGACCAAGCCTCCCGTGGTGGTAACGCATGTGGTGGAAACGGCTGTCGTGGAAACGGAAGAGACACCGAGTCGCGTGGAAGTGCCGGTTCTGCGTAGCAGCCTCACGTCAAAACCGCCTGTGCGCAAACGACCTGTTGTGCGGTTCCGACGCCTACGTCGTTGAGTGTTCCTACAGGGAACGTGGTCCGACAATGGCCGCTGGACATCATGCATGGCAGATGGGCTGTTGTCGGCCGAGCGGTTGCCGTCGAGCGGCCTCTTCATGTCCACGCGCCTGTGGTGTAAGCTACTGTCCGCGGTGGCTGCCTTACGTGAGAAGTTGTGCGCAGCGGCTGTTCAGATCGATCGGACTGGATTCCGGATTTGAGTTGGCTTTGCGGGTCAACCGAAGGGGGCGTCGGTGATTTCCTTTGCATGTGGCGCGTGTCGTCAGGAATTGGCTGTAGCGGACGGGTTGGCCGGTCAACGGGCACGCTGTTCCAAGTGCGGGGTGGTTGTGGACGTGCCGTCAATGGACGAAGCACGGGCGGACGCTGAAATTCCCCTGGCGATGGCGATCAGTCGAGAATCGCCCGCGTTCGTGGGAGTGTATGTGACGCTGATCGCGTTGGGTGTCTGTCTGGCCGTCTATATTTACGGCGTCAAATTCGACGACCTGTCCGAGACACAACTGGTGAACCTGACACCGGTCTGGATGTTTCCACTGGTATTCGGCCTCTATGGATTCATCGCCCGCCATTTGATCAGGTTGGTGCAAGACGGACAGGCCGAGACGCTGCGCGACGCCGTCTATTTGTGGACTCGGGCGTTCGGTGCGTTGGGGCTGATTCCGATGTTCCCGTTTTTGATGGTCGCGAAGTGGCAGCATTCACTGGCGACGGCTTTCCTGGCCGCCTTGGTGTGGGCGATTCTGCTCGTATTCTTCTTCGCTGTTATCTTTCCCGCGCTGTAGTTGACTGGACTATGTCCGGCGCCGAGCCGGCTTTGAGCCGCCGGGCTATGGCGGCTGCCGTGATGATCCGGTTCTGTTCGGTGTGCCGATGGTTCCGTTCGGGGTACTTGCCCAGCCGGTGCCGGCCTTGTCGCTTCAGTGAGCGGCCATCCGCTGAGCGATGAATTGGCCCAACCGCGTGTAGCCGGCCGCAGAAAAATGGCACCAGTCGTGCATCTCTTCGTAAAGCTGCAAACGCGGCGCTTCTTTGGCGGCATCCACCAGGATCACTTCCCCTGAGTGCGCGTGTCGCGCGGCCACATCCCGGAGCACATTGTTCATCAAAGCCACACGCTCGATGCCGCTGTCATTGCCACATTTTTTGCGGCTGTGTTCCGGCGAATGGACTTGTGTGACCAGTACGGCGGTTGCACCGTGTTGTAGCGCGGTGGCGACAAGGTTCTCGATGTTATTCCGAAACGTCGAGGTGCCCTGAAATTCCTGACTGCCCGTAAACGGGTAGTTGCAGATTGAGTTTGCCCAGGTGTGTTCCGCCTGATTGCGATACAGGATGTTCCTGGCCAGACAGATGGCCGCCAGACGATCGCAGGCCAGTGGAACGCCGGTCATCACGTTGGACGGAGGCCGCCGCAATCGCTTGCGCCAATGGCTGTAGTCCGGTTGGGGCGTGATGTGTTGCGGATGGCTGGCGGCCACCACGTCGTTGAGGGCGTGGTAGATGACAACATAGTCCGGTCGAGCGTGCACACCGCGCACGGAAAAGTTGATCAGGCTTTCCACGGTCGTCCACGATTCGGCTCCGAAATTCAAGACTTCGAATCGACGACGATCCCCGGCGGCCACTCGGCGATTCAACTCCGCCTGCAAGGCGCTGGGGAACGTGCCTTCCCAGGTTGTCGATCCGCCAATGCAGGCCACGCGGGTGGTGTCGTTCGGCTTGTCCCAATCAAAATCTGTTCCACGATAGCCCTTGAGGTTGGTGTCGATGCTGTCCTGGGGACGCACGCGGTAGGGCAGGTAGGGATATTCGCTTTCGTAGGCCCGGTAGAATTGGCTACTGACAACCGAGTGCCATTGACGATTGAATGCCCGCCGGTTGTCCAGGGAATCCTGTGTGGCTGCCAGGTAGATGCGGCTCCCGACTTCGCAGGCCAGGACGAGTCCCACCAACGGTACCGCGCAGAATGCAACCGTCTTCCAATAGCTACGCTTGCCGTGCGAACAGTCCTGTATGGCTTTGCGATGAATCAACGAGCCTAGGCCCGTGGCAAACAGGCCGAGCGTGAACAAGACAGCCTGCGCGGGTTGGAATCCGCTGTCTGGTGTTCCCAGACCGATGAAATCGGCGGTGAGTGCTACGAAAACCGTCAACAGGCCGGGGCCAATCAACAGCAGCGGATACCACACGGGCCGGCGCGCGCGTTGTGTGTTGGCCATGCCTCTCGATTCCTCATGCGGTGGCGCCATGTCGCGCTCGCATCGCCGCGAGTGTCGCAATGGAAATGAGTCTACCTGTACGCTGCCGCTCCAACAGCAGGCCGCCGGAGTGGCGGACGATTCCTTTGAATTGGGCGAACGGCCCCCGGCATCGGAACCCGGTCACCGATCACGATTGCGCGAGGCTGTGTTCATGATTCTAGCATTTTGAAAGGGGACCCAACACGCAGAATCCAGGATCGCGTGCACAGAGCGTATTCCTCAGCGGCGGATTCCCCCGGGCCAACCGGTCTGGGCCGGCAGCGGATCATGTCCCGGCGCAACGCGGCTGAAGCGCAGATCGCGTGCAGCCGGAATGGGGCTGTCCACCATGCTGCCGGAATCAACACCAGGGTGGGTGCGGCCGGACTGAAAACGCGCATCCTCAGTCCGGATGCACCTCTCCCCTCAGATTCCCGGAAAACTCCCGGATTGCGACATTTCCAGAATCAGCCGGTAGGCCATTTCGAACCATTTTGACATTCCGAAAAACGGAGCGATAATCAGCATCAGATGACTCCTTGATTTGGATAGGGTGTCTGGGTTTGTCCGTCATCGAAGACGCCAACTCCGTTGGGCGCTCACGCGGTTTCTGACACGATTGCTGCCCGTCCGCGTTTCTGGCCGTGTTCCCTGCATCACATCGGAAAGTGGCCTTCAGTCCCGAAAGCTCGATCGGCATGACCAGCCAACAAACGCTCACACAGGCCTTAACGGGCGTGGTTGCGAACGCGGATTATTCCGAGGCGGTTCTGCGGTTGGGTGACGGCAGCCGGTTGTGTTTTTGTCACCGCGTGGATGAACGCTGGGCCAAAGCTCTGGGCCCGGAAGGGCGGGAGGATCAGGCGGGCATGGCCGGAGAACTGCTGGCGGCGATTGTGATGTTCCGCCTCAACGCCAAGCATCTGGACATTCAGTTTGAAGACGGCAGCCGCTGGGACCATCAGCTGCAGGAGTTTTCACATCCCGGCGATTGACAGGTTCCACGGGCGTGAGGCGGGATTCCGGGTGAGCTGCACTACGAACGCGGCTTGGGAGCGGCCAGAAGTCGTGGCGCTGCCTGCGGTACCCAGCCGGCGGCGCGTTGTCCAGAACCGGTCTGTTGCATGTCGCCCAGGTCGGCGCGGGCCCGGGCTGCCAATGCCTGCAGGCGTTTGACGACCGTCGGATTCTCGGCGGCGACGTTGTGGTCTTCGTGAATGTCCTGTCGCAGATCGAACAGAGCCAGCGGCTTCTTGCCTTCCGGCTTGCCCCAATTGCGTTTTTTGGACTCCAGAGCCAGGCATAGCTTCCATTTCCCTGAGCGGACGGCCTGCAACTGGTCCATTTGATAGTAGTAGTAGGCTGCGTGCCGCGACGCAGCGCCGGGTTGCTGGCTGAGGATCGGCCAGATGTCCTTGCCATCGATCAGGCGATCCTGTGGAGCGGCGGTGCCTGCGAGCCGTGCCAGGGTCGGTAACAGGTCCATTGTGCAGGTGAGCTCGTGACTGCTGCTGCCTCGGGGGATTCTTCCAGGCCAGCGGGCCAGGCAGGGCACACGCATTCCCCCTTCATCCGTTCGGCCTTTGCGTCCGCGCAGTGGAAGGTTGCTGCCCTGCTTCTCGCGGTACGACCCGTTGTCGGACGTGAAAATCACCAGCGTGTGATTGTCAATTCCCTCGGAAGCCAGGGTCTTGAATATCTCGCCCATCGACCAATCGATCTCCTGGACCCAATCACCATACCTGCCGTCTTGCGACTGGCCCTGAAATGCCTTGCCGGGTACCAGGGGCAAGTGAACCGCCGTGTGCGGCAGATACAGGAAAAACGGGTCGTCTCGGTGTGTCTTGATGAACTTGACAGCTTCTTCGGTATACAGCTGCGTGATGGTGTCGTCTTGCGCCACCCCATCGCGGATGACGGTTTCGTTCCTGACCAATGGCAACGGAACCTGCTTGCGGTGCATGTCATTGCTGTAGGGGATTCCGAAGTAGGAATCGAATCCCTGACGTGTCGGCAGGAAATCGGGATGATCACCCAGGTGCCACTTGCCGATGCAGGCCGTGGCGTAACCCAACGGCTTCAGCAGTTCCGGAATGGTAATTTCCTTGGGATTCAGCCCCTTGCGCGCTGCGGGAAACAGGACGCACAGATTGCGTTCATCCACGTGCATGTTCACACGACGCGGATAGCAACCTGTCATCAGGCTGGCGCGTGAAGGCGTGCAGACCGAGCAGGATGAATAGAAATCGGTCAGCCGCATTCCTTCGCGGGCCATTGTGTCGAGCACCGGTGTGGCATGTCGTGTGGATCCGAACGGTCCGATATCGGCGTATCCCAGGTCGTCGCAGAAGACGATCACGAAATTCGGTTTGCGCGGCTGGCCGGCGGTGGACCCTTCCGCGGCGACCAGTTGGGTCGTGACGAGGATGGAAGCCAACAGGCGAAAACTGGATGGAAAACTCATGACGCTTGTCCCACGGAGAATGTGTCGAAAAACGACAGGGAATCGATTGTCGCAGCATACCCGCTCACGTTCGGTTGACTCAATCGATACGCTTGGTCGCGTGGATCTCAGGCTACGTCCAGTCGTTCGCCGAAGGATCATCACTGTGCACAGCGTTCCCACGGCAGATACGCCGAAAACAGGCACTGGCAATCCAGCCGACCAGTGCAAATCCCGACAAGAAATAGAACGCGTGCTGGTGGCCCTCCGCGCCGGGATGCTCGTCGATCAGCCAGCCGGTCAGAGGAGGCACGAAGATGTCGGGCGTGTAACCGATGACCGAGATCAGTCCGGTGGCCGTGCCGGTTGCCGCCAGCGGGATTTGACCTTCTTCGAACAACGCGTAGTACGTTCCGCGCAGGGCAAAGATGCATGCGCTGGTGAAGCCCAGCATGGCCAGTAACGGGCCGATGTGATGGGGATCGGGAGTCTTGATGGCCAGTGCCATTTGTCCCGCCAGCAACAGGCCAAACGACCAGAACACCAGACGCGAGGGGCGGATGCGGTCGGCCAGCAACCCAGCGCCGACCGCGGCAAACGGGCGGACCCAGAACGTCAGCGTCGAGATCTGAGAAGCGGCCACTTCGTTGACGAGATAAGCATCTTTCGCAAACAACGAATAGTTGTCCATACCACGCCCCGCTGTGTAGGCCGCGATGACGATTAAGGCTTGCAGCCAAACCGCCGGCAACCGCATCACCGTCCTCATAAGCGAGAAGTCCATCCGGTTGCGATCCGTACCGACCGTGTCGTGCTGGCCGTCCGGGATCCAGGCCCAGGTCACGAATGCTCCCGCGAGCGTGTTCAGCGTGTAGACTCCGATCACCCATCGCAAAGCAAACACTCTGTCGGCCTGGCTGATGTGCTCAGGATGTTCCGGAACCAGCTGTGCGAACAGCCAGGCAGCCAGGGAACCGATTCCGGCGGCAATGAGTCCACGTCCACCTTCCAACAATCCGAAGGCCTGGCCCGGTCGCTGGGATCCGCCCCAGGCGCGCGTGGTCCGGATCAAGGCCGCCCAAAACAGCAGAATGGACGTGATGCCCCAGAAACCCCACAACGCGGCCAGACCGATGAGCTGGGGAAACGTTGCCAGATACGCACCGCCAGCTGCCGTCGCCAGCAGGGAGAAGAACATCAGCCGCCGCGCTGAAAAGCGATCGGCCAGGGCGCCGCCGGGAAAATAGGCCAACAGAGCCACGATGCCAAACACGGATTGCGCGAGACCAAAATCCTTGTTGGAAATCTCCAGAACCTGGACCAGTGATGGCTTAAAGAACGCGGGAAGGCGGAACGCCAGCCCATAGACCGCCTGAGCGGAAAAAACTAAAGCGAACAACAGTTTGGCATGATGAAACGGTCGGGTTGCCATGGCCAAGTTTGTCCAATTCCTGTTCGTTACTGGTGCATCCGGATGCCGGGTACCTGCCATTCTGAAGCCGCCGGCCCGAAACAGCGCCATGGTTTGACGCCGGAGGGCGGCCGCGCCTGGCCGCTTGAAAATGTCAGTGGATCAACGGATGCGCGTGTGCATCAGCCGACAGTGCGGTCGATTTTCCAACCCATGGCTTCGGCGGAATCAGTCCACCGACGCCTTGTCGATGCAGCCGGTTGTTTGAATCATGAACCACGCATGCTGTTGAAAGCAACCGGTTACGGGTGGTTTCACGGCGATGCGCGTCATGTCGCTCAAATGGTCGCCGATTCCCACCCGACGTCTTGACGGGCATCTCGCGACTCCGGATAGTGCAGCGGTCGCGTGTTGGCTGTCCACAATCGGCCAATCAGCCGAAGTGGCCGGTGCCGAACAACGCATCGACTGTGATTCGGCGACGTGCTCGTATCTGGCAAACGGAACCGCGGCGATGATCCTGAAATCCGTACTGTTGGCACAGTTGTCGATTGGCCTGGTCCTGGCGCTGGCCGTGGAGGTTCATGCGGCGGATCGCTCGCCAAACATTGTGTTCATCTTTGCGGACGATCAAGCCTACGACACGCTGGGGACCGATGGCGATCCGCTGGTGGAGACGCCCCACCTGGACAGCCTGGTACGCCGCGGAACGCAGTTCACCCATTGTTACAACATGGGGTCTTGGACTGGAGCGGTGTGTGTTGCTTCGCGGACGATGTTGATTACGGGCCGTACACTGTGGCGGGCGCGCGCGGCGGACACTCAACTTCGAGCCCTGCGCCGCGGCAAACTGAAACCCTCACAATCGACGTCACCGCCGCTGTGGCCCCAACGCATGCGGCGTCTCGGTTACCGGACGTATTTTACGGGCAAATGGCATGTGCAGGCCCGGACGATGGACTTATTTGATCACGTAAAACACGAACGTCCGGGAATGCCTTCCGATACCCGCAAGCCTCCGTTTCACGAAGAAGGCTACCATCGCCCGCTGGAAGGGCAGCCTGATCCCTGGAGTCCATTCGATCGGAAGTTCGGTGGATTTTGGGAAGGAGGCCGCCACTGGTCCGAAGTGCTGGCTGACGATGCCGTCGCGTTTCTAAAGGACGCGGCGCGTCGTGCCCATGCCCAACACGACAAAGCGAAGCCGTTCTTTATGTATTTGTCTTTCAATGCCCCGCACGATCCGCGACAGAGTCCGAAAGAGTTCATTGACCGCTATCCGCTGGAGCGGATCAAACTGCCCGAACCGTTTTACGCGCGCCACCCACACGACACGGCTGGACTGACTCCCACACGCCGGGACGAGAGTCTGGCTCCCTATCCTCGAACACCTTACGCGGTCAAAGTGCATCGGCGGGAATACTATGCGTTGATCTCTCATATGGACCGCCAGATCGGCCGCATTCTCGACGCTCTGGAGCAACAGAAACTCAAGCGGGATACCTGGATCATCTTCACCGCCGACCACGGTTTGTCCTGTGGCCATCATGGTCTCATGGGCAAACAGAACATGTTCGACCACTCGGTTCGCGTTCCCTTCGTCATCGTCGGTCCCGGTGTCCGCCCCCAAGCGCGGATCGAGGAACCGATCTATGTGCAGGACTTGATGGCCACCTGCCTCGATCTGGCCGGTGACTCCCGCCGCGAGGGAGTTGAGTTTCAATCGTTGTTACCGCTGCTGCGTGGCGGCAAGTCGCGACACACTTCGATTTACGGTGCTTTCATGGACACGCAGCGGATGGTCCGCCAGGACGGATGGAAACTCATTCTGTATCCGGAGCTGGATGTCCAGTTGTTGTTCAATCTGAACGACGATCCACAGGAGCGGCACAATGTGGCGAGCGAACCACAGTACGCGGTTCGCAAACGATCACTGTTGGCCGAGCTGCATCGCTGGCAGCAGGCGCTGGATGACAAGCTTGAAATCAATCCGGCCGCGCCTTGAGCGGGTGTTCTGACGCGTCGGCGGCCGCGCTGCCCCGCAACCAGTTGCTGACGACTCGGCACAGTTCGTCCCCCGCTTGTGTGTACAGATGGTCCGCGCCAGGCACAACTTGCGTTTCGACACAACATCCTGCGGACTGACACTCCGCGGTTCGTTCCTGGATGGCTTGCGGCAGTCCCGCGAATGCGGGGCCTCCGGATTCCAGTTCCTGGGCACCGTAGACATACAGTGCTGGACAGCGGATCTGATCAACGAAACCCAAGATGTTGTAGCGTTCCTGAGGACCGTATTTGTCGTGAAAACTGGACGCCGAAATTATCATGGGGAACGGAAACCGGATTTCGATCAGTTCCTCCCCGCGGCCTTGTTCGATCTTGTTCTGCGCGACGAACAGGGATTCGAGGTAGTCCGAGCTGCGGGAGGACTGTCGAAAGACGCTCGCCGAGAGTCGCGGTGGCGACAAGGCGGCCACCGCCGCGACCGTCTCTTGAGGTTGCCGGGCCTGAGCGTACAGAACTTTGATGGCACCCAGGCTGTGCCCCAACAGGATCACCCTCTGATAACATCGCGACTGGCTCCAGGTGGTCCAGGCCGCGACGTCCATTCGGCAATGATCGACGACTTCATAAGCGGCTCCCAGTCGCGTGGGACCATTTGCTGATTGCGCGGTATAGATGCTGTCGTGTCCGCGCGTGTTGACACGGAGAACATGGCAATCGGCGGACACCAGATGCTCGGCCAACTGGTTCATCATCGACGAACCGTAGAAGTTGCTGCCCACACCGTGGAGGCAAATGACAAGGTCTTGCCGCTGGTCACCGATGAAACTCAGCGCCCCGTGCAAGCGGATCCCATCCGTAGTCTGAGTGTCAACCAATTCGACGGGCATGGGGGCGTTGGTCCTGAATGGCGTTGGGAATGGCAGCCGAAAGACCACCAGACTGGTTGATCATCGCAGTCGCGGCGGGCGTCTTTGCGTCGCCGGTCACAGCGGGCAATCAGGGTTGAATTCCGTGCTTCTCCTGCAGTCGCTTCCAGAAGTCGTGCCAATATTTGTCGTAATAGTCGTATGCCGCTTGTTCGATGTGTTTGGGATCCACGACTTGAGGGGCGGTGGCCGGGTCGAAGTCCTGCAGATGCCTTTGTCCAGCCCGCGCGCGGGGGGAAACAAATCTCCACTCCGCTGGTCCCAACACGTCCCGACACAACGCGGCCAGAAGTGGGTCGTAGGTTGTGAGTTGCTGGCGGGTGTGAATGTGATTGTGGTCATGATCCATGGTGCGATTGGTGTCATACCAGCATTGGACTCCCTCGGCCCAGTATTCGGCTCGATTCTTCGCGGCGTAGCACTGTTTCGGTCCGCCGAACACGATCAGCACCTTGTCCTGGCCGGTCACCTTGACCCCCGAATGCGTGGGCTTCTGATTGACCAGAATGTCTCCATTGTCCAGGCATTTGCGGATTAACTCCGGAGATTGGTCTGGGAATGACTTGACCAGAGCTTCATAAAGACTCACCGGCTGCTTGCTTTTGACACGGCGAAATCGTTGAGCGGCGCGGCCGTCATTCCAGATCCCCTTGAGCTTGGCCTGTTCAAAAGCACTGGTCAGTCTTTCCTGCTGTTGTTTGTCGAAGCCCACTCCGTGAATCACGTGCCCGAATTCGTGGATCAAGATGCTCTCGAGTTGCATTCCACCCGTATATTCCAGCACGTCTTCCTCAGCGAACACGACGATGGGGCGTCCCGCTTTGTGTGTCAGGAATCCGCGGCTGCGCCAATTGTAGAAGTCCAGTTCTTTGCCTTTCTTGTCGGTCGTGAACTGCGGCACATCCGAGGTGAATTCGTCATGCCCGATCAGGATGCACAGCACCTTGCGGTCACGAATCCGTTGAGCGACCTTGGGTTCGATGTGTTTCATGATGGTTTCGAACAGGTAGGCCGATTCGAAGTGGGCGTGATCCGAAACACGGGCCGAAGTGGCGATCACGATGCCTTGCACCAGGGTGCACTTCTTGTAGTACGACGGATCCAGCTTGTATTCTTCCGTCTGTGCATTGGACGGGGCCGTGATCTTGTACGGAGCATCGTAGGCCGCGGAGGTCGCAGTGCACATCAGCCACAGGCCCAGTGTTCGGCCGACCGTCAGGCGGGCGGTTGAAAGCACACGCGGTCTGATCTTCATGGAACGCTCCCTGGGGTGAATTGCAGACGTTGAGTCTCGAACATCCGTCGCAGGTGGGACCGGATGCGTGCCGGTCCTCTACGGCATTGCGTTTCTAAGAAATGGATTTTCGACTTCCGCGGGCCTGAATGCAATTCCGCTGCCGTCGATTGTTGGAAAGCGGTTGGCAGACAGCCGCCGCCGGGCATGCTTGGAATCGTCTGTTGTCCGCGATTAGGATGTGCTGATCATGGTCCTGCTGGCCGACCGACCCGGCGTCGGACACCACGTCCGCCAAGGCTGTGGAGGGACTCACTCGCTCATACCGTGGGGTAACAGCGCAGGTGGAGAACAGAACAATGGTGAAATCACGACGATGGCGCGCGCTACCGTCAGCCTGGGGCCTGTGCTCCTTGCTGTGGTGTCTCGCCACAGGCAGCCCGTGTCTGGCGGCGACCGCGGGGCAGGCCGATGGCCGGGAACTGGTTATCGTGGCTGGAGGAAAGACGGAAGCCGTAGTGATCGTTTCACCCCAGGCCGGTCGCTGGGAACGCCGAGCGGCAGCGGATTTGGCGAAATACATCGAATTGATCAGCGGCGGCAAACCGGCCGTCGCGGATACGCGGCAGAGTATCGATGCCGCCGTCCAATCCCAGGCCCCACTGCTGGTGGTCGGTCAAGAAGTTTTCCGGGTCCAGCCGGACCTGCGCCCAGAACTCGAAGCCGTATTGAAGAAAAGACCGTTGTTGCGAACGGACGGTATCCTGTTGCGGCGTGTTGGTCGACGTGTGTTCCTGGCGGGAAACAACGATACAGCCCATTACTTTGCCGTAGCCGAATTGCTGCGGCACTGGGGGTGCCGCTGGTATCTGCCCACGGAATTTGGCGAGTGCATTCCTCGGGATCCGGTGTTGAAAGTGGGGGTCTTGCAGGACGCCTGTTCCTCGCCCTTCGAAATCCGCTCGTATTGGATCTCTTGGGTCGGTGACACGACCGGTGCGGAAGAATTCCAGATGCGGAACATGATGACTGGACGAGCCGACCTACCGCCAACGGGACACGCATTGGGCAAGTACACCAAGGGGCTGGGCCGAGGCACATTTCATTTTCCGATTACCAATCCGAAGACCGCACAACACGTGGCGGCCCAGGTCGAAAAGATGTACTCGGCCGGCCAGATGTTCTCGCTGGGCATGGAAGACGGGTCCTATGATTCCGAGGATCCCAAAGATCAACGGTTGATGAAGCTTCAATGGGACAAGTACTTCATGCGCTGGTCGGTCACCGATCCGATGCTGGAACTGTACAACAACGTGGCCCAGATTCTGCAAGGAAAATACCCCGAGAGTCGCGCCAAGATCGGGTTCCTGGCCTACGCCAACATGACGATTCCCCCCCAGAGGACGATGACTGCCGAGCGTTCGTTGTTTTGCGAGCTGGCACCGATCGACATCGACCCGATCCATGGCATGGATTCCGTCCAATCTGTTCCGCGACGGGAATTCCGAGACATGCTCCACAAATGGGCGCAGGTGATGCAGGGTCGGCTCTGCATCTACGATTACGATCAAGGGATGCTGGTGTGGCGTGACTTGCCAAATCCGTCTCACCAGGCCTTCCGTCAAGATGTGCGGCAGTACCTCAAGGCGGGGATTCTGGGAGTGAACACCGAGAGTCGAAATGCGATCGCGACCACGTTCTTGAACCTGCACATCCGCGGTCGGCTGTTGTGGGACCCCGCTACCGACGTCGATCAACTGCTCGAAGAGTTCTACCCGAAATTCTATGGGCCGGCAGCCGTTCCGATGCGGGACTATTGGACGGCGATCTATGACGCCTGGGCTGACACGATATGTACGGAACACGAGTATTTTGTGGCACCCGCCATCTACACGCCACAGGTCCTGGACGTGTTGCGCGAGAAGCTTGGCGCAGCCGAACAGATCATCAGGCAACTGCAGGAGCGGGGAACCGAGTTGTCGCGCAACGAACGCTTGTACGTCAAACGGATGGCGTTTACTCGGTACAGCCACGATATCATCGCTGGATACATGACGATGGTCCGAGCGGCTGCCAGCGAATGTGACTATGCCCGAGCGGTCGCCGCGGGCCAGCAGGCACTGTCTGTTCGAGAGAAACTCACGGACATGAACGGGACATTCACGACGTATCGCAATTACAAGGTTGAACAGAATGGGTACGCCTGGTGGCCGGGCGAGGTCCGACAATACCGTGAACTCTTGCCCTTGGTCGACGGAACCCAGGGACGCCTGATCACGAAGCTCCCTCTCGACTGGGCCGCGCGACGCGATCCCGACAACACGGGACTGGAACGCGGGTTTTCATCGGAGACCGTCGATCTGTCCCATTGGAGAGCACACGGCCGTCGGCAGAGCTTGGATGAGCGGCGGAATTATCCTGACGCCTGGGAGATGCTGCGCAGCGATCTCTATGCGCAGGCTCAGGGAGTCCGGCACGCGGATCGCCAGAGTTTCGTAGGACACTTGTGGTATCGCACCCAAATCGAACTGACCGCCGATCAGGCTGCCGGATCGCCTCATCTACGATTTCCCGGTCTATTCAACGAGTGCTGGTTGTATGTCAACGGCAAACAGGTCGGCTACCGCAAACAGGGTAAAGTCTGGTGGCTGAACGACTATCGCTTTGAGTGGGACGTCGATCTGCGGGGGCAACTCAAATCGGGCACCAACGTGATTGCCGTGCGCTGCAACTGTGAGCATCACCTGGGTGGCATGTTTCGCCGCCCGTTTTTGTATCAGCCGTTGTAGAAACCCTATGACTCCACCTGAATCGCTCGAAGAGGTCAGCGGGCGTTGGTTGACGGTTACGGCGGGGGCCGATTCCAGCTACACTGCAGGGATGTGATGTGAGACTGGAATCCGAGACGGACAAGGCGATCCGTCGCTTGATTCAGAAACCCCGTGGACGCAGGCGCGCATGGCATACGGCAGAGACAACATCCACCGACGGCAATTCATGCGGATCGGCGGACTGCAGGTCGGTGGAATCTCTGCGCTGGGGATCTCGCTGCCGGAAGTTCTTGCTCAACAGTCGGCCGGTGGTCCCGTCGCTGAGAACATCAACTGCATTTTCATGTTCTTGCAAGGTGGTGCCAGCCACATCGACATGTACGACATGAAACCGGACATGCCGAGCGAAGTGCGTGGTGCATACAATCCCGTATCCACTCGTCTGCCGGAACTGCAGTTGTGCGACCATTTGCCGAACCTGAGCGGCTGCGCGGATAAATTCTCATTGATCCGATCCATGCATTCGTACACCTCGAAGCACGGTGAAGGCGATGTCCACATCATGAGTGGCAGCCCGGTGGACAAGAACCTGCAGGCTCCCGGGTTTGGGGCGGTGATGAGCTGGCAGAAACCGCCGTTGGCCCCGGTTCCGCCGTTCGTGCATTTTGGCGACATGAAGCATCCGAGCTATACGGCCCCCGGATACTCGGGCTACCTGGGACGCACCTATGATCCCTTCCTGGTGAAACAGGATCCCAATGCCACCGACTTTTCGGTTGAGGAATTCAAGACGGTCGACAATCTGGACGTCGATCGTCTGCACGGACGCAAAACTCTGTTTCAGGCGTTGGATCGTTATCAGTCTGAGCGGGAACGCCAATTGGAGTTTGCGCGGGTGCATGACGCGTTTTACGAGCAGGCCTTTGCACTGACGCACTCCCGCAAAGCGAAGCAGGCCTTTGACCTGTCGCAGGAACCAGAGAAACTGAGAGACGCATATGGACGCAATCGCGTGGGCCAGGGCATGCTGATGGCCCGTCGGCTGGTGGAATCCGGTGTGCGGTTCGTGGCTGTGCAAGGCTACGTCGATACACAGATTTATGGCTGGGATCACCACTGGGGCATCTTCCCTCATCTCAACAAACAGTTGCCCATCTATGATCAAAGCTATTCAGCGCTGCTGAACGATCTGCATGATCGCGGGATGCTGGACAACACGCTGGTGATCACCGCCGGAGAATTCGGGCGGACTCCGCGAATCAACGACAACAAACGCGGACCAGGCCGGGATCATTGGGGGCGTTGTTTCAGTCTCACGATGGGCGGTGGTGGAATTCAGACGGGCAGGGTGATCGGTGCCAGCGATAAATACGGGGGCAGTGTCCAGGATCGTCCGGTTTCCGTGGCCGATTTTTCCGCCACGGTTTATCACGTGCTCGGTTTGAATCCAGATGCACAAAAAGATGTGGACGGGCGGCGAGTCAGAGTGCTGCCCACCGGCCGCGTTGTGCAGGAATTGCTGTGACAAGCCGACCATCTCCGGTTGCGGATCGGGCTGTCTGAGCGACAGCCCCACGGTCGCCCGCAATTGGCCTCGTGGATCGTCAACTCCGGAAACGCGTCGCCCAGGCAAGGCGTGATTTCAGAGTCGTTCACGGGATCGCGACCTGGCATGGGCCCCAGGCGTCGATCAGTTCTGAGACATCGCATATTTGAGAATGAACTGATGTTGTTCCCGGTCTGGCGCGTTCTTGTGGTGTTCACACAGCGACCGCCGCGTCGTGTCGAACGTGATGACACGAATGCGGTTCAATGGTGGCTCGAACCGGTAAATCCGCAGCGGTCCCGATGACGTGTAGTCCGACAGCAGTTCGAACACCAGATTACCGTGCGCGCCTCGTGAAAACCGCGTCATGGCGGTTGTTCGACTCTGATCTCCACAGCAGATCATGAACACGTTCTTGTGCTTCGAAAAACACTTTGTCCACATCTGCTGGGGCGTGTTGCCCTTCTTGCCGTGAATCTTGGACCACCGCATGCGACCTTTGGGAGCCTCGAAAAAGTCGCGTTCTTTCTTCGGTTTGTCGATCGGACCCAATCCCATGTGGGTCGTAACAAACGCTCGCCGCCGTGCATGCAGCGTCAGAACATCATTGGCCCACCTCAGCACGTCGTCGGGAGCATTGCACTCGAGATGCAATGCGACGAAGTCGAGTCCTTCGGCGGAGAACAACTGGAAACTATTCACGTTGTTGCCCGAGACTTTTTTCTTGCGACGATCGGGGTCGAAACAGCCTCCATACCACTTGAAGCCCTGGAAACGCGATCGGGGAAAGAAACGCTGAAACAGCGAAGCGTCACCGCTGTCTTTCATGTCGTGGTTACCGACCGAGATTCCGTACGGGATCCGTCCGTGCAGTCGATCCATACATCGCCGAGCGACTTCCCATTGTTTGGAACTGTTGTCGTCGACCATGTCCCCCACATGACTGACGAAGACAATGCGTTGTGTGCGGATGTTGTCGCTGATCCAGCGTGTGTGGTTTTCAAACACGGTGTTGATCAGGCGCGCCTTGTCTCCCGGCCTGTCCTCTTGCTTTGTATATCGCTGAGTGTCCGGGATCACGACGATGCTGAATGAACCTGCCGCCGCGGGCGTCAGCCGCTGCGAAGTCGCGCGGTTGATCAGGGCATTGCTCGAAAGCAGGCTGCCACACTCCGCCTGGACGCCAGCCAATTCGGTCGACGTGGGCGACTGGGCCTCCAGCGGGCCTGCCGGCAGCAGGGCTGCCAGAATCAGCATGGGTCCCCACAAACCGAAAGCTACCAATGTCCGCAACATGTCGTGTCTCATACCTCGCTCCAGGACTGTCGAAACACAGACCGGATACAGCTGCGTGGCCTCCTGCCGCGCCGCAGATGATCAATCGCCGTGTCCGCTGTTCGTCGCGTGTTTTTTTCGTCCTGGCAGGTGTTTCCTGATGTTGGCCCGCAATCGGGGTTGCCGTCCTTCCACTGCATTGTACACGTCGACCGGATGCACCATCGTGCGAAATCGTGCCATCTTATACCGCGCCAGTCAAACCGTTCGTGGTTGTTTCGGACAATACGGAGCGATCAGCGGCGGCGAAAAGTAACCTGTAGCGCAATCAGGTTTCAGGATTCGTCGAACTCCGTGAAAGGCTCGCCGACGGTACCGGTGGTTGCATGTGATGAGGATTTTCGGAATCAAAGTTCACGGGCACAGAACCATGAAATGCGCTGCCGTGATGTTGCCGCTTTCGATGACACTTGTCGCGAATGCGCAAACCGATCTGATTGTCGCAGAACGTACAGATTTCACTCAAGCCTCGATCCGGAACATCATCCCGCCGATCGGGGACTTCGGTGCTGTCGCCGGACGTGTTCGATTTCGGGCTGTCGGGACATCGAGGAACGGTCGTATATTGCCGAGACCTTTGCTGTGGACACTTTGACCGTTGAAGAGCTTGACGCAGTGGATGCCTTTTTGTGGAAACACAAGTGTCCCACATTCGACCCTTCAGCTCGTTTCCTGCTCTGGAAAATAACGCCGTCTGGCGTCTGGGCGGCGGCGATTGTGATGTCGTTCGTGTTGCTCCTGAGTGTGCTACTTGAGTGTGCTACCTGAGTCCATCCGGATTCCGATAGGGCGCAGGCCGCGGCCGGTCAGGCCGTTTGTGCAAGCTTGACGCTCCGAGTGGCGATGAATGAATCGCAGAATTCCGAGAGCGGATCCTGTTCACCTGTGTCGTACCGATCCTCGTACAGGCCGGTGATGGCCAGGCCGGCGGTGGTCTGGCCGCCCAGCAGTTGTTCGAGCGTGTGGCCAAACTCGAGTGGTTCTCCGGCATCGTAGATCAACTGCTGTCGCTGCTGATCGTCCAGATCGGTGAGATCCGAGTAGGGAAGCTGATGTCGCACGCGCATCGCGCCCGAGTCGTATTCCAGCTGGTCAAACAGGTAACGCAGGGGGTTGGTCATTCCCGCCAGCAAGCGGCCACCGCTGCGCAACACGCGCGACGCTTCGTTCCAAACGGGCGCCGTATCGGGAACAAAGCAGTTCGAGCAGGGATGGAAGATCAGGTCAAACGACGCGTCTTCCAGTTGCGACAGGTCGCGCATGTCGCCTTCAACCGTCTGCAGTTGTAGGTCGTGTTGTCGGGCGACTTTGGTATCTTGCGACAGTTGGGCCGGCGCATTATCGAAAATGGTCACTTGAGCTCCGGCCGCGGCCAGCAAGGGCCCCTGTTGTCCGCCGCCCGAAGCCAGACACAGGATGTCCCGGCCCCGCAGGTCACCCAGCCAGGTCGCCGGCACAAATCGGGTCGGTGTCAGCAGCAGTTCGACCTGGCCGGATCGGGCACGGCGGATGTCTGCCTCATCGACCGGAACGGTCCAGCGGTTCCCGGCCGCTACCAGCCGATTCCAGGCATCGCGATTGTAGCTGCGAATGTCCATCGTCATGATCGGGCTGTGCTCGGATCGGAAACAGCGGAATCGTCAATACGGCATCAGACATAGCTTGCAAGTGCACACGAGTGCAAGATGGATTCTCGGCCGGGTCCCCGGAAGCCGCCTGGCTTGAACCCGGGCCCAGGCCCTGACAAGAGCCACCTGATCGGAGGTCCTGTTTCTTGGATGTGAATTCTGGCCATCCGCCGCGGCCGCGCCCGTGGAGAATCTGGCTGCCGTTGCTGGCGCGGCGCCACGCCTGGCACGGACTCCTGTTTCCGTCCCTGGCCTTGATCGGCATGCTGGTTCTACTCTCACCCTACCTACTGACGAACAGCATTGCGTCGATGCGTAACGTGACCGTCTGCGAACCCAAGTCCTTGTTTCCATTACTGAATGGCGGTTACTTGGACGATGCCATTCCCTTTGTCGGCTGGAGTTTGCTGGTCTACCAAACAAATTTCTTGTTCTATATCCTGTTGTGTTTCTCGACCCCACGGACAAACTCGGGGCGCCGACAATTGCTGGTCACCGTGCAGTTCATTGTGTTGGCCAGCTGGTTTGCGTTCGTCGTGTTCTTGCTATTGCCGACGCGTGTCGATTTACGAGAGCAAGCGTTTGCGGCCGGGGCGACCCGGGGTTGGCTGGGCCCGTTGTATTCGAGCATGCATCTGTTGGATCCCCCTTACAACGCCTGGCCCAGTCTGCACGTGGCCCAGACGTTTCTGGCGGCCATCGGCATGACGCACTGGTGCGGCGGACCGGGACGGACACTGAGGGTCTCGCTGTTGTGGATTCTGTGGGCCGCTTTGGTCTGCAGCACGCTCACCACCAAGCAACACTTCGTATGGGACGCGTTGACCGGTCTGGTGCTCGGAGTGAGCGTGTGGTGGTTCGGCCTGCGGCCAGCACTGGCCGTCACCCGCGGCCGGCAGCGGGCTGCGTCGGTTGATGGCTGCGATATTGCACAGCCGGTCGTTTGAATGCTGCGGCTAGGACCAACGAGGCGGGGTCGCGTGGTTGTTCACGACGGCGGTTGCGCCACAATCCAGATATTGCGGAATCGCACGGGGTTTCCATGGTCCTGCAAAAAGATGGGGCCCGGCTTGCCTGCCGTGCTGGTTGAGTTCGCGCGGCCGGGAGGGGCGGGTGGCAGGACAAATTTCTCGTGGATCAGGATGCCATTGTGTCGAACGCTGATCATCGCTGGAGCGGTTTTTCGATCGGGCGCGGCCGGGGCCGCCATGGTGAATTCGATGTCGTAAGTCTGCCACGACAGTGGTGGAAACGACATGTTGATCCGCGGACCAACCATCTCGTGGATCCCGCCACAGCGGGCGAATTTCGAAAGCCGTTCGAATTTGCGGTTTTCGTGATGCCAGCCGAACGAATCGATGATCTGCACTTCCCACTCCCGCTTGACGTAGATCCCGCTGTTACCCCGCTGCATGCCGCGGGCGGTGGGCATGAAAGGGCAACGGAATTCCAGGTGGATCAGCACGCTGCCGAAATTGCGTTTTGTGGTCGTGCCCACGTCGAGCAGGCGATCGTTGACGAGCCGCCCGTTCTGCCAGTGGTCAACGTGTTTTCCGTCGAACAAGACCAATGCTCCCGTCGGTGGCTTCTTGCCCAGTGTGGGCGATTTGCGGAGGACTTTCCGCAGCCGGAAGGTCACGTCGTCCGTGCGGCCGGCGTACATGCGTGCCTCTCCGGTCAACACTCCTTTATCAAGTGAGCCGTGGAAGTTGGCGTTGGGAAATGCGAGGCGTTCTCCATGGATGCCGTGAAACGTGCTGCGGCCATCTTCGGTTTGACCCCGGATGTGAAATACGCCGGACTCGTCCCAGCCCGCGCCGGGCAGTCCACCGGTGTACAGCACACCTTGGAAATGACGTTTGCCCAGCGCGATCACCTGCAGGCCCACGCGGATCTGATTTCCGACTTGGCCGATGTATTCGCCCTGCACCTGGAAGTCGGCACCGGCTGTCGACGGGTCGGTGAACGCGGGAAGCGGCTCGGCCTGGCCGTTCGTGCTGATGGCGGCCAGAGCGGCAGTGGCCAGAATCAATCCTCGCATCATGACGAACTCTCCGCACATCGCGCGAGGATTGAAACGTTCCGGCGGCGATGTGGCTGCGCGGTGTCACATCGCGCCGGTCGGCCGTTCACACGCTGGCGGGCAAAGCGTAAGGAGCCCGATATTCCTTGGTGAGCATGGCCTGGGCTGGTTTGCTGTTGGTAATCCGTTCGGTCTGTGGATCGAATTCCAGGACAGTTTTCGTACGGTACGCGGCTTCGCCGAGGTGGATCAGGCCACAGGTCAGGTGGGCGGTGTCCGCGTCGGCCTTGGTCGGTTTCCGCGAGCGGATGCTGTCCAGGAAATTCTGCATATGGCTGGGAACCGGTGCTCCCACGCGGCCCTTCTGGCCGGATTTCGGTCCCGGCGTTTCCTGACGGCCCAGGTACGTCCGAAAGAATCCCCGCCGCGAGAAGATCATGTAGCCTTCGGTGCCATAGAACGCGTTGCCGCTGTCGACGCCGTGCAGGCCATAGGGCGTGAACAGCCGGTCTTCGTAAATCAGTACGCGGCCGTCAGCGAACTCGAACGAGACATTCATGTTGTCGGGGAACTCGCGATAACCCGGCGGTTTGACATTGCTGCCGTGGGCCGTAATCCGCACCGGGTGCTGGCGGACCCCCAAGCCCCACACGGCCATGTCGATGTCATGCGCACCATCGTCACCCAGGTCGCCGTTTCCATATTCACGGAACAGACGCCACACGCGGTGGAAGCGATTTTGATTGAACGGACGTTTTTTCGCCGGGCCCAGCCAGCGGTCGTAGTCGACCCCGCGTGGCGGCTGCCCGTCGGGAACGGGCTTCGCAAAGCCCCGATCCTGGACGTTCCAGGCTTTGGTGATCTTGATGTCTCCCAGGATTCCCGACTTGAGCACCTCGGCCGCCTCGACCAGCACCGGGCTGGATCGCATTTGCGTCCCGTGCTGCACGATGCATTTGTTCTTGCGAGCGGCATCGACCAGTAATCGTCCTTCGTGGAACACATGACTGGCCGGCTTTTCCACGTAGACGTCCTTGCCCGCCAGCAACGCCGGCACGGCGATTGGACAATGCCAGTGGTGTGGAGTGGCGATGACGACCGCGTCGATCGACTTGTCATCGATGATCGATCGGAAATCGCGCGAGGTCCGTGGAGTGTTGCCGGCCAGTTGTTTGACCCTGCTGACACCGCGGGCCAGGACCGCGTCGTCGATGTCACACAGGGCCACGGCACGGGCGCCTGAATTGGATGCGACCTGCTGAACATGGTGAAATCCCATGCCGTTGAAGCCGATCAACCCAACCGCAATCTGATCATTGGGCCCGGCGGCCGCAGGCCGCGAGCCAGTGCTGACAACACTCGCTGCGCCGGCGGCGATTGAGGACAGAAAACGGCGACGGGATTGTGATGGCATCGTGTTTCTCCTTCACAACGGTGGACGGGACAACGGTGGACGGGACAACGGCGGTCGGGACAACGGTGGACGGGACAACGGCGGTCGATGGCCCACAGCAGCATGCCGACACCCGTGTCCAGATCTTCGGTGATCGCCGCCCGCGCGCTCCGCCGATCGTTTCTGCCTCCACGGCCTCCCGTGTATTTGCGGAGCGTGCTTTTCAGAGCGTTTTCGGGCGAGTGCATTGCGTGCGGTGGACAATTCGGGGTGCATCGCCACCGACAGACCGTTCCAGTTCTGGTCGTCGGACAGCATGAACACGATGTTGGGGCGCTGTGGAGCGGCATCCGCGTGGTCCGCAGATGGGGCGATCGCGGCGATGAACGCGCGCAGCCACAGTTTTTGCCGAGGGTCGAGACGTTGTGTCACGGTCGGCTTCTCCCGTTAAGTCCACACGTCTGCGGGGGAACGACCATCACGGCGAGGGGTTCGAACGCGGTCGACCCCCGCACCGCCTGGAGTCCAGGTTGCCGGTTGGCTGATCAGCGGATTCACGGTGTTTGTTTGACTCGCACCAGTTTCATGATCCGACCAGAGACATTCCAGTCCTGGACATACAGGTTGCCATCATTGTCCCAGTAGGAACCGTGTGTACCGCTGAAGATGCCTTCGATCCACTTGTCTTGCGGCACTCGGAAATTCACACGTGTGCCGGGATTCGAGTTGTGACCGAGCACAGAGATGATGGTGTTGCTCTTGTCCAGGATCACCAGCCGTCCGTGCAAATCCGGCACGGCAACATAGTCTCCCTGGACTGCCGCGGAGGTGGGCATTCCCAGGCCGGTTACGACTTCAGCGATGAACTTGCCGTCCAGGTCATAATGCACCAGACGTCCCTTCGGCTGGTGGTTGCGGTCGCAGATCAGCAGTCGCGGCGGGTCATAGCGTGTGTCCAGTGTCATGCCATGGGCGGTATTGAATTGTTTGAGACCGTTGCCCTTGGCCCCGAAGTGCATCAAGTATTTTCCGAACTTGTCGTACTTGAAAATGTGGTTGCTGGCATATCCGTTGGACAAGAAGATATCACCGTTGGGGGTGACTGTGATCGCGGTGGGATTGAATCGCACTTTCTTCACGTCCAATCCGGATTCTTCGGGAAGTCCCAGTTTCATGACGATGTTGCCGTTCCCGGGATTGAACTTGATGCCCTCGGCATCGTTGTTACGGGCTCCGTAGATGAACTCGGCGTCGCCTTCGGAGTGGATTTCCATGTCGTGAATATTGGAATAGTCTTTACCCAGAAACGTGCGGATCAGCTTGCCGTCCGGTGAGAAGACGAACACGCCTTTTTGCGCGCTGGTATAGACGTTGCCCGCCTTGTCGACGACGACGCCGCCATGCGTCGGGCCCAGGACAGACTTGCCATCGGGGCCCAGTCCCCAGCCGGGGACTGTGTCGAAGGTCATCTGACCGCTTCCCATCCGCACCGGTTGGGTCTTTTCCGCCGCGAACGCTGTCATCGCCACGCTCAGTAGAATCGTGACGGCCAAATGGATCGAACAGTATTTCATGATCTGGACTCCTGATGGTTTCCTGGTTGTTCTCTTCATGGAACTGCCGGATTTGAACCGTAGTCTCTCGGGAAAGATGTGCGACACTCCCACATGACCGACGGATAGTCACCAGTATCCAGATGCAAATTCCGCATTGCAACCACTCAGGCCCGGTTCGTGATGTGTGCGGAGCTTTGTGATCACAACGGCAGATGATCTTTGGCGGCCGAGGCACAGCCTGCGATCCACTTGCAGCGGGATGAAATCTCGGATTTCTCGGTGGTGGTTGATCGTCTGGCCCAATCTGGAGAAACTGGAGCGAACGGGCCAATCGGCCTGCGGTGCTGGCAACCGCTCGATTCACGTTGGGGTTGTCAGTGGTGGAGTCCAAGTGCTGCGAACGCATCGGTGTGGTCGCCCGCTGTCCACAGGAGACGAACACTCATGAAGGTTTTGGCATCCGTATTTTCCTGGCGTGTGGCCGTTGTGACAACTCACGTCTTGATCGCTCACGTGTTGATTGCACAGGACGACGCCAAACAGATTCTCGGCCAGTACCGCGCCGCGGCAATCCAAGGTGGTGATGCCGAGCGTGGCAAGGCCGTGTTCGAGTCGAAGCAGGCATCCTGTGCCAAGTGCCACATCGTCAGGGGGAACGAACGGAAATCCGGTCCGAAGCTGGGGACGATCGCCGACAAATTCACCCGCGATCAACTGATTCAGTCCGTGTTGGAACCCAGCGCACGCATTCACCCGGACCACGCGACGACGACTGTTGTCACAACGGATGGCAAGACCATCAACGGTGTTCTGCAGGTGCGCAACAAGCAGGAAATTCGCTTACTGGACGTGGAAGGCAAGTTGCTGCGGATTCCACTGGCGATGATCGAGGCCGAAAAACCGAGTAAGACGTCGCTGATGCCCGTTGGGCTCCACAAGTTGATCAAGGCCGATCAATTTGCCGACCTGGTTGCCTATCTGCGCACTCTGCGGCAGCAAGTCGGCACGGCGCGCTGGATCGGAATGCCGGACCAGATGCCGATGGTCACCAAGCCCGCCCGTCTCGAGCGGTTGCACTCGGTGGCCATGAAGTTCGACCATCCGGTGTGTGTCATCGCCAGTCCGACTGACGAGCGGGAGTACTTCGTCGTCGAACAGAAAACTCGGAGAATCTACCGGCTCACCAAGGGCGGGGGGGATTCCGGCACGGATCAGAAACAACTGTTTGTTGACCTCAGCGACGAGGCTTCGACGGGACAATTTGAAGGCGTGCTGTGCCTGGCCTTTCATCCGAATTACAAAAACAACCGCAAGTATTATGTGAATTATCATGTCCGGAATCAGGGCAGCCATTTCTCACCGATCATTGCCGAGCGCACCGCGACCGCCGATTTCAAGAAGGACGCCGGTGGCAAGTCGCGAAGACTGTTGCAGATTCACCAGGACACCGATCTGCACTGGGGCGGCATGCTGGCCTTCGGTCCGGATGGCTACCTGTACATCGGGGCCGGTGATGCCGGGCCGCAGGAAGACCCGGAAGGAAACGGTCAAAACCTCAGCCTGCTGACCGGTTCGATTTTGCGAATCGATGTCGACAGGACACAAAAGGGACTGGCCTATGCGATTCCAGCGGACAATCCGTTCCGCAAACAGCCCGGAACGCGCCGGCCGGCTCACCTGGCCCAGGCCCGCGAAGAAATCTGGGCCTACGGACTGCGGATGCCCTGGCGATTCAGTTGGGACACGGAAACCGGTGATCTGTGGGTTGGCGACATCGGCCAGAATCTGTTCGAGAATGTTCGCATCGTCAGGAAAGGTGAAAACCACGGCTGGAACGTCTACGAAGGGTTCACGGAATTCTCGGATCGCTTTCGTCGCGCGGGAGAGACCTATGTTCCACCGGTTCTGTCCTATCGCCGCAAGGATGGCGTCTCGGTCACCGCCGGCTATGTCTACCGCGGCAAACCGGAATCGTCTTATTACGGGGCTTTCATCTTCGCCGATTTTGAGTCGAAGCGCATCTGGGCGATGACCCAGAAAGACCGCAAGCTGGTCAGGGTGCGACAGATCGGTTCCTGCCCCGAAAAACCCTGTTCGTTCGGCATCGATGCGCAGGGCGAACTTCTGGTGATCGGCTACGAAGGCAGCATCTATCGCCTCGTCCTGGATGATTCGGTGTTCGAGTAGTCTGCAAACCAGGTCCGATTGCCATCGGATCGACTCGTAGAACGCAACACGAGCAGCGTCTGGCTGGCAGCCGGGTGCTCGCCGACTGACGTTTCAGAACAGATGTCGCAGGGGCTTGGCTTGCATGAAGTGGGTTCCTGCCCCATGAAATGTCTGGTCGTGGTGCAGCGAACGGATGATCGACAGGTGCCGGGTGATTTCCGCTGTGCGCGGCATCAATTCACAGACATCGATGCCCGGAATCCGACTCGCGACCGGATTGAATTCTCCGCGTGCCGCGCCGGTGGCATGCGGTTTCATGTCAAAATTTCTCTGCTGGGCGGGTCCACCCGCGTAATGTGCAGGACCGTGCACGGCCCGTGGGCAGCTGCTGAGAATCGGCGGAAGCCGGCTTGGCGGCCAGAAATGTCAGCGGCCCGCAGGCCGCGCGCCCATCAGTGAGCGGCGTGTGATCTGACGGAGATCGATAGGGCCTGCAAGCGTCATCGGGCTGTACCACCGTTTTCACGTCCTGCGTTCACTTGGCAGCCCGTGTAGTCAAGGCGAAGGATCAACTTGACTCGATCACGAATCTTGAGAAGCGGGACTGGATTCCGTAGAGGCTACTCCACCCGATTGTAGAACAGGCGACTTGATCGTTGATCGCAATTTGAAGAGCAGCCAAGCGATTGGTGTCGGATCCGTTGTCAAGGCAATGAGCGATCTGTCATTCGGACGACGCACGAGATGCCTGACGCGCTGCAGCGATTCGATGATCGACAAACTGCTTGTGGTTTTCGAAAACGGCAAGTACGTTGTCCGTCGGCACTTCCCATGGTCGCTCTGTCCATTCCAGTCTATGGGCATCAGCCGAGTAAACCGCAGTCAAGTAGCCGCAGTCTCGAAGTTCCTGAATAAACTCTGATGTCGTAATGCCGTAACGCTTGGAATATCCCGCCATCTCAATTTGAATCACCGGTGGGTTTCCGTTCTTGAGCCAGGTGGATGCTCCACGCAGAGCAAATGGCTCGTGACCTTCGATGTCGAGTTTGATCATTGCGTAGGGAACATCAGGCAGATGAGTATCAAGACGAACAACTGGGACAGAGAGCAAAGCTGAGTTGTCGAGTGATTCTGCTTCAATGTGCGCAGTACAATCATCTAACGTGTTGTTGAATGCCACCGTACCATTAGTGTCCGAAACGGCCATGTTGTGAGACGTCACGGAAGTGAGTTGGTTTAGGTCAAGTACCTGTTGCAATCGCTGAAATGTCAATGCACCGGGCTCAAACGAGTGAACGTGTCCATGTGGTTGTACAATGGACATTGCAAGCAGTGTATAAAGTCCGACGTTGGCACCCACATCGATAAAAATATCGCCTGGACGAAGATAATCTTTGATAAAACGCATCTCGTGGAAGTCCGGGTAGCCATGGAAATAGATGGCACGAGAAGCCGAGTGGCTGTTCGGGTAGCATCGCAAGGTCAGGCCATGAAACGTAATATCACTGGACCTCCCGCTCAGTCGTTTCGAGCATTGCCACTTCAACGCGTGGATGAGCGCCATCAGTCGGCGATTTCGGTTCGCGGGGTGATTCCAGATGCTAGTGAGTAACGACATGAAATGCTCGCTGTTGCCGCAGGCCGAGAATGCCGTTCCGGAGACTGAGAATCCAGATTCGAAGGATCTTGGCAGCGTCGGTTGAGCGGGACATGTCGGAATCGCTGCCCTGCTCCTGATGCGCACTCTAGTGAAGGAGCCGCGTTTCTGGTTGTAGTCTGTGATTCGTCGCCACGCGTCAGAGTCAACCAGAGCAAATTTGGACGTAATCACGCGCGGGTGCGAAACGTAAAAATGACTATGCCGTTGATTATGAGGAGAGTCAAGATATGACAACGCGACGAGTCAAGGATTGTCCCACAGATGTGGAGACATCTTTCGATTAAGGAGTTTATAGCGTCGATTCCCTTTGAACGGATCGACGGAATTCGTTGTCTCACGGACTGCAAACTGAGGCTGCAGGGTGGGTGATGACCTACCACCCCCTCGATAGTTCTGCCACCGCGAGTGAGGGAATCCGGTTTCGTGGAAGTCTGTAATCGGAATGCTCCCGTAGAGTCACTAAACTCATCCGCCCATCAAACGCTTTGGTTGTCAGGGAGTTGAGCAGCGGAATCGACGGCAATCTCTGCCGAGATGCGGATCGCATACGCTGCCGTAGACCGCACGGTAAATAGGAACTGATTTCGGCTGGGAGTTTGAGGACAGATGAAGCCCTTCGATTTTCTTACAGCCATTGGTGCAGAAAACCGGGGCGAGTCAGCCGAACCTGGAATGGCACCTTCGAAGTGGTACAGCTATCGAGGGTAGGCCAGGAGGCCGAGCGAGGCTTGGTAGGCGCCGGAACGGTTCGATCTGCACAACGGCCAAAAGGGATTCAGGCGACAGATGGACGATCTGAAGCAGGAGGGCTTTGGGCCGTGGGCAGGCCTGCGGCAAAAAACCGCAGACGTTCGCTGGCGAATTGAGCGGACGGTGTTCCAATGCCCAATCCGCAATCACTGCCACGCGCGGTGATCGTGGATCGGGGCTTTTTTGTGCGCCCTTCGCACCGTGCGGGGGCGGTTATGTCTTTTTCATGACCGTTCCCCGGCAGGGAGCGGTCCAACTGGAGGATCACTCATGGCGAATCTTCTGATGCACTGTGGCGGACGGCACGTTTCACGTGACGACATCGTCAATGCTCCCACGCCTCAGCGAACGCGGACCTGGGTCCCTGTGCCGCATCACCGTCTGCTCGATCTCGTCGAGACGACCATCGACGGACAGGGTTACCGGGTTACCAGTCAGACTCACGGCCTGTGGGGGGATCATGGCGATCGTTACTTCGGCCTGATGGAACTGGCCAATGGTTATGCCGAGGATGACTATGGCCTTGTCCTGGGCCTGCGGAACAGTCACGACAAATCGTTCCCGGCCTCACTGGCTCTCGGCAGCCAGGTGCTGGTCTGCGACAACCTCTCGTTTTTTGGAGAAGTCGTCCTCACCCGGCGGCACACACATAAAACGGCCAGACACAAACTGAACGAAGTCTATTTTCTGGGTGCTTTACTCATCGCAGGACTGGTGGGAGCGATATTCGAGAGCTGGACGGTGTTCCTGATCGCTGCGGGTGTGCTGATCGTGAGCAGTGTTCACGATGGCGACATCCGGATCTAAAGCCGAAGGCCCGCTGTCCTGCTGGGGATGGCGGGCCTTTTTTTAGCTATCAGAGATTAGGAGCTGCGGTTTGATGCTGAGGTTTGGGCTGACGCCGAAGTCAAAACACGGGCTGGCTGCGAGTGATCCGGGTGAGGCGGTGGATCCGCTGGATGGGGTGTGAGCGGGGCGGGAGGCTGGTTGTGGTTAGTTAATGGGGGGCAGGTCATGGTCACCGATTTTCTCACGACCCGTGGTACAGAAAATGGGTGCGGGGCAATGATAAATGGTTTAGGCTAACAACTGGTACTCTTCGTGGAAGCTGGTCAATTTACGGGAACTCTTTGCTCTTCGCGAAGAATTGAAAAACAAGCTAACCCCTTCCCAGCTCAAGGAAGCCCAGCAACTCGCAGCTGAACGCTTTGAGAAGGTCCATGGTAAGGCAGTCTTACCAAAGTAAATGATCCCCTGGAATGAACCAGAAGTTCACGGAGCCAAAAAACCAAATGATGAATCGACCTCTAGTTCTGACACTTTTATTCGCTGCTTTCTGTCATCCTGTTGTCGTTCACGCCACAGGGTTAAAGAACTTATCAGTCCAGGAAAAAGACGAAGTCAAAGATGCTAAGGCACAATATACACTCGGCCGGAAGTACTATGACGGTAACGGCGTGCCCCGCGACTATCCTGTGGCACTTAAGTGGTTCCGTAAAGCGGCTGACCAGGGACATGCAGAGGCCCAATTCACCTTGGGTTGGATGTACGCCAAAGGTCAAGGCGTGGCACTCAGCGGTACAGAGGCACTTAAGTGGTTCCGCAAAGCGGCGGATCAGGGACATGCAGAGGCCCAATTCACCCTGGCAACATGGAACCTATTTGGATTAGGTGTGCCGCGAGACCCAACCGAGGCATTTAAGTGGTTCCGCAAAGCGGCGGACCAGGGATTTCCGCCGGCACAATACGCAATTGGCAAACAATTAGCCCAGGGTATAGGCGTGACAAAAAACTATGCCGAGGGATTGAAGTGGATTCGTAAAGCGGCCGACCAGGGACATGCAGACGCCCAATATCTAATTGGTAGACAATTCGCCAGGGGTGATGAGGTTGTGACAAAAAACTTACCCGAGGCCTTGAAGTGGTACCGCAAAGCGGCGGATCAGGGACATGCAGACGCCCAATACACCCTGGGGGGCATTTATCAAGGGGCAATTCCAGCGTTTGGCGTACAACAAAACCAAACGGAGGCACTCAAATGGTTGCGCAAATCGGCGGACCAAGGAAATGCAAAGGCTCAAAGCTACTTGGGCAGCATGTACGCTGAAGGTCAAGGTGTCCCACAAGATTGGACCCAAGCCTATGTGTGGTTTTCCGTTGCTACGCGTTTTGGATCCAAAGGGGGTGCCATTGCGAGGATGTCCGAAGCTTTCCTAAAACAAATCGTTGCCGAAGAAATCAAGGACCGCGACCAACTGGAAAAGGCCCAGAAAGAGGCCGATGAACTTTTCAAAAGGATCAGTGCGAAGAAGAAGTCAGCAAAGTCAACTCCTCTTTGAATCCCCGAAAAATTTCTGGTCTGATTGTTTTAAAGGGGAAAACAAGGCATGACGCAAATCTTCAAATGTTCCACGCTTGCCATGGTCCATCATGGCGAAACACTACCGTTTCATCACAACTTGGAAAAAAGGACATCCAGTTCCGGACCGATAACGAAATCGTCCTGCTCGGTCGCCATTTTCAACAGGACACCCAGCAGATCCAGCCCCGCATCTGATTCCGCGTTGGAGCGAATCGTATAGGTGTCGGATGGGAAAAAAGGAATCCCCTTTCGTACGAAAGACGGGGACGTCGACTTTCATGCCGCCGGGCGGCACACGTACATCACGGGACTGCTGAGGAACGGCACGTCACTGGTTGTTGCTCGGGAGCTGGCTCGACACTCAGATGTGAAGATGACGATGCGGTATACCCACATCGGACTTGAAGACCGGGCGAAGGGAATCCAGAACCTGCCGACTGATCCCAGATGGCTCAGTTCCCCTCGACCCGAGGGGCAAAAGTCGCAGCATATTTGCAGTAAATCGGGCGTCTCCGAGGGGCA
>Ga0315336_1002286_pt1 | contig 30188 bp, 15 predicted proteins | sample ASW5metaG_FD_204512 | JGI IMG/M metagenome (GOLD analysis project Ga0315336, IMG submission 204512) | Ammonia-oxidizing marine archaeal communities from Monterey Bay, California, United States - ASW #5 | ecosystem: Environmental > Aquatic > Marine > Intertidal zone | place: USA: California... | reverse complement strand
TGGCGTGCGGGTTACAGATACATTTCCGACCAAAGTTTTACTCGGTTCGATCCAGAGTTCTCAAGGGTCGTACTCAAATGCCGGAAACGTGGTGTTGTTCGATCTTGGCACCTTGCCATCCGGAGGTTCTGCCACGATCACGCTAGACCTTGCTCCCTTTACCTATGGTGCGATCATGAACCGAGCTTCCGTCGTATCCGATCAATACGATACGGCTGGGTTTAACAATGATGCCCTGAAAATTTCTACCGTCATTCCAGGCGTGGATGGCGACTTCGACGGCATCCATGACTGGTGGGAATTCGGGTATCACTCTTTTCTGGAAACCATGGACGCGACCACCGATTTAGATGGCGATGAAATGACGGATCTCGAGGAGTGGATTGCGCTATCCGATGCGGAAGATTCAAGCTCGATCTTCGCAATCAACGCGGACAAAGATACGACCGGACAGTTTGTTTTGTATTGGGATTCAGCTCCCGGAAGAGAATACGACATCTACTGGTCGGCCAGCCTGTTCGATTCTTTCCAGCCGCTGAAAATTGACATCCCTTTCCCGCGGAACAGTTATACCGATACGGTTCACTTTGCCGAGGAAAAGAGCTTCTACAGGGGAGGCGTTCATCTCGAAGGAGAAAATATTGCTACAGTCGGTTACTACGACTTTTCTCATGGCGCGGGACTCAATGAGCAAAGCGCATCTATTCTAGCTGCGGGTCATACGCCTTTCTACGTGACAATTGATCAATCCAGCTTTGATTTTCTACTGACCAATGTGCTGGATGTGCTCTACGTTCAAAACTCATTTTCAGCATCCAATAGCGCGGAATACCTGTCGGAAATTACAACCATCCAAGCTGCGGTATCCAACGGCCTGTCGCTCATCATTCATGACCGAGCCGGCGTTATATTGGGAACCACCCCCATTATGCCGGGCGGGGAGTCGATTCCCCTGGTCTACGAGCCGAGTGGTGACATCAATGTCGTGATTAACGATAAGCATATTACGGATGGAGTAGCCGGGATGCTGGATGATACGACACTGGATAGCGCTACACATTCCGCGCTTGGTTACGCGTTGGAGTCGTCCCTCCCGGATGGAGCGATCCCCATCCTCAGCCAGACCGACCCGACGCATATCAGTACGTTTGCTTACCCGTACGGTGAGGGCTGGGTGATCTACTCGACTATCCTGTTGGATTTTTACCTGGGTGGCGGAGGATCAGTTCCTGCATTCGCAAACATCTATGCACCCAACATCGTGGACTATGGTGTCTTCCTGACTCATGAGAACCCATAAGAAACTACGTTCGGTGTGTTTGCCTCGCTGACCCGCTCATGCAGGTAGTTCGCGCCGTAGTTCTTCGTAAGTAATTTACGACAAAGCGCACGAGATCGTTGGCAGGATGCCTTAAGTCGGCGACATTCGGGTCACTCTTCATTCTGACCTCTGCCTTCATTTCACTCATCCACTCAGTTTGTGTTCCAACGCGTTCATGAGTTCCTGCAGTTCGTTCACGCTCTGCCTCAACCCCGTGATCTCCGCTTCCTTCTGTTCCAGTTTCTGATGAACCGCTTCCACACGCTCCAGACGTGACATCAATTCGGCGACCCGGGCGTCCTTTTCTTCAACAACCTTATGCAACTCCTGGAGGGCACTGATCGCCACGACACTCAGCCCGGCGTAATTGAGCGTGAGGACGTCACCGTCGGTGACCAGGGACGGGAACTGCTTTTGCACGTCCTGAGCGATAAACCCGATGTGTTTGTGATCCGATTGGGCATCCTCGCTTTTAAAAAGAAAGCTGACCGGCTCCAACACCAGAGCCCGGTCCAGTGACCCTGATAGTGGTTGAACATCACGCTTCAAGCGGCGGTCGCTGACTGACGTCCAGTTTCCTGTATTGTCCAATCGGGCGAAGTTGGGAGAGGCGTCTTCCGCATCGTTGGTAATGTCAAAGAAGCCGTCGTCGCTTACGCGCATCCCTGCCTTGTGCGCGGCATGGGATTGGTTTTCGATGCGTACCGGCCAGGAGTCCACGCTCGTGGGGAAGTGTTGCACAGTGAACCTGCCATGGAAAAAGCCCGCGTATCCGAGACCTGTTTGGCCGCCGGCGCCGTACACGCCATAGCCGTTCGGGCTTGAGATGCCGCCGAAAACACCGTAGGTCGTACCTGACGCGGCCGTGGCAACACCGCTCACGCCTATGCCACTGCTGCTGCTGGCCTGGCCCCGAACACCGTAGGCTGTGCCCGACCCGCTTGTGGCAAGACCGACCACGCCCTGGGGCCCGTTGCTCCCGGTCCCGTCGGAGCCTGAGGTCTCACCCCAAATAGCGGCAGATCCTTGTCCGACCACATGCAAGGTATTCCCGCTCTGATGCGAGGACACCCCAATGTGAACCTCGCCACTGTTATCGACGGTCGCAACCGTCGGATCTGAGCCATCGGGTGTGCCCAATCCACTGACCGCGCCCACGGCGATCTTGGAAGAAATCACCGCGTCATTCGCCAATTTCGCTGTCGTCACGGACCCGTCGGCGATGAGGGACGTCCCGACAGGTCCCACGAGCAGAGGCAAGCCATCGACAGTCAGGCCGGCACCGGATGTCTCGAACCTCACGCCTCCAGAGGCTCGCACCGCGAACTGATTCGCAGTGACCGACTGAAAGCCGAACCCTAATGAGTCTGCCCAGACAAACGAGCCGTCATGAAGAGCCTGGGCACACTGCCCGGCTGCAAAACTGAAATCACCATCGACGCGGTTGATCTCACCCCCTGCGATCGTTGAATACAAACTATCCGCCTCGATGAGATTGAATTGCCCGCCGGAAATCACTGAAAATGCGGAGTTCGAATTGATCTGATTAAAATGTCCCCCGGCAATGGTGGCACTATAAGCGTTGTGCTGAATCTCGTTCCCATATCCTCCGCCAATGGTTGCCTGATATGCCCCTCCTTCTACAGAGTTGTTTCGTCCACCAGAAATGGTTGCATAATTGGCATTTTCTCCTACAGAGTTGTCTCGTCCACCTGAAATGACGGTGTACCAGCTGTTGCTGCTGATGGATCCGAATACGCCTCCAGCTATCACCGAGAAGCTCGTGTCGTTGCCGATTGCGTTTGCAGCTCCTCCGCCAACAGCAGCGTAATCGCTGTTCGTCCCGATATGGTTATCGAAGCCGCCCCCAATGAGCGCCCCTTGTGAACGATCGCCGATGTCGTTCACATATCCGCCACCAATTGTTGATCTCCACGAGTCATCCCGGATGATATGACCGGACCCCCCGGAGATGGTTCCCAATGATGTGTTGTTGAGAATGTGATTATTGTCCCCACCGGCAATACATGACTGCCAGGAATTGGTTCCGATCGAGTTGCCCGTGCCTCCGGCAATCGTTGCGGCGTACGAGTCTTCCTGGATTGCGTTCTCAAAGCCTCCGGAGATAACGGTGTTGCTGGAGTTGGTTCGAATCGTGTTTCCAGCGCCGCCGCCGATGGTGGAAAAATCGGCGGCGAGCGAGTTTATTCTGGCGTCGCCAAACCAGTTGTTGATCCCGCCTCCTGAGATGGTTGCGCTAATCACATCCGGATCGATATAGTTGTAGGGCGAACCCCCGAGAAGGTTGTAAACCTCGTTGGAGCGGGTGGTCAAAAATTGAAATACCCTCTGATTGTTGACTCGCAGCTCGAGGGGGACATTATCGGTAGTGCCAAGAAAACTCGTCCCGGGGGAGGTGCCCGAGTTTCCGTCCAGTTGCCAGAAGTTTGAGGCAGCGTACCCTCCCATCGTCACCGCGTTCACATTGCTTAACAACAAACCGTCCCCGGTGAAGTCGCCTGCGAACGTGTTGCCTGGATTCGAGAAGGAGACCGCTTCGGAGAACGGGCCGATGAGTGCCCCGCTGTCGACCGTCAGTGCCCGCAGTGAATAGGGGGTGGGAGTGATCGGGTGACGAGGGGTGAGTGTCGTGAAGGCGCCCCCACCATTGGTTGCTACCGCGAGTTCCAGCCAGCGCTCGGTGCCATCGAATACAACAACCCCGAAGTCAAGAGATACGGTGAACAAGCCGTTGGCGACCTCCGTCGCCGTGTTGGTGACAACGCTGATCAGCGCTCCGTTGGTGGGTGAACCAAACAGCTCGAACGTGAGATCGTAGAGCCCGTTGGCGGGACTGCCGCTGTCCTGCAACTGCCCCTGATAGGTGAACGCAGTAGTCTGTGCATTTATGCAGACCGATGAAATCGTGAAACACAATGCGGCCAGGCCGACGAAACAATGTTTTCTTGCCGTGATTGTCATTCATTCTCTCCCTGTAGTGGGTTACTGGTAACGAGGAGTGGCTGCATCCGTCGGCAAATGCCTACGTCCCAAAAGCTCCAAATGTTGCGTGATTCTAGCAAAGATTCAGCGATTACTCGATGTAAAACTCCAAGACCTGGCGGGCTTCCCGTCACGAAAACATACGGAACGAAGGTCATGGGTAAGATTCGACACAACAAAGCGCGGAGATGTGAGATCTTGTTAACGAGATTCGGCGAATCGGCTTTCGCACTTTGCACTGGACTTGTTTCAGCCTCAAGTATGCGCTTACCAAGCGTCCAGGTTCCATCGCCTGCCTCTCGCATTCTCAAATCTAAAGCCAAAAGTCGATCTGTTTTTCGCAGAATGGGGAGAAGCGACTTTCCGGTCTCTTTGAAGCCGAAATGGATCCTGATCTGTATATTGTCTATATCGTCGCCAGCACGGCTCGGTTCTCGGCCGAATTTGAGACGATGTGATCCGTGAAGCAGCCCGGACAAGGAATGTCGTGCAATAATGCCAGACCAGGGCGGAGTGGACCTGGTAAGTTGTCGGGGCAATCATGGAAGGCGGAGCGGCTCTACGCCGCGTCGCGGTAGTAGTACCGGAGCATGCCGCCGAGCCATTCATGGCATTGGACTTCGCCGATTTTCTGAATCACTGCCTTGATATTCTCCGGATGTTCGGAGAGTTGGTTCAGCCAGCGACCGAGTCCTTTTCATATGCGAGGATCCCGTGCGATTTACCCCCAAATCCCGTGAGATTTTTGCAACGAATGGACAGCGATTTCTTAACTGGCGTAATTACAACCAGTTAGAAAAACAACAAATGGACGTAGTAAAGCTCCAGCCTTCCAAGCTGGCCACGCGAGTTCGATTCTCGCCACCTGCTCCAAAAACCTCAGAATTCTCTAGCAAATAACTACCTATAGATCAGGATGTTACACGTCGGGTGTGCGTCGGCCTTGGCGATCAACACATCGTGCAACATAGGGCAACTTTGGGCTCGAAAAACCAAAGAAGGTACCAAAGTGAATTCGAGTGGGCTCGCTATTCCCCAAGATGATCAATCAGTAACGGTGGTACTGGCGGATGGGTCAAGCACTTGAGCAATTCTGATATCGAGCTCTGAGATGTCGAATCCCTCCGCCCTGACTACGTGACTGCGGTCCGTCAACAGCATCCAGGGGAGACCGCGAATTCCGAGAACCCGATGAATGGTCTTCTCCTTTTTGTCCGAAAACGATACGGGCACCGCCGGCGATGCTTCTTTCATTTGAGCGATTTCGGACTCATCCAGTGGCGACAGATGCAACGTCCGCGCGACGACCCCCTGATCCGCCAGCCACTCGATCCTTTCTGACAACTCCGTCAGGCATCTGCGTGAAGGACGCTGGTCCTTGTCCCAGACACAAAACAAGAACGCCTTCCCCCCAATCGGCTTTTCAGCCACGTTAAGCATTTCAAGCGACGGAAACGGTTTCCCGATACGCGAGGGCGGGTCCTTCAATTGCGTGCTCATTCCGCCACCGTATATGCGAATCCCGCCGACCGACGAGCTCCGAGCCGATGCACGTTCCCCCTTCTTTTCTGCAACGGTCGCCCTCTTCGCCATGCCCAGGTCCGCCAACGTATCCGACAAGTCGAAATACTCCTCGGCCGAGAGTTGCATGCTGAACAGCCGAAGGGCCGCGCTCCTGGCCTGATCGACACGCTCGGTTTCGAGGGCGGATTTCATGATGATCTGCTGCGCCTTCTTGAACGTGGGGCCATACCGGGCCCGTATTGATCCTGCCAAATCCAACGATTCATCGAACCGCTCCAAGGTTTCCAGGGCCGTGGCTTTGATGAGCCGAATCTCGTCGTCGGCAGGCGCCATAGATGCGGCACGATCCAGAATCTCCAGGGCCTCTTCCTGACGATCGGAATACCAGTTCACATACGCCATCCCGATGAGATCCGCAATTCCCTGCGGTCCGGAAGTTGACTCGCAACGCGCGGCAAACAACCTTGTCAGCCTTTCCTCTTCGCCTTCGTTCGCCAGGGTGGAATGGACAATCTGAAGAAGTGCAAGTCGCTGCCCCTCCCACCAGAACGTAGATGGCGGGAAGTCTTCTTCCGAATACGGGCTTCGGTACTGTCGAGTGCCCGCAGACTGCGATGGCGAGCGGCGTTTCGCCGGCAATGTATCGTCGAGATATGCAGTAAAAAGATGGAGCCCGGCATCCAGTTCGCCTTCACGTATGACCTCCCGGACCATTTGGAAGTACAAACTCTGGGGCCTCCAGCCTTGCTGCGACGGTGGGAGCGATCCGGCAGCCGCATCGATCCTCTCGATCATTTCCGGGATCTTGTCGTAGCGTTTGGCTTGATTAAACAGCTGCAGGACTCCCAGCAGAACCGGAATGTCGGCATCCTCGGGGATTTCCATCCGCTCTACGAATTTCTGCAGTTTTTCCTGCTGTTGGGATTGCGCCAGGTAGTTTGCATAGATGGAATCAAAGTAGATCCGATATTCCTGCCGGTTTTGGCGAATGTAAGCTAGGTGAGCCTCCATTTGCTCCGTCTCGGTGTCATCCCACGCCTCCCTGCGCCGTTGTCCCCTGTCGGTAAGGGCCATCACGACCAACATCCGAACTAAATGATTGTCGGGATCGTCCGTCAGAAGCCGGTCGGCGATATCGAACATTCGGTCCGGTTGATCGGCGAGATAGGCCACGACCAACAGTTCCTCGTCATTCTCCGCGCCGAGCTTCTTCATCTCCTCCAGCCATTCGTCGGACAACGCATTGACATCCAGCAAACCGGTGACATAACCAAGAGCGGCGTTTCGCACATCTTCCAGTGTGCTCGGCGGGTTGAAGTACCGGAATGCGCCCCGCGATCGCGAGGCGCGCTGGATCTGGTACTTCGAGGTGCGAAGCGAATTGATCTGCCCGATCTCCGGTGGCATATGGCCGGGAAACACGGAGCGCGCCTGCTGCGTGAGATTCGTACCGGTCTGATCCAACCATTCGATCCGTTCGACGACCGGCAGGGCCAGTACATCGTTGAACAGCTCTCTGGCGCGATCCGGGTCGCCCTGATTCACCTCCACCAGCGCCATCCGATAGAGGGGCTCCCAATCGTCCGGATGTTGCCGGTGCAGCAGCTTCAACTCCTGTAGCGCCTCATCAAGAAACTCCTTGTTCAGCAGGTGATCGACCCACCCGTAGCGGATTCGACCCGGATCGGCGGCCGCAGCGAGCCTCTTCTCGTGCCAAGTTCGCCAGGCGCTCAGCGCGTCCTCTTTCTGATCGAGCTGAACGTACAGATCTCCCAGAACCCGGAAATTTCCTCCCTCCGGCTGAATCAACACCAACTTCCGCTGATACTCGAGCGCGTCGTCCAGCACGTCGTCATCTCTTGCCAGCACCACAAGTTTCTTGAGCAAATTCGGATCGTCCGGTCGTGCCGCCAACGCATCGATCAACTCCCGGCGCGCGGAAGCAGGCTCATCGACGACCTGATAGCATTCGGAGAGGAGCAGTGCGGCCGTCAAATCATCCCTCGTCCTGCGGCGAAACCTCCTGACCCGATCAAGCAGCTGATCGAACTGCCCTTCCGTACTATAGAGCTCAGCCAGCGGCCGAATCACAGCCAGCCTGCGGCCGGTGTCTTCCGCGAGATCGAAGGCCTGCCAATACGAGTCCATCGCCTCCCTGCTCCTCCCGGCATCGGCATAAGCATTGGCCAGCTCGATGCGAAGCGACAGGTCCCGAGTGGACGTGCGCACGGCCTTCTTCAGCGTCTTAAAGGCTTCATCTACGTATCCCGCCTGGCGCTGGAACGAGGCCATCAGCTTGTACCCATCGGGATTGCCCGGCGCTGCCTCAATTACCTGTTCGGCGGCAGACGTCGCGCTCTCGTACGAATCCAGGAGCATGAACGTTTTGGCCTTGCGCGTGAGGAAATCTGTCCGCCTTTGCGGCGCCAGTTCGGCCAGTTTGTCCAGGATTTCAATCTGGCGCTCGAAGTCCTGCAACCTTCCGTAGACGCGCTCGGCAACTTCGAGAACGCGGATGGAATGCGTTTCAAGCGACAGAGCCTGTGCGATCCAGGAAAGAGCATCCTCCTGCTTCCGCAGGGCAAACGCCACCTTTGCCAACAGCAGGACTGCATCGGCATCCGGCTGCGTCTTTTCCTCCATTCGATCGCAGAGAGAATCATAGTATTCCTCGAGCTTCTTGATTCTCGCCAGCAATCGAATCCGATGATTGACGATATCGTCTGCGAAAAACGTGTTCGGCGCAAGCGGTTCAATTCTCTCCAACTCTTCGAGGGCCTGATCATCACGACCGGCCCTGGCAAGCAGCCGTGCATAGGAATTTCCCACGTCGAATCTCTGAGGCTCCAGGCGTGCGGCCTCCTCTCCCGCACGAACGGCCTCTTCAATGAACTTGTGATAGAACAGCAGTTCGGCCAACCGGATAGCGCTTGTCCCCGATCTCCTAACGCCACTCGCCATCTGCTGGAAGGCGGCCAGTGCATCGTCGCGCCGATTCAGTGTCAGCAAATACTCACCAAGGTATTCGTGGTACTCGGGGGGGGCAGGATCACGCCGCACCGCCTCTTCATACATGGTCAGAGCTTCCTCCTGCAGATCCGCCGCCGCCAGTGCTTCCGCGGATCGCACGGCATAGGACGCGCTCTCCCCGTCCATTGCGGCGATTTCCTGCAGCAGTTCCGCACCGCGGCGCCGATGATCCGGCGCTTCAACATGGCGCGCCCAGAGCATTCCCACTTGCTCGCAATAGGCCGGATCCTTCGGAAACTTCTTCCGCAATGGTTCCAGCGTGCTGATCGCCTCGTCGAACTGCTTTCTTCCGCCCAGTTCAGAAGCCAGCTTTACGCGAATGTCGTCTCGCGAAGGTGCGGCGGCCAGCGCAAGCTTCAAGGTGTTGAGCGCGTCGTCATCCTTTCCCAATTCCGCGAGCACATCGGCAAGCAGCAGGCGGGCGTCCACCTCGACCGGATGCACCTCGATCCATGCTTCATAGTGTTCCTTCAGTCCCGTGAGATCCTGCCGCTTCCGGTACGCCTGTTCGATTTGGGTGCAGATCTCCCGGTAGAGCCAACTATCGGGACCGACACGGTCGAGCGCGCCGGCGTACATGCCGGCGGCGCCGGAGAAATCTCCCTGGCGGGCCAGAATGGATGCGCGCCGCATGATATAAATCACCTTCTTGTAGTCGGGCTGATTCGGAAGAGATGTTAGCCGCACGAAGTATTTGTCAGCCTGCTCGAACTGCTCCTCCTCAAAGAGCAACTCCGCAAGTTCTTCCAACGTAACGGCGTCATTTGGATTCAGATCCGCAAGCCGGCTCCATGTCTTTGCGGCTTCCCCGGCCTGGTTGTTCAACGCCTGCGCCCGGCCGAGCGCCTTGTAGATCTCCATGAGTTGCTCACGTTCGCGCGTTTTTTCCGCGGCCGCATTGAGGTGGATAATCGATGTCGCGTAGTCTGTCTGGTAGAGGGCGAGTTTGCCGAGCGCGTAGTCCCCGTACCAATTCTCCGGATCAAGATCGATGGCCCGCAGAAAACCTTCCCGGGCGCCGAGGATGTCACCACGCGATTCAAGGACCAACGCGTGGAGCAGTGCGGCGTTCGCATGATCCGGCTCTTCTTCGATCCGGCGTCTCAGCTCTTCGACCCAAATATTCAAACTGCCGGCCTCGACATGCAGCAGATAGAGCTTTTCCAGTGCGGTTCCGTGCTGCGGCCGTTGAAGCACAATCCGCTCATAACGATCTCGCATCGCCTGCGCCCGGTCGGCGCTCGCCTCTGGCTCCTCGGCAAGGATGCGAATCTCACATACTATAATGAGCATCAGAAGCAGCGGCAGGATATGTGCGGCAGTTCTAATCACGATGGTCCCTTCAGAATACCTTCGTCTTCCGCCCGGCCGTGATTCGGGGGTCTCGCAAGTCTTCCTCCCTTTGGCAGGGAGAGGCCGGATTATTCGACTCGGCGAAGCATGACATCGAAGTTCCACAATAGCAGAGCAATTTGTTGCACGTACGGCCGCAGTTGTACAGTCCTCCATCTCAAGCAGCACCTCTTCCTCAGTGCTTTTGAAGAGGGGAAATCCCGCGATTACTGGAAGATCCTTGCCTCGACGTAATGAGTTGATGGGGTAGCTCAAGCATCCGGCCGAGTGCGTCATCGGGGTAAACCGCATTTTTTTGAACTAGAAACATCGGGAGGTGTCTGACAGGCTTGGTTCAAGCCTCGCGTATCGAGAGAAACTGGAAGGACATTCCATCATGAATCTGCGAGCACTACTTTGGATGTTGATCGCTCTCTCTCCAATGCTGCGGGGATTCGCGGATGAAACTGGGGAGGAAGGGACCGAACGCCAATGGCTTCGATACCGGCATGACGCTGGATTCACCCGCGGAGTCAACCGATCCTATTACAGCCTCAGGAGTGCAGATCCGTCCGGAGCCACGCTCCCCACGTTCACAGCAGGCGACCCGCAGTACTTTCGATGGAAAACACCCCTTGCCGACACGGATGGGGTTCTGATTGCCTTGGACCGTTCACGGAAAAATGGTCTCTACGACCGCCTCTACGTCGACACGAATGCGGACGGCAACCTTGCTGACGAAAAGCCAAAGAAACCGGACTCCGGGAGTCAATGGAGTTCGGAGTTCAACGGCATCCGGATGGTTCTTCCGACCGAGGAAGGCAATGTCACCTATCACCTGACGATCCACCTCTCGACACACGGAGGCGATCTGCACGTCAGCGCAGGCACGGCCTGCTGGTACGAAAATACAATCAAGTTGGGGGACGAAACCAGGAACATTCGATTGTTCGATCACAATGCAAATGGAGTCTTCAATGACATGCCGACTTCCGAATCCTCGACGCACGCCGACCGGATCTTCATTCAGGAAGGCAAGGAATTCGTTGAGTATTGGCTGGCAAGCATGATCCGGGCGGGAGATTCCTACTACCGATGTGAGGTGTCACCGGATGGTTCGTGGATCCGGCTGCGGGAGGAATGGAACATCGAATTCGGCTCCATTCGCCTGGCCGAGGAGTACGAGGAACTGCAGATCGCCGGCGAAAACGGCTTCTACCAGTTCAAGTCGACGAATCGTGTTCACCAGGTTCCTGTCGGTCACTATACGTCTCCACACTGGGTTCTCAACAGAAAGGATCAGAGGGGAGTCCGCTGGCGTCTGACTGGTCGCCAGAATTCGGAGCCCTTCGAAGTGATCGCCGGCCAGGAAACGGAGATCCTTGTCGGACTTCCCTTGGAAGGCACTCTCCGGGTGACTGCCGGCCACAAGAAGATTCAAGTGAGGGTGAATGTCAGGGCGAAAGGCCGCGGGCACTTTGACCTGGATCTGAACCATCAGCGGGCACCCCCTCCGACCATCATCGTCGAAAGTAGTGACGGATCCTACCACCGAGAGCACAGGATCAGGAGTGGCAGCTTTCGATGGGCCGATGTCGAAATCCCGGTGCCGCCCGACACGGTGGAAGCCTATACCATTACCGCGAAATATCCGGGGCCCTTTGAAGTGGAAGTGGAGCCGTATGAAGTCGGCCCGGTCCTGCAGCTTGCTACGCACCCGGCTTCAACGAACGCGATTGAAATCATTTGGGAAATCAATCGCGCTATTGCATACGAGGGTACAAGGTATAGGACCTGCACCGGCGCATTCATAGGCTCAAACCAGGTGCAACGTCTCCAGGGATTGCGTTTTCACGTGCATCGTGGCGTAGATGGCGAAACCTTCGAGCCGATCGGCACGGTGGTGGGACCCACGAACCATTTCCTCGACACGCCTGTTCCTGATTCACACCTATTCTACTACAGGGTCGTCGCTACTGAAGATAACGGGACCGAGTGGGGAGTGAGCACTATCACCATGGGTGCGGCCGGTGAAAACCTCATCGCCCACCCCTCCTTCGAGACCTTCACAAACGGAGTGTTCCGCAAAACAGGGGTCGCAACCAACGGTCTTGAAGTCGATGACAATGCTTTCGCGGTCGAGGACGGTTCGCGTCCTTACTCCAAAGGAAGGAAGGTGCTTTCCTTTGATCCGAACTGGATCGGGACGAAACAGATTTCCTTCCAGGACAACCTGATTCCTCTTTCGACCAATATCGTCTACTTATCCGGTTCCTGGGTATACGTCCCGGGCAACGCCTGGTATGGCCGATTTTTCTACGACAAGAATCGAAAAGCGTATAATGCCTATGGCTACTCCATGCCCTCGGTCCATGGGGCCGCTCACTGGACGTTCGGGGTTCAGGCCCTCATTGCCGATCCCAACTGGGAGGGAAGTGGACAGAAAGGGACCCGACCAACCAGCATGGCCAAAAAGGGATGGACATTTCCTGCCGTGGCATCTTACTTGAGACCTTTCGTGACGGCCTTCGGAGAAGGCAAACTCGACGATCACTGGATCGTCGCAGTAACCAACGCCCCCAACGGCACAATCCTTTTTGACAAGTAGCACGAGGTCCGGAACAGCGCGCGGATTCCAGAAGCGTTTCTTGCCGCGGCACGATCGCGGTTCTTCCCCTCCCCTTCCCTTCGGTGCCCTGTGTTCGGGGGATGCCTGCGGACCGGGCCCGGAAAACGCATCCTCGCGCAATTGTGGGGATCGTTTTTGGGTGCCAAGCGGGAAATACGGTCCCGTGGCAGCGATTTCCGAGAGCCAGGAGTCATTCGAAACTTCTGCGCTAAAGGCTGAGGTTAGATATTCATTCGACATTGCGAAATAGGCCTCAAAACTCAACAATATCCGCCAAGTGTTGTCATTCACTACGGAGGTGGCCGTTTGATTCCTGACAACTTAACGAGACCGTGGCATTGGTGTCGCGCGATCGCTGCTCTGGTTGCTCTTTCTTCGGTCATTGGCTGCCGCCCTGCGGATGACGTCCAAGGAACTACCATCGAGGACGACACATGGGTAGTACTTAGCGCGAATGAGCTCGCTGCCCTCAGCTACTCGCCGAGTTTGGCTGTTCATCACGACCCAGCGGGACGAGTGAAAGTAGAGATCAGCACGGCGTGGAAGGCGGACGAATTGCTAGTGGTCCGTGGTGTATTCACTCCGGACGACCACGGCTTCTATCTGTATAGCAGAGAACTTCCCATGTCGGGTATCAACGGCATCGGGCGGCCGACGCTGATCGAGGTAGGCGACACGAACCTCTTCCAAAGAGTCGGGCCACTCATGTCCGATCAAAAGCCGGTTGAACAGATAGATGAATTGTCGAATGTCTCCTTCCCAGTATATCCAGAACGCGCAGTAACGATGTACTTGCCACTGCGATTCAAGGCGTCTCCTCAATCGTCAGCAACCATTCAGATCATGCTTAGTTACATGTCGTGCAGTACGAGAAGGTGCAACAGCCCAATTAAACGTTCGGTCGAAACAATAAATCTTGCGTTTCCGACAATTGCGGTCCGTGCAGGTCAGAACTATCCGGTCGATTTAGGCAGGATCGATCGAAGAATCGTGCGCGAACCGAAATATGAAGCCAGGCCTCACTACGCGCTCGTTGTTTTCGGTTCAAACGCAGCACACCGATCATGGCTCGTGATGGATGGCGAGGAACTTCTGTATTTTGATCGGAACGGCAATGGCGATCTTACGGAATCCGAAGACCTAGTGACATTGGACACCGAAGCCACCAGCGAGATCAATATTGCTGAAGGAAGTGCCTACAAGGGGATGAACGTTTTTCCCATCGGTCAGGTTGCGGATGTAGATACAAAATTTCAGTTTTGGGTCCGCAAGAAAGGCTTCACCCCGGACGATTGGCAGCGGAGTATTCTAGCTGAGCGAGACGCTAATGATTGGGAAACTGGGACCTTGTGGAGAATCGCCGAAGACGGAAGCATGGCACAAAACGGCACAATCCTTACGGCGCGTCCGCAGGAAGCACAAATCACGCACTTGAACGGGCCATTGACATTTGGCTTAAAGCATCAGCGGAAGCAACGGTTCCAGCCATGGCCCAAGCGGACAGTCTTCGACGTCCATATTGGGACACGATCTCTTGCGGCTAAAAGCGCCAAGCATGAGGTGTTTTCACCCCTAACCGAGCAGGAGATTCCAAGAGATGTACATCCCATTGCCGTTGTCGAGTTTCCAGCGCAAATTTCCGGAGGACGACCCGTTGTACGGGAATTCGATCTAGAAGAGCGATGCTGCGGTGACACAGTGTTTACACGAATGACAATTCCCCGCGAAGTTGGCAGTGGGATTGCGAAGGTGTTGCTGTCGTATCCAGCGTGGACGAATCGCACAATCCACTCGGATACGTTCTTGATACCAATCGAGAGGGATCTCTCTGAATACTCAGAAGCTTCCTTTGTGATGTTTCCCAGTAAATCCACTACAGATCAGGGCGGCGCCGTAGACTTGTCCGCGATTGAGAAGGCGCTACAAAAGAAAGGGTTCGAATTTAGCCGTTATTCGGATCCTAGTGGCGAGAGCATTATGCTGCGACTCCCTGCCGTGGAGATGTTCAAGCCAGCAATATCCATTACCCTTGAGGGTGGCGACGAGATCCTGACAACAGCTCAAGCCCTTGGTGAGGGAACACCGTATGCATCAATGCTTTCAGAGTGCGACAAGCGATTCACATTACAATATTTGGGGATAACGCAAATCCTGGAGGAAGAGTCAACAATGATTACAATCCTGTCGACCTTACAGAAAACGACCGCCGGAATCCTCTACAATACCTGGGAACGCGAATTGGAAGGCCCTATGTAGCTGGGGAGTTGGATTGGAAGTAGGCAATCATTGGAATGAAAACCTGCGCGAAGCCACCTGGTGCCCGAACGCGAAAATTTAAATTATCTTCGCCGAAGGTCCTTTTCCTTGAAGTGCACATAGAGAGGCACGGTTGAGCGTTGCTCTGTAGCTGAGTTTCGAAAATCATCGGGATCTTCACCATTTGAGACACCGACTCGTGTTGGAACGAGTAATCAGCTCAGCCCCGAAACGCGGGATGGAAATTGCACCCACTAAACATCCCCCTCCTTTCCACGGCTCACAATAAATTGACCCTGCGAGGTTGTAATGACGAGGCGCCACAACATATCCCCAAGAACCATAACTTCTTTGATTCGGGGTAGCGCAGGTGTAGGATTGGTTGATGAAGTTTCTTCGCAGAACTTCCGCGGTACCGGCGCGCATTGTCTTTGCATTCCTTGCTTGTTCCATCGCCATTGCGGAGTCGACGGAAGAGACTGCCGGACTCAGCGACGTCCTCTCCGCAGACCAATGGAAAGAGCTTGACGAACGCGTCGATCGAGCCCTCGGATGGATCGCCAGGCAGCAGGAAGCTGACGGCTCATTTCGAGGCCCAGTTGTCGGGCAGCCTGCGATTACCGGATTTTGCGTGCTTGCGTTCCTTTCCAGGGGCCATTCGCCCGGCCAGGGACCGTACGGAGAGCAGATTCAGCGGGCAGTGGAATACATTCTCTCCTGTCAGCGAAGAAATGGAGTTTTTTCCGGGGACGAGCAATATGAGCGTGCAGAAGACGGGATGGGGCCAGCGTTCACCGCCATGTACAATCACGGCGTCGCCGGCGTGACTCTGAGCGAACTTCACGGAATGACACGGAGCGATATGGACAATGAGATCATCTCTGCGATTCGGCGCGCTCTTGAGCTTACGAAAGGGCTTCAAGATCGACGCAAGTCCTTGAAAATCGATGAAGGCGGGTGGCGATACTTACCGGTAAAGGAAGATTTCTGCGCGGATCTGTCCGTGACTTCCTGGCAATTAATGTTCTATCGCTCTGCCAGGAACAGCGGATTTAATATTGAGAGCGACCGGATCGACCGAGCCATGAAGTTTGTCCTCGCCTGCTATGACAAGAACTCGGGCGGGTTTCTGTACCACCCGAATCGATCGGAAGCTGGAGCGAGTTCGCGGGCCATGACCTGCGCCGGGATTCTGGCTCTTGCCCACAGTGGCAAGCTCGACTCTCCCATGGCAAAAGAGGCTGGAAATTGGATGCACGCCCACCCGTTCACCAAGTACGGTGATGGCCGCTGGTTTCATTACAGTCTGTGCTATGCGTTTCCCGCGATGTACATGCTGGGTGAAGAATATTGGGGGCGCTTTTTTCCCCTCACGGCTCGGCTGTTGCTCGACAACCAGGATACGCAAGGGAATTGGAGGGCAGATCCCGGACTGGATGTGAGGTTTGGAAACGTATACACCACGGCACTGGTGGTAATCGGCCTGTGCGTGCCGAATCAATTGCTGCCTATTTTTCAGCGGTAACGTAAGAGGTAATTCGAACAAGACGACCTTGTGCATGCGCATGACTCACAACACATTCGATGTCAAACAGATCTTGAGCAAGATCGGATGCTGACAGTAACGAGTAGGTTTCTGACCATTTTTATGTGGATTGCGGCTGCGTTGCCGGCCTGCGTCTCCGCCGTCGCTGAATCGGCCGTACCATCTGCAGGTCTCATGGGCGTGCTGTCCGACGACCAATGGAAAGTCATTGACGAGCGCGTTGATAGCGCGCTGCATTGGATCGGCGAACACCAGGAAATCGATGGCTCGTTTCAGGCGTCCCCCAACTGCCAGCCCGCGGTTACGGGTTTTTGCGTCCTTGCGTTCCTCTCACATGGCCACCTGCCCGGCCGGGGTCCGTACGGTGAGCCGCTCCGCCGAGCTGTGGACTACATCCTGTCGTGCCAACGCGAGGACGGGATCTTCTCCGCGGTCGAACCAAAGCATCGGCCGGGCGGAGAATCCGATCCGGGCCACAACGCGATCTACAATCATGCCATCGCGGCCGTTACCCTGAGCGATCTCTACGGGATGACGGAGAATGAATCGGGCGGGGACATAGCACGCGCCGTCCGACGCGGCCTTGAACTCACGAAAAGGCTGCAGGACGCCCACAAGCCGGTGAAAATCGAATCCGGCGGTTGGCGATATTACATCGACGAGAAACAAGGAATGCGGGCCGATCTCTCGGGGACATCCTTCCGGCGCATGTGGGCCGATCTCTCGGTGACATCCTGGCAGCTGATGTTTTACCGGTCCGCGAGAAACAGCGGATTCCAGGTTGAGCCGGGCCGGATTGACGGGGCCGTGGAATTCGTCGTCGCTTGCCACGAACCATCGACGGGCAGATTCATGTACAATCCGAAAAACTTTTCGGATAATGATTCTCGCACCATGACGGCTTCGGGCATTCTGGCCCTTGTGCACTCTGGACAACTCGACCCGGACATTGCGGCTAGAGCGGGCCGCTGGATGCTCGAGCGCCCGTACGATGAGTACGGCAAAGGGTATTTCTTCCTGTACAGCCTGTTCTACGCGGCACCCGCGATGTACATGCTGGGGGAGGAATACTGGCGGCAATTCTTTCCCACAACCGTGCGCATGTTGCTTGAGAATCAACGTGCAGACGGATCGTGGAAAGCCGTTGAGAAATGGGATGCGCCTTATGGCGATGTCTATGCCACGTCCCTCGTCGTGACCGTACTCGGTACGCCCAATCAACTGCTGCCGATATTTCAGCGGTAATCGGGTAACAGAGGATATCACGAAGATTGCCGCAGCCTTATGCGTTAAGCCGGGGTCATGACGGAGATCGGAACGTTTTCAGTTTGGTCCTCCACCCTACTGCGGCCGATACTCGTGGGATATCCTGATATGGACCGGGCCCGGAAAACGCATTCCACCATTCACGCACGAAATCCACGATGCAAACACGAAGGTCGGGTTGAATCCACCTCCCCGTCGAAGCTCCCCATTCCTTTTCTTCTTTACGCGATGAGTTCGGCCATGATCTCCGCGATCACGTTATCCTTTTTCTGCAGCTTCGCCTCCAGCTCGTCGACCCGCCGTGTGTCCCGCTTCGATCCATTCGCCCGCGGACGATCAAACGCCGCGGCCCCATGCTCGAAGAACTCCTTCTGCCACCGGTGGAACACCGTCGGGTTCAGGCCATGCTCGTCGCATACATCCGATACTGCCGCCCCCTCCACCAGGTGCTTTCTCAATATCGACAGCTTCTCCTGGGGCTGTGCTTTCTCCGCTTAATACTCGTCATGCTTCTCTCCTTTGAGCTACTACTATCTCAGTTCGAGAGAAACTCCATTTCCGACTGAAGCATCAAATAATGTCGCGGAGTAAGCCGCCAGGTGCTGCACAAGTGAGGAACCCATGTTTTTACGTATTTTGTTTGTGGCCGTTATCGTATCCTTAGTTGCCGGATTCGCCCCGCTTGGCCACGCCGGGGAACGGCCGACATTTGATGTCCCAAGGTTGGAGAACGTGACGATTGACGGAGAGGCGGGAGATTGGGGTACCGACCTCGGCCTGCGCATCGACCAACTCGTTCCCCTCGAGGGACGCCTTAAGTCCGTTGAAGACCATGATGCCCGCTTTCGGATCGGGTGGGACACGGACGGGTTGCTTCTACTCATCATCTGCACCGACGACACGTGGGTTGAGCATCCGAGCAACGAGCAGCTCTGGTGGGGGGATGCCGTCGAGATGTTTCTCGCCGCTGAGCCCGGCGCGCCCGACGTCGGGCAGTGGGTGATCTCGCCCGGCATGTCCGGGAGCCGATCCGAGCTGCGCTGGTTTTTCCATGAAAACCGCAAGGACGAAAAACTGAAGGCTTTGCCAAGCCGTGCCGAAGCCGCCCGCACGCGCGTGCCGGGGGGGTATGTGCTGGAGGCCCGACTGCCGTGGGCGGCGCTTAACATTAAGCCCGAAGAGAATGTGACGTTCGCCTTTCAGGTTTGGGTGAACGACGCGGATACTGGTGACGGACCGCCTTCCTACCGAGCGGTGTGGTACCCAGGTGTGGGTACCGGTAACAACAGCAGGATGTCACACCGGTGCAGGCTCGCACGACGGTCTTCAACGCCTATGCTCGTAAAGGCGGTGGCCGAGCTCGATCTGGAGCTGATGGAAATCCGCGTGGAAGCCGTCGGCCCCGCGGAACACGCGGGACGAAACGTTATGATTAAGGAAGGCGGCCAAACGCGTGCCGAAGCCGAGTTGGTGGTCGATGGATCGGGGCGTGCCGTACTGTCGAAAAGGCTTCCGCTGCCGCCGCTCGACAGGCCGTACGGCACGCTCTCGCTGGAGATCGATGGGCGGGTCGCGGACCGGGTCACACTGCCGAATCTGGATCGGAAATGTGCCGAGAAATTCCTCTTCGAGACCCCGGTAGCGGAATCGTGCATCTTCAGCGGCGACGACTTTCCGGTGATCCATCTGCAGAGGCCGTTGTGGCTAGAGCACCTGATCGGTCCGTTCGAGACTCAGGTTACCTACTATGACTCGCACTACTCGGTCGTGAAGGTTGCGAAGGAGCCCGGGCGCTACGCTGCGGTTTTCGAGATCACGATGGGAGACGGACGAACGTACCGGCGCTTCCTGACGCTTTACCGAACGGCGAGAGAAATTCACTGGTGGAAAGAGGATCTGGACGTTCAGCTCCGGCTCCCCTCGGGATTAGGGATCTCCAACAGGAGCGAGGAGCAACACCGAAAGACGCTATCAGATTTCGTCAAGTGGCAGGTTGTCAAGCAGTTCGGCCGGAGTAGTGACGCCGCCGTACTCGCCGCCGGTCTGGCGGACTCCAGTGGCGCAGCGGGCGAGCACCCGTTTTTCGACGACCCCTGGCAGAGGGATCGGCAGTGGTGGGTCGGCTTGAAGCGTACGTTGTACGGCTGGGACAAGCAGTGGGCGGAGCCTTTCGTCTGCCCCCGTCCCGTAGAGAGCAATCCTGCACCCGTCGTTCGCGAGGGGTCGCCGACGGCGGCGGGCATGAAGCCCGACGCGGCGGCCCAGATCGACGCCGTGTTGAACCAGTGGACGGCTGATACCGATGAGGAGTTTGCGGTCTGCGTTGTGCGCCACGGCGTCGTCGTCCTGCACAAGGCCTACGGGTTTCGCGACGGCGAGCCCATGACGGTGTGGAAGCCTAGCAGGATGGCGTCGCTCACCAAGATGATGGGTGGCTCGCTGATGTTGATGTTCGTGGATCAGGGGCTCGTGGACCTGGACGAACCTGTGGAAACGTACCTGCCGCCGCTTCGGGGCCTCGCGTTGAACAAACCGCTGACGGTGCGTCATCTGTACACGCACACGAGCGGTCTGGAATGGCACTGGGGCGCCGAAGCAAGCGACATGGAAGAACGGATCGCAGCGCTCCTGCCCCATGTGCAGGTAGGCGAGAAGTTCGCCTACAACGGGACAGGTTTCGACCTGGGAAGCAAGATTATGGAGGCGGTCAGCGGCGAGTCTCTCCCTAACCTGTACCGCCGGCATCTCCTCGGCCCCCTGGGATGTGTGCACACGACGATTCCTGATTCGGGCGGCGGCGCCCGCAGTGTACCGCTGGACATGGCGCGGTTCGGGCAGATGCTGTTGAACCGGGGCTCATACGGCCGCATGCGGTTCATGGGCGAAAATACGTTTGAACAGCTTTTGCCGAGACGGCTGACGAAAGTTTTAGGCCCCGAGACCGACGAGGAATACGGACTCGGCACGACCTGGTTCAATGATCCGGGATTGGGTGATGGGACATTTGCGCATGGCGCGGCGTCATCTGCAATGGTGCGGATCGATCCGGTCAACGACTTCGTGATCGTGATGACCCGCAACACTGCGGGCAAGAATTTCGAGAAATACCGCCAGCGATTCATCGACGCGATCGTCGCAGGGATGATCGACCAGAAGGAGAATGAGACAAACCGAGCGGAGAGCCCACTCTGACAAGTTCCGAAGATATTTCGTCAGGCTGGCCGGATGAAATGAAGAACACCTCAGGTTCCAGAATCGAGATTCATGCGGTAGATGCAAAACTCACAACTCCGTCTCAACGTGTGGAAACGAGGGGTCAGAAGATAGGAGAGTTTTGGGCCAGTTCCCGGTTTTGGTCTTCCCATCAGTTGTATTGCTCCAAAGGACACATAGGTCTTGAGGTTCCGACCATGCGAGTCTGTAATGGTGCTGCCGGCCCCAAGAAACTGGAGAAGATCATCAGTAAGCAAGATTCGTTTCCTGCCCATCTTGTCCAACAGGGCTTGGATCTGAGCGTTCTGGAACTCGATGATTTCCCGCTGCCGACGGTTGACCCAGCCGGAGAGGATCAAGAAGAAGAGTTGCCAAGGGTGGAGGATGAAATTCATGGGTCACCAGTCTACCATGGCCCCACCAGGCTTGAGATGGGGCTTGCTGATGGGCTGAGATCGGAGGATGCTGGCCTCAGTAAGTCGAACGGAATTGGGTATTTGCAGGTCGGCTGAGTTTTTTGACCCTACGGACCTCGATTTATTGACCGGGAACAAACTCTTCAGGAACCCCGGCAGTGCAAATCACTGGCTGAAGGTTGCGCTCGTCGGCAACGGAACCACGGTCAACAAAGCCGCCATCGGAGCATAGGTTCTTATCGATCTTGGCGGCGGCACAAAACTGATTCGTCAGGTCGAGGGTGCCACCGGTGAGGGAAATCAGAATGACCTCAACAGAACACCGGTTACGAAAAATAGACTAAAAATATAATCGAGGAGGAGTCGTGAAGACAGAAGATGTATGTGGATTGGATTATCCACCCGTTTCTTACGGGGAAAAACTCTCAGAAGCAGAAGCAACGATTCAAGACATTCTTGAAACCATATTTCGAGATGAATCGGGGCTTCTCATGAGCGGGGTTAATGCGCGAACTATGAAACCTTTGCGCGAGGAGGAAGTTACAGATCGAAAGTATGGTTTGGGTGGATGGTATGAGACTTCCCGTATTCCAAGGCAATACAGAAGTGTTGGAATGAATTTTGAAAACTGCCACCAGTGCAGCGGGAAGTACCTTGATGGGTTGGTAGATAAATACGCGGTGACAAAGGACCCGAAAGATTTAGCGAATGCAAAACGAATAGTGACCGCTACGATAGAAGTGTGGGAAACGGTCACAAAAACTCATATCTATGGTAAAGGATGGATGCCGAAACCCTATGCAGGGATGAATGAAATATCGGAAATGTACGAATCCAGTGTCGACCAGTATGCCGATATAACGCTCGGTCTTGAAAAGTATTACCGCGAACTGGCCACGCCTGAAGAGAGGGTGGTTCTGGCGGAAATGTTTCTTTCGTTTGCCGATTGGTGGATAGATCATAATTACACAACCGGCTATGAAGGTATGACAGTTTGGTGGGACCGTGTTCATACATTAGCTCAAGCATATTTTCTGTATCTGTTTGAGCTGGCATATAGTTTGGCCCCTCGAAAAAAATATAGAGATGCGTTCGACTATATCTTTTCTTTGGGAGGAGATAAGTTAGTCTCAAGAGAGGGCGCTTACGATGGGGAAAATTATAATCCAAACACTTCGGGTATCGTTATTGAAGCAATGTCCCGCATCGCACGTATCAATCCTGGCTTAAAAGTATTTTGTACCCATTGCATTGAAAACTACACCCCTGCTTTAATTGAAGCTGGAATCTCTGGAAACGCCGGTGAACTTGGCCCTGTATTTAATCTGAAGCTGTTTGCAGCCAAATATCTGACTCACGCCCATGAATTCTGCAGCGATGACTCGTTAATTAAGCATATGGTGGAGTTCCTTTCCACGGTCAAAAGTCGTGCTGATTTTTATCATGTCAAAAGAGGCATGAGTCTTGACGACGGTGTGCTTGAACAAGCTCATGCTGATAAGAACGATTACAGAGATGTTTTCTGGGCGGAGCAGCATTGTTGCTGGCTGGCGACCTACTGGTATCTGCGAAGAAACGATAAAATAGATAATGACCTTTAAAATGAGATGGAAGAGATGAATAATGGTGATTATTTTAATGCGGGTGTTGTGTATGTGCTCTAATGCTTTTGCTGAGGATATCAAGCATGGTTCAGTTATGGTGTCCCCCCGAAAAACTCCATCCGACCGGAAATATGTACCCGAATGTCGGCAGGTGTCTGGAATCTGGCTCCTCAAAACGGCAGGGCTCACGTAGTCAGGACAGGCCATGTGAGCGACGAAGGCTCACAGGGACGAATCAGTGCAGAGCTTTCCGCTGCTGAGTATTTCCCCGAAACGATCCAGTCGAGCGCCAGTCGCTACGCCGCGCCGCGTTCGTAGCGATGGTGCAGCCCACCGCAGACCGGGAATTCGATTAGCTTGCTTGGCCCGTTGATCTGGAGAGGTTGCTCCTGGTCAACAGGCGTATCACCGTTACTCAAGGAGCGTCCAAAGCCGTGGGACTCCTGTGGGTGCCGAAAACTCCATCCGGGGAGTCATCGGGGAATAGCGAGGCCCAATTCGAGTCGCCTGGCCATTTGGAAAGAAGGAGCAGAAGGCTCCTGGCGGTCATCCTCCTGACCCTCGGTGGCGAAATGGCGCCATCCGGGCAGACTTCTCGCGGGAGATCGCCGTAGGAATGGGACTTCGGTCTGCTCAGGCCGCCCGCGAGTAGCGGTGATGAAGGCCGCCGAGCACAGGGAAAGCGATCACCTTACCCATGGCCGGCGGTTCGACATCGCGGGGAAGTGGGGCGTTATCGGCCAGCGACCTGTGGCAGCGCGACTCGTTGTAGTAACGGACATACTCGCCAAGGATTCGTCGCAGGTGACGTTCGCCGAGGATGATCATGTGATCGAGGCATTCCCGCCGGATGGATCCGATGACCCGTTCGGCGTACCGCTGGCGCTGGGCATTGACGGGGCCACGATCTCGATATCGCGCTCGGAGACGCCCGCTTCACGGAAACAGGTGTGCCACTCCCGACATGTTGCATGCATCCCGTCAATGAGCCGCTTGGCATCATGTGCCGATAGGCCGAACTGCGCAGACCGACTCCGCGCATTCGCCAGCGTGGCCTCCCGGCCTTCGTCCCCCACGGACATAGCCAATCTGAATTCCGTGCCCACGCCAGCCTGCGTCAACGTGGGCACTATGTCATAGGCCGGCGAGAGTTCGATCTCCCCCTCGCGAACCAGGAAGCCATGATTCCGGGGATGATCGTCCGTGTTGCGCACCAGGACATTGAAGACCATGCGGCGGAACAGCTCCACAAGGTGGCCTGCACCCATATGCCGACGCATCCGGGCCGCCAGGCCCGGGTACTCCCACAGCAGCCTGTCTCTTACATCCCATTCCATGAGCGAAAGACTGCTCAGAAAGCCATGCCGCAGCCACCCGCTGCCCTGACGCTCCCGGTCAGACCGGTGAACAAGGTAGATGTCCTTGCCCCCCGCCTGGACCAGCCGCAGCTCGGGAATACAAATCCCGCACTGCTGCGCCAGTTTCATGGTTGCGTACTCGATGCGGGGTATGCTGACGGTATCTTCCTTTGCCGGAAACTTGGCAATCCAGAGTGCGCAATCCAACTCCACGGTACACTTGGGCCGTGCACCGCCCACACTTGTGCCCTGGCGCAAGAGACGCAGCAAGCGGACATCGCTTGTGTCCCCCTCCTCCACGCGTTCCGCCGCCAGGACAATATCATGGAGCTGGTTGAAGGACGGCGGCTCCAGGACCGGCTCGGGGTCCGTCGGCGACATGCGAAAGTCCAGGTTCCCGACTCGCGTGGCGTTGCCGGACAACAGGAAGTCAAACTCCGACATCGCTTCCGGCGCGGTCCGGCGTTCCGCGGCAATCACGAGCCGCCCCCAGTAATCGGGCGCCGCATCACAGAGCGTTCCGTAGAGCCCCTCATTAATCGTGGCGTCACGTTGCACCACGCCCAGCGGCAGGGCGACCGGGTCCACCGGCAACGCATTCGGCCGCTCCAGGTATCGGCGCCCATAGTCAAATCGACCCATTCCCGCATCGGCATCATGCGTGAAGATCCCGGCAGGTACCGCCGTTGTGTGGCCCGGCAGATAGATAAACACCGTCAGCTGTCGCTCAGGCATCATGCACCTCCTCAGAAGTCGAGGGCATCGTCACGCGCAACCCGCCTGACTCGCTTCGGCGTTCGCTGTTGTTCGCGGCGCAAACCGACAGGATCCTGCTCCGGATCAGCAAGATTCCTCAATCCGCCATCAAGCCCCAGAACCCAGAGGGCCGAGGCCAGGACGGATAGCGAGACACCCGGCTCCCCGTTCTCCAACCGCGACAGCGTCTTCCGCGTCACAAACATGCGTTCCGCCATGTCGGACTGCGTTATGCCGCGTCGCGACCGTGCCAGCCGTACATGCTCGCCGATGCGGATGATGGCCTCGCCCACCGAAGGCGGCATCCCGTTTCTTGATTTCGATGTCTGAGTCATATTTTGCCCTCTGAAGGCTTTTCTGAGCACTATATGACTCACTAGTGCGATCGTCAACAGGAAATTGGATCTATGAAAGGGATATATGACCTGTCCCTAGCTTCTTCGGAGCGACCACACTTCCTCGGTGAAGAAATCGCTCGCCCAGATAACATCCATGTGCGACTCGATGAACTGCTTCCAGGATAGACCCCTGCGGTTCGGCGCAGGAGGAATCCCGTGGCGCTTCAGGACGTCGCGAACGTGGCTTTTCGAGGCCACATGCCCCAGTTTCTTCAGTTCCCCCACGATTCTCCAGTATCCCCAGGTCGTGTTCTCCTCGGCAAGCCGAAGGATCAGCGCCTCAGCGACCTCGCTTTTGTGGGGTCTTCCGCGTAGCAACAGCAGGGTTCCCTATCGGTTCGAACCCTGGCTTGGAGAATAATCGATTCCAGTTTCCCATCGTCTGTGACGACGGGAAGACGCCCGAGCGGAAGCGTGGTTCCGGTGAGGGACTGATCCGTCGTTTCGTGACCGAATCCGAGCCAACCCGATTTGCCATGCATCACCACGAGGCGGCACTCAATGCATTCGCTGTTTCGTCCAAAAGGATCAACCAGAGCTATCGGATTGTTGGCAACAAAGGCGTATCCATTCCCCAGACTCCCACCGTCGGTCCAGATGCCGATATCGTCTCGACTCAGGAAGCGGCCTTCCACAGGACTGTGGTTCCGATATCTGTATTGGTAGAGGTCTGATTCAGGATCAAATCGACGACCGGTGAAGAGGAAGGGGTTGTCGACCGCGCTGCGTATGGCGCCGGTCTGCGGGAGGCCGCTGGCGTCAAGGAAGGTGGGATTGCCGAATGGGTCGTAGAAGTATTGCTCGACAATATTGCCGCTGACGTCGGTGAGCGCAAAGGTGGAGTAGAGAGAATTCTGGAGGTAAAAGAGGCGCTGGTCGGCGGCGCCGATGGCGTTGCCGTCCCCGCTCAAGTCCTGGTCCATGATCAGCGGTTCGTCGATGTAGTTCCCATAGACGTATTGTTGGGTCAGCGCATCGGAGCCGTTGCGTTCCTCGATGACTCGCCAACTGTCGTAATAGAAATCGGTGGTGCCATTGAGGTCGGAATCGTTGGGCAATCCGCCGTTTGAAACGGCCTTGCGTATCCGCCGACCCAGCGCATCGTAGGCAAATTCTGCAACCTGCATACCGTCGGATTTGCGTGTGACCTCTTTGAGCCGATTGCGGAAGTCCCACTCAAACGTCGCGGTGCCGTCATCGATCTCGTTGCCATTCTGATCGTGATCGAGGGCGTTTCCACCGCGATCGATTAGCTCATTGAAAGAGGAGTGCTGGCGGGACTCCACCGCGGGGACCCCGCCCACCGTGGTCGAGGTGTCGGTCCAGTTCCCTGTCCCGTCGAGGGTCCAGTCCTGCGCCTGCACGGCGCCGGCCAGCAGCGTGGGCGCCGCGATAGCATCCTTCATGGCGTTTAAGGTGCCGCGTTCGAAACCGGTGAGCCGGTAGGCGCTGTCGTAGTCGTACAGCTCCGAGTTATCGGTCAGGTGGAGCTTCTCCTCGTTCAGCTTGTTGTTCATCCGGTCGTAGAGATGGGTAAAGCCGACGATGATCGAGTTCCCTGAGTCGAGGTGGCGCAATTGAACGTGGCGGCGGAGTCCGTCATGACCGACATCGGTTGTTCCGGCGTTGTCGAGGAAGGTAAGGCGGGTTCCATTAATGGGATACCTGCGCTCGAGTACGCGGAAGGCCCCAATGAAATCGTAGTCGGCGATGTCCATGCCGGCGCCCTGGTCTAGGACGGTGTTGATTCGGTCGAGCTTATCAAAAGTATACTCAACGGACCGGCCGTTGGGATGATCGAGACCGACGCGAAGGTTTTCCGCGTTCCAGGATTGGGTAACGGCCTTGGTCGAAAGCGTACCGATTTTCTGCGTTTCCTCGATGATCCGACCGAAGCTGTCGAAGGCGAAGGTGACCGCAGAATCGTCGTTGGAGTCACCTGGATTATTGTTGTCCGTGCAACGGGTTCGCCGGGAAAGGCCATCGTAATCGAAACGCAGTTCGGTCGTCCCGACCACGCCCGGACCCCGAGTGATGTTGCATGAGGTTTCCCGGTTCAGGGCATCGAAGGTGCAGACGATGACGGAACCGTTCTCGTCGATAAACTGCACGCGGTTGTGATCGGGGTCGTAGCCGTAGGCGATCGTCGTGTCGGGATCATCCCGGTCGGCGAGGGCGGGCGCCACCACCGTGCCTTTCGTCTCGGTGAGTCGCCGGTTGAGGTTGTCGTAGGTATAGGAGGTCCGGTTGCCATTGTCATCGGTCATGGTCTCCCGCAGGGAATTGCGGTCCCAATCGGTGTTAACTTGGATGATGCCGTCGCCGCCGCCCTGGCTGGTGTCCGGGGTGGGCGTCGTCGTTGCCACGCCGAAGATATCGGCCCCGATGTTCGTGCCGTCACCCTGGCCGGTGACGGTCAGAATTCTTTCCGTCGATGTCCTTCGGTTGATCCCGTCGTAGGAATGGAGTGTGACGTTGCCGAAGTCGTTGATGGTGTTGACGGTCAGGGCGCCGCCGGTGAAGATCCGCCGGGAAATGGACGCGCCGGTGAGAGGCCCTTCGGCATCGGCGGTGGCGACGCGATTGTTCCGCGAATCGTAACGGTGCCGGATCGTCTGGCCGATGTTGTCTACGATGATCTCGACACGGTCCAGGCTGTCGTGGAATCGCGTGGTCACGAATATTTCACTGGCCACGCCGCCCACCTGGGAGACATCGGTTTCTTCCTGTTCGATGCGGTTGTTGTTGTCGTCATAGGCGTATTTCACGATATTGCCTTCCGGATCGATCTCGATAATGACGCGATCGGCGCCGTCGTAGTCGACGCGGTACGTGTCGGTGTCGTCCTGGATCGTGAAGGTCTGCCGCGAATCCCGGTCGTATTCTGTGACCTGGCTGACGCGGCCGCTGACGCTGATCCCTGTCGATGAAGGAATGGCCGCCGTGTCGCTGTCGGCGTCCGCGAGGTACGGCACCAGTACGTCGGTGGCGGCCGTGTCCGTGAGAGCCGGCGACCCCACGATGGTCACGTCCGGCGTCTCGAACAACACTCGGTGGGTCGTGATGACGCGGCTTCGCTCATCGTGAATCGATTCGGTAACGGCGAGCGTCCTGTTGTCGCCCGACCCCGGTCCGTCTTCGACAGGGTCGCCGTCAACCATGGTGCGCACGACATTCCCGTTGGGATCGTAGGTCATACGCATGATGTTTCCGGCGGGGTCGGTCCCGGCGATGCGCCGATCAAAACCGTCGTACTGGGTAATCGTTACATCGCCGGCACCGGCGATCGTGCTGTTGTTTCCGGCAAAGAGGTCGGTATCGGCGGCATCGACCACTTCCACCCGGTTCCTGTTCAGGTCGTAGTTATAGGTGACGGTTGAGGGCGTGCCGCCTCGTGGGTCGTACGTCCCCGCGGGAGCTCCCAGTGCCTCCGCGGTCGGCGCCGTGGCGCCGGTCGTCCGCTGAAACAGGAGATCGCGCTCGTCGTAAATGGTGGCGACGGCATTGCCTTCCGGCATAATTTTCAGCACCAGGTTTTCGTTCGCGTCGTATCGCAACCTTGTGACGAGGGTTTCCAGCACGCTGACCTCACGCATGCTCTGCACCGGATTGTCCAGGATATCGTAATCCGTCGTTAAATCGACGAAGCCTCCGGTATTGGAGGTGTCGCCGCGGTCCTCGATCCGAAGACTGACGGTATTTTCGTTAAAATCGTACTGGGTCTCACGCAAGTAGGCGAAGGCAACCAGCGGGCTTGGTTCGGGCGGGTTGGCGGAGGCCGCACCGGAGACATCCGCGGCAACGGTCGTCCGGACGACCTGGTTCAGTTCGTTCACGGTGAAATCGGTCCGGATGCCGCGCCCGCCGGTGATGCTGGTGCGGTTACCGACGTCGTCATAGGTATAGGACATGCTGATCTGGGTCGGCGCGGCGCCATTGTTGTTGTTGGCGCCGGCCAGGTGGGTGTCGTCGCGGATCGTCAACGAGATGTAACCGCCGGTGATCGCATCGAGAGTCCGCCCATTGGCAGGCGCCGGGGTGGCGGTGCCGTCGCCGTCCGGGTCGGTTTCGGGGAAATAGGCCCTCGTGTGGACGTTCCCCTCCGGATCGATCTCCACCGTTAACTGCCCGTAGTCGTTGTAGCGGTACTGGGTTACGATATCCTGGACAAGATCGCCCTCGATCCCGGCCTGATTAGAACCCGCGAGGAGACTGACCGAGGGCCGTACGACCCGAATCACGTTCCCGTTGATTCTCGCCGTCGTGTCTCCGTCGCCATTGAGATCGCCGAGACCGAGCTGGATCGCTGCGGCGTCCAAGCGGCTCTGCACTTCCGCCTCGGTGGTATTCAACTCCGCCGCCAGCAGCGGGAGGACGGCGGCAGCACTGCCTTCCTGGTAATCGAAGAAGAAATCGGTGGTGTAGCGTTCCTCTTGCGTCCGTGCGGCGGTGTCTGAGGTGGGTGGGGTGAAGGAGAGGTCCAGCCCGCGCGGATCGGTCACGGCAGCGACCTGGTTGAAGACAGGTTCGTAAATC
>Ga0315336_1002285_pt1 | contig 30190 bp, 31 predicted proteins | sample ASW5metaG_FD_204512 | JGI IMG/M metagenome (GOLD analysis project Ga0315336, IMG submission 204512) | Ammonia-oxidizing marine archaeal communities from Monterey Bay, California, United States - ASW #5 | ecosystem: Environmental > Aquatic > Marine > Intertidal zone | place: USA: California... | reverse complement strand
ACGGGAACGTATTCTCGTTTTAGCTGAATTTATTAAACGCCCGCAAGCTGATTCAAATCGGCGTTACTAGGATTAGTATAGTACAAATAGATCTTTATTCAAGTTTTTTGTCTTCTTCAATATCCGTGCTTAGCCATAAAGCCATATTTATTCACCTTGTTTATTATTTGTCTTTTCACTCATTAGAAGATAAATGTTGTGAAGTGTATGTTTTATATTTTCATTGTCAGTATGAATCTTTTTTAGTTTAGAGTCATAATCAACTGTCGAAAAAAAACTATTCATCATATTATCGTAAGTAATTTTTCCAGAACCATGACCATCATTCTCTACCAATAAATCTGTTAATCTCTTTTGAGTTAAAAAAGTAGACTGTGCAATGCCATCCAAATCTTTACTTTGTAGATGCATAAGATCAGTTTGTCTTGTTAGTAGTTCGTAGCTGGATTTACCAATTTCTACTTTAATCCAAAAAAGTAAAACTATAATTATCCCTAAACATATCAATTCCCACATACCAAGACTCCTATTCTGAATAAATCAATTTTAATATCTTGTTCATCAACTTTTACGCTGTATTGTAAATCTGATGCATCATCATTCCACCAGTTTCCCATTTCGATCCCTCCTATTTCATAATGAGTAGAGTGGTTTGGTTTTCATGCGATAATTATACCCCAAACGATAAATCGCCCCACCCATTACCACCTTCGATAATGAGCAGGGCAATTGAGTCATTAGTTAACTTCGTTTGCCCCACTAGCTATGGGGATCATGCCCTTAAGCACACCGATCTCATCGAGCGTATACCTGATGCGCTTACCGATGATCGCGTTGATATCGCAAGCGTGACCATCAACAATAAAATTACCAAAACAAGCGTGTAAGAAATTTACCGTTGCCACGTTGTCGCACGGCACATGAACGCCATCTACTACAAGATGGGCGATCCCAGAGTCCCGACTGGCTCGGAACCCTACAATCGTCCCCTCTATTTCTTCCACTCTATTCTCCTTAAGAAGGTCATTCATCTTTGGCCTCCTTTCTCTTCGATGTGTGGCGGTCGGTTGTAGGAGTTTCAGAGTTTGTGTTCTCTGGCGATCGCCTCTTCGGCCTTTTTGACTCGCGGTGCATAAAGAGCCGATAGCCCTTCCGCTTGTCCGCTTCTTCCTGCGTCATTTGCCTGTGTTTCCCAATGCGTTGTGGGATTAGTCTTTCCATGATTGACTCCTTATTTCTCCCGAATGTTTATGGCGAGGCAGGTTCGGGAATGGAGCCTGTCACGCTTTAGCAGTACTTGTATTCCGCCCCGCAAGTTGTTGATTAAATCGGCGGTAAATTTGGGCATAAAAAAACCCGACTCAGCTTTTGCTAAGACGGGAACGTATTCTCGTTTTAGCTGAATTTATTAAACGCCCGCAAGCTGATTCAAATCGGCGTTACTAGAATTAGTATAGTACAAATAGATTTTTATTTAATTGTTTTTAGAAGTACAACTGAAAACCCTTTGAATTTTCCGTTTATAAGTAGTTTTTTTACAAAAAATATACTGGTTAGAAGAAATAAAGTACCACTAATTTGAGATGTGAATAAAAATTTTGTGTCATAAATATTTTGTAACATTCCTTCAAGAAATGAAACAATAAAAATAATTACTAATAAAACAGAAAACAATCTCCAATATAACCACCACCAAACACTTAAAACTGGTTTCCAGTTTGAGTTGTCGGAGTACCTAATGTCTTTACCGAACAGTTTAATCTCTTTTTTAGTAGTCGGGTCTTTGCTTTTGTCCCACGCCCCACCACCAAAATCTCTTGTACCGAATGGTTTTCTTGTCATTTTTTTTCTCCCAGTTAGTTAACTTCGTTTACCCCACCACCTACGGGGATTAAGGTTTCAAGCACACCTACCTCATCAACCGAGTACTTAATGCGTTTACATCGCAGGCGTGACTCCCCCAGCCTTAAGAATCGAGGACTAGGGGGAGCCTGATGTCAATTGGTAGATCGAGCTTTGTCTTTGTTCCAAAAATCATAAATAATACGATTCATCAGCCAAATTCTGTCTTTTAGCTTCTCCTCATCACATCTCTCCCGCTCCTCAACAGCCCCATCAAATAATACCTCCGCAAACTCTGGGTCATTAAGACCAACCCTCAAGGCAGGAATAAACCCAACTAATCGACCCACCTCATTCAACAACTTTGGATCGACATCAGGAGCGGATTCTCTGGGTGACATTTCTCTGGTTAAAATAGTTAGAAAGTTAATAGCATGACCCCACAAGTGAGTATTTTTATCGTGGTCGGTTCTCTTAACTTGCTCTAACCAATACAATGCACGCCTGCTCCAACCTTCTGACAATCCATAAAGAATATAACGAGCAAATTCTCTATCGTGAAGGGTCACGGCAAGGCCAAAGAAGAAGGAATAGGAAATAATGTTTCGTAACCACAACTCTGGAGGGCCAGCAAATGTCCCATCCTCCTCACAAACATATTGAGCTATCAGGGCTAAGAAATAGTCTGCGTATTTATCATTATGATTTGGTTTGAATTCTACGCTTTCCGCCCACGCTTCAATCAATTGAGGAGAATAGATCACACATTCAGGGTCGTAGATTGATACTTCTGGTTCTTGTTGGGGTGTTCTTTGGGGATTGTTCATTTTAAAGCTCCTTATAAATCTCCCGAATGAAGTTGCGAGGCAGGTTCGGGAGAGGAGCCTGTCATCGCTTTAGCAGTTGTGTTCCGCCCGCAAGTTGTTGATTAAATCGGCGGTAAATTTGGGCATAAAAAAACCCGACTCAGCTTTTGCTAAGACGGGAACGTATTCTCGTTTTAGCTGAATTTATTAAACGCCCGCAAGCTGATTCAAATCGGCGTTACTAGGATCAGTATAATATAAATAAATCTTTGTTCAAGTAGTTTCGTAATTTATGCCCAATCGATCTTGCCAAAGCTTTCATTGCAATCTCGACATTTCCATTTTGGAGAATCGTTGTCGACGCAACAACCACCTGGTTCAAACTCGTTATTCTTAATTTGTTGCATGACTTCTGGTGATCCATCTATGTCGCCGTAAACGATAGGTATCACCTTATCCGATCCACATTTTGGACAGTTTCTTTTGCGCGTACTTTTTTGTTCAGCTTTTTCGGTTGTCGTTTCAAGGACGGCGTTTTCCTTGATTGCCCTTTGATGCGCGTAGGCACAGTTTTCACAGGAAGAATTTATTTCAGGAAGTTCCTCGGAATTTAACAGGCCAATCATTTCGATTACCTTTTCTTCTATCCAGCTAGAATTCCATTCGTATGGAACCAGGGTTTCATAGAAATTCATTTTTGAATCGAATGAGTTGGCATTGCGATCGGCATTGCACACGTAAAAATAACTCGTGGGGGATACCTCGAAACCCATCTCGGTTAAAAGATAAGAATAAAAATCCATCTGCACCTTGTACCCTTGATGAAACACGTTGGCTAAGTAGTCCTCGGTATTGACTTGATGGTTATTGGCCTGGGATTTATAGTCAACAACAATCAATTTACTCGTGTTTTTATCCAGCCAAATATCATCTACGCCACCTTGAAGGATGATATTGGTATCCTTGAATTGAATTTGTAAACCATGGTGGAGCGAGTTTCTCCACTTGTCCATATCCTCGTGTTGGAATGGCACGACATGATCCAAACCAAATCTTTTAAAAATTCTATGGGGTGTTTGATTTTCGCGGCATACGTCAAATTCTTTTTTAAGCAGATGATCCGTGGTCTCATTGAGTGTCCAACCGGGCATGGAGGGAGATGCCAAGCCTCTTACCCGGTCCAGGTAAAAGCATCTTTTGCATATCAGGAAATCATTGAACTTACTTCGACTGATTTTAAATGGATCGGTTTGGTTGGGAGTGTATATGGATGATGTTCTCGTTCTTAAACCCGTGGCAGGAACCAGTTCCCCCTTGTTATTTCTTTTTAGACTAATCATAGCGCGCCTTTTTTTAACTTGGTCCTTCGATGAATACTTGGCGATAAATTTTGGAGTACTTTTTATTTGTCCAGGTCGCTATTTCATTTTCAAGATCTATCATTATTAGATGTGATTTAATAAAGATTAATTATTGCACGCGAAAAGAGGGAACGCGATAATCAAAGCAACTTGATTTGTTGGTTCTTCTTCCTAAAACTTTTTTTGTTCTCTATATATCGAATCATTTGTTTGCCAATAGCCTTGACTACATTAACCGCAACGCTATTGCCAAGCAATTTCATAGATTTTGTCCTCGAGTCAGCGAGGTAATGAGATTTTGGGAGCCCTTGCATTGCTTTACCGTGATCAGGAGTTATCAGTACCTCCCTGCCATCGACAAGGTATCTATCCCAATTGCGTCTGTCGTCTATGCCTGATCCGGCGCCGCCAAGTCTTAACGTAAAACCGATTTCTCTGTCGCATTTACCTCCAAGTATATCGGACATTGTTTTTGTTCGGGGAATCGGTTCGGGAAATTCAAAACACTCGTCTTGAGGTTTTTCGTCAGCGAAACCTACCATAAAAGTTCTGGGTCGAAGTTGAGGTAAATTGAAATCAGAAGCACGAATTACCTTATGATAAAAAGAATAATTTAAAGCCCTTATTCTCTCATGTATTGTGGAAAAAGTTCTTCCGTTGTCATGATTTATTAGATGTTGAACATTTTCTAAAAGAAATGCTTTGGGTCTTTTATCTTTCAAGACTTGTTCGATTTCAAAAAACAAATTACCTCTTCCTTCTAAATTTTCCTTAAAGCCCTTTTTATACCCTATTTGACTGAACGGCTGACAGGGAAACCCGGCGCATAATATGTCAAATTTTGGAATATCTTTAGTATCCAGTTCATAAATATCATAATTGAATCTATTTTTAGAAAATAACTTGGGGGATATTTTCTTAAAATTTTTCTCATATGAATTCCTTGCGCTCTCTTCAATTTCCGAAGCAAACACGCATTCCAGACCTAATTTATGGAATGCCAAATGGAACCCGCCAATACCGGAAAACAAATCAATAAATTTATATTTTTTTTTCACTGAATTTGGGCCCGATTAATGTTTCCGGCATTTAATATTATTCATAAATTTAATTAAAGGCGTATATTGGCACCAGGTAAAAGGGGAAAAATATGGCCACGAAAAAAGCTACAAAGAAAAAAGCTGATAAAAAAAATAAGGGCGAATGGGGAGAAAGATATTGTTGCCCTAAAATAATTCACACGAGACAAATAAGATTTGGAGATAAAGACTTAAATATCCCTGACAATAATAATTTCATTACTGTATCAAAATTAACGACTGCAGACCAACAACAATCATTTTCATTGGAACCCAATACTTCTTTGGTCGCTGTGACAAAGGGTGCAGGCAAGCCAGAGTCAAAAAACTTGGAAAAAATAATAAATGAAAATACTTTAAACAATATAATATCCGAAATAAAAAAAGGAAAAACAGATAAAGCTACTTTTGAACTTCCTGAATTTAAATCAATGGAAAAAAAACTCGGCATTAATTTTAAAGGCGGGACAAGTAGTCAAAAGGCGGATATTTTTCTCGATATAGAATATGATGGCACGAAAAAGAAGGACGTAGGTTTCAGCATAAAATCAGGATTCGGCGCCCCCCCAAGTTTGCTAAATGCAACAGCGCAAACGAACTTCGTTTATGAAATACCGGGTTGTTCGAAAGAATCGTTGAGCGAAGTAAATGAAATCACAACAGGTCAATACAGAATTATTAATCGTATTAAAAAAATTAGGGAGTTAGGGTTGGGATTCAAATATGCAAATATGACTTCAGAAATCTTCTGCAAAAACCTAACTGAGATCGATAAAGCTCTTCCCGAATTAATTTCGAAGATGTTACCTCAATTTTATATTAACCGATATGATAGGTTGAGTTGTAACTTATTCAAATTGAGCGATTTTGGGAAGGATACAATCAAAGGTAAAACCGAAATCAAAGAGTTTTTGATGGCCATAATGTTTGGAATGGTCCCCTCAAAAGAGTGGACCAGAAAGCATCAAGCTGAGGGGCTAATTGTTGTGAAAGGAAATGGTGACTTGGTATGTTTTTATGAAAAAAATTTCACGGCAGGAAAGGATTATTTGTTTGAAAAAGCATATTTTGACACCCCTTCCCGAAAAAATGCAAATATGGGTAAAAAAGCAGGAGGTCAGGAAATGGCCGAATTGTATGAAAAAAAAGGGAAGGTATATATAAATTTGGGTTTGCAAATAAGATTAAAATTCTAATAGGAGTCTAAACTAATTCTTAATTCTTCTTTTTTGGACTTCGATTAAAACTTTTTTTGCGCAGTTTTCCGAATTCAAAACTATTTTATCATCCCAAAAACGAAATACTTTCCAACCCACCTTTTTTAATTCCTTGTTTACGGTCTTATCACGTTCTATATTTTTTTCTATTTTATTAATCCAAAAAGTTTTATTTTTGCGAAACTCGGATTTTCTTTTCGGACCCCAGTTACGACCGTGCCAAAAAGAAGAGTCACAAAATACGGCTACTTTTATGGAAGGAAAAGCAAAATCCGGTTTACCGAAAACCTTTTTATAGTTTTTTCTGTACCTAAGGCCCAAACTCCACAAAGCCTTACCCATTAAAACTTCGATCTTACTGCCGGTACTTTTAACGGCAGACATATTTTTGTAAATTTCATCTTTGGTTTTGCTTCTTTTCCTTAATTTATTTTGTGGAATTTTAGGCATAATTAGTGCCCTGTTTGTCCACCGTGTTTGGTCACCCTGGGTCTGACGCTTAATCGCATTGGTTGGTGTCTGTAAGCCTCATCATCACATTCGTCAAACTTCATATAACAATCACCGGACTCCGAACTCAAGTCACTGATTTGCTCATATTCGATTGGAACAAGGTCATAATCGTCACTTTCCAGATATGTTCTTAGTCTTTTAATAAATTGTGTTTTGCCGGAACCAGGTGTTCCCGAAAGAAATACCAAACTCTTTTCTAAAATCTTTTTCTCTAAAAAAACATCCACGTTTGTGTCCACGTGAGTTTTGTCTTGAAACCAAAGAACTAACTCGTCCTCGTTGCTATCGTTAATTTTTGCGTTGGAGCCTACTGACTCCAAAGAGGATTTAAGGAAAGCTCGGAAAAAACTGTTTTGAGTTTCTTTTTTCTCGTTCATATTTTTGGTTTTTCAACTAAGCCAGGATGAATTTTTACCCCGATGGTAACAGTGAATGCCATTTTCGCATATCGCCTTAAGCTCTTCTACGGATAAACGCTTCATTTGATTGTAGATGGCATTGAATATTCTTTGCCAATATAAATCGACATAAATAAGGTTGATTTTCCCAGGGGAAAAGAATTTAATGTGTTTCATTCTAGCAGTAAAAGTAACAAAAAAAAGTTTTGGGTTGATTAAGTAATTGTATTTAAATAAGAAAACGCCGATCCCGAAAAAGAAATGCTCGTATATGGTGATTTTCCTGTCCTAAATGATTGAGGTTAATTATGTCCGTAAACTACCAGGTAGATAATCAAGAACTAAAAGATGCCATAAAAACTTTTACAAAACTTGGCAGGCGAAAGAGCAAATATGTTAGCGAAACCGTTGTTGAATTTTTAGTCGACAAGATTGAAATCACTTTTGATGGAATGACAGTGGAAGTGAAGGCTAGGGGTAAAGGTAAAGGAAGAGCCAGAATAAAATCCGGATTTATGAAATACCTGAATTCGGGAATTAAGGATCAAGAAGACATCAAAATGCGGGTTGAAGATAATTCTTTTCACGTGGGAACTTTAGCCTTGGAGTGCGACTGGAATGATATATCTCCTGGAATTATTGAACTTTCAGTAGACCCACCCCTGGGCGAAGTCCTTTTATTAAGTTCTCAACATACGCCTGAAGAAATAGCGGCATCCGGTTTCAAGCCCATACTTGATCGGGCGGAGGAGGACTACAAAAATATCGTAGAAAAAACGACCAAGATCTTGCAACCACTCCATATTTCCGGTGAAAGTTTAGAAGATTTTATAATGAACCAATTGAAATCAAAATATAGCGTGCAATAAAGAGTTTGGAGCAATATCAATAGAACCGTGATGTGCTTCGTTTCCACTTTCAAATCCCAGAATTAATATTCCACAAGTGGGATTCCAAAAGTTCCTTCCTTAGCTTACAAACCAAAACACCTCTTTGAAATTGAAAAGTTAAAACCAAATATTAAGAGCATCTTCTTTTCGGTACAGCAATTGCTATTAAGTAAAAATAAAAACGCTGCATTTTAAATAGCAATTAAGAAAAATAATAACGGAAAGAAAAAAAATGATTCACTTAATAGTAAAGTATTTGAAAAGCGCGATCGCCCTGGCCGGTGATGCGTTTGAGCTTTTGCACAGGAATTAAGTTAAAAAAATATTTCTCGAACAAGATTAATGAAAATTAATTCGAGTTTAAACAATAATAAAAAAAACCAATTTAGACTTATGTTTTATGAGTTTAGGGTGTCGGGTTTTGGTTAGAACTGGTTGGTTTGAATTGGGCTTTAGCAAAAGTGGTCAATTCCATGTTGACCGATTTGTACGCTGGGTGTAGGCTTTTAGCAGCATTGATAAGGTTTTTAATTTTATGAAAACAAACAAAACATTCATTCCGCTAGTAATCTTGTTGGTGACATTTGTTGTCACTGGTGACGCGAATAATTTTGTATTTGCTTCTCCTGATTACGATCGCATGAATATTGAACTAGCCGAGCCTTCAAAAGTAATAAAGAAGCATACTGTTCAGGATAATGAAAACCTGACAGTGATTGGTAAAAAATATAATACGAGTGTCACTCGTATTGCTGATCTTAATAAACTCGTAAATCCAAACTTGGTAATACGTGGACAAGAACTGAAAGTTGAGCTTTTAGAAAACAAATCTATCCGTGTAGGGCCGGCTGCTTCTAAATCGGTAAATTTCCCGCAGGGTCGAAAAGTCATTGAGCATGTAATATATCCAGATAAGGATGATATATTTGCTCCTGCGAATCCAGTTGTAATTTATGAAATAGTAGAAGCCAAATTACCACAACCCGAAGGATCACTTGGACAATCAAAAACCTTTAAATCATTAATGGCTTTTTTCAAATGGTTGAATGGGTCAGACTACTCCCAGCAGACCAAAGGTACCGGGACGAATCATGTTAATCCATCGTCATCATCTCCATTCTATCAATCTTCCGATTTTCAATTGGATACCCCGACTAACCAGGGGCTTTCTATATATTTGCACCATACCTTCTTCGATTCCTATATATCGGACTCGCTGAGTCCACCCCCCAAACAAGCGTAATCTCCTAAGTTTAAACAAGAGGAACGATAGCGAGAGGTTTACGCTCGACTTCGTCCTTGTTGAATTAATTCTTAACAAGGGGTTACGCAATGCATACAACGCTAGAGTGCCAGACACTGTTTAACGAGTTTGTTGAATTTATATCGCATAAAAATAATATTCACGTCGGAGAAATAAAGAAAAATACGCCGACTAAAGATATCGATGACAAGATCAGAACACTTGAGGTGAGCTATGAGAATGACTCGAGTATCTTGATCAAAGTTCCGGGGCATCGGCCCATTCCCTACGACTGTAGGCACCTTGGATTCAGGGATAGCCAGACAAGGGCGTGGAAGTTTTTCATCGAAGTAGTTTCCAGCAATGATCATCAATTTAATTTTGGTTCTGCCTATGAGTATTACTCTGAGGGCACGCGGAAAAAAAGAGCCAAGATAAAACATTACGATGCTCGGTGGAAGCTATGCGATGAAGTGTGTAAAAGGTTGAGGAAGTTCTTTGCAAAAGAGTTTGGCTGGATCTTTCCCAGGGATTACAAGCTCTACGAAAGAAATCTCCTGGGATCAGAAGGAGAGCGAAGGTTCAAGTTCCAGGTCAGTAATCCAAATTCTTTTAAAACCAATCCAGTGGTGGAAGACAACTTTTCTGAATTAGAAGAATTAGATCTTTTGTCTGAAATCCAAAAATTCCAAAAAGAATACATGTTAAACCAGGAAAGCGAAGATGATATCCCGGTTGAGCTGTTCGCTGCATTAAAAGTGGGGCAGGAAAAATTTGGATGGTCAGAGAGTCATTTCAAAGAGATGATTGGGTGGCCAGAAAAATATGAAGAAGAGATAGTTTATGAAGAAAAGATAGTTGCGAAATAACTTCGGTTCTTTGCCTTGAACCCCTGTTGGCTTTTAGCTGGCAGGGGTTTTTTGTTTTTCCACATATGTTCGATAAAAATATATTACCTCCACCCATTCTTTATTTTTTAAAATGGTAAAACTCCTCCCCAGTACCCGCTTTGAAGCAGACCATTCAGTTTTTTGAAACAAGCTTTCGAGTTCTCGAACTATAAAGATGAAAGTAAACAATCAATTTAAAACTTACGAGCATAAACACTGTAATCAGAAACGAATATTAAGAGGAGCTTTAAAAATGAAAAGACTATGGATAATTTCAGGGGCGATTGCTGTGACATTAACGATTGCTCTAAGCCAGTTTGAAACAAAAGTTCCAGCGGATTGGGGTTTTGTTCATTGTACTTCAACTAATAAAAACTGCGGGAAACTGGAATGACCGATGAATGAGCTACTGTTTTTAGTTTTCAAGGATATGACTACTTATGTCTAAAAAAGAATTATGTGTTCCAAAAGAATTGCGAGAGGCACCTGTTTTAAATGCTGAATGCAGTACTCCTACTATAAAAGAAAGACATGCGCTGCTTATCAATCCATTTTATCCCAAAGATCCTCACGCAAGTTTTGGCAAGCACGTGCTTACCCCAACACTTGCTCTTACCAGTATCGCCGCGACAACACCTGATAATTGGACCGTTAAATACTGGGATGAAAATTTACTCCAAGGGCATCCGCCGGTTGATCCATTTCCACAGGTGGTTGGGATAACCGTGCACCTGACCTTTGCAAACCGCGCATACGAACTCGCTGAATGGTATCGTCGCAGAGGATCCGTCGTTATTCTTGGCGGGCTCCATGTAAAGTCCTGTCCCGACGAGTGCGCACCCCACGCTGATGCGTTGGCAATTGGCGAGGGTGTTCAGTTATGGGGAGATATTCTTCGTGATATCCAATCGGGTCAATTAAAGAAACGTTACGAAGGAAGTTTCAAAAAACCTTATCGCGATGATCCCGCCCCAAGGCGTGATCTTCTTCCGAGAGAACAGTTTCTGACGACGTCCAGTCTTATCGCGACACGCGGTTGTCACAACCGATGCCACTTTTGCTATCTCTCGACGAAAGACATGAACATGCCGTATCAATTACGAGATGTCGACCAGGTTGTAAAAGAGTTTGTGGATAACGACTCTCCTTATGCTGTCTTTACAGATAATAACCTGGGGTCAAGGCCTGACTACCTGGGCAAGTTGTGCGATGCGTTCATGCCGCTCAACAAGATATGGAGCGCTGCCGTATCGATAGACATTACTGACCGACCCGACATTATCAGGAAGATGGCGCTGTCCGGTTGCTTTGGTGTGTTTATTGGTTTCGAGTCCCTCAACGATGAAAGCATCTTAAACTCGGGAAAAAAATCACCGCTTCCAGAAGAATACGTAAAGAGGATCAAAATATTCCATGACAACGGAATCCAGGTGAATGGAAGTTTTGTTTTTGGTTTTGATCATGACGGACCCGACGTATTTAAGAAGACTGCTGACTGGGTTGAAGCAAATCGATTGGAGTGCGCGACTTTTCACATCCTGACACCCTACCCAGCGACTCCATTGTTTGATCAGTATGAGAAGGAAGGAAGAATCCTCCACAAGGACTGGTCCTTGTACGACACGAGTCACGTCGTGTATCAACCCAAGGGAATGACGGCCGAACAATTGCAAGAAGGATACGAATACGTCTATCGAAGACTCTTCTCTTACAAATCAATCTGGAAAAGACGACCCGAAGAAATAACATCTGTCCTTCCCTATCTTGCGATGTCTCAAGTCTATAAGAAGTCAAACAGTTTTTGGCATCTCCTGATCAAGTATCGGCTCACCCACGCTGTGTGGAAACCATTGATCGAGATGAATCGCCTGCGCCATTTAATATTCAGACGGAAACTTAAGAACCGCACCTCTGAAAAAATAATTGAAGAATATTATTGCCCGGTATGAGGTTTTTTTTGAGTGTTCGAGAAACAAGGGTTTTTACTAGACCCATCCCTTAATTTTAAGAACAAATAGTTTGCTGATAAATACGGTGTTTTAAGCAGAAACATCCTTTCTCGAACAGATCATTCGAGTTCTCGAACTATAGGAATGAAAGGAATGAATATGGATATTACCACGATTATTATCAACGGATTCATGGGTGGATCGGCGGCAATGATCGCTGTTTTCATCTGTGAATTGTTCGCAAACTGGATGACAAGTAAGGAGCAGGTATGTGTAATTCCAGAGAAAGGAAACAGGAAATGATTAAACAGGAAATGACTCCCGTCATGGAAACCAGGGAGACGACGAACACGTATCCATTGTCCGTTGAAGAACCGGAAGAAAACGGTCATGTCACGTTTACCGTGTACGGTAATTTCGACCGAAAAATTATTCCCGATATCTTTGATGGAATAACGCCCCTTTTTACTAAACAAAGGAGTCGAGTCACGATGAACCTGGAAGGTGTGACAGGAATTGACAATGCAGGAATCGCAACAATCGTTGAATGTGTTCGTATGGCATCCGATTCTGAAACAGAATTTAACGTGGTCGGAATTAACGAGAAGGTTAAAGAGGTGTTGGAGCTCACCAAGTTATCTTCATTGTTTGAAAACATGGAATTCAGAACGGTTTGCTCAAACAGCGAACCCGGGACTCTTGGTTGCTGTATCAAGAAAAAAATAAATATTCCTAATCGTATTCCAGAAACCAATTAAGAAATAACGAGGACCCATGAAATCATTTTTAGAAAAACGAGAAGCCATGGCAGTCATGATTATCCAAGCTATCATCTGTAAAAGAGAAGCGATCCGTCCAAGCCAGAAACAAGCAGCTGAGCTTGCCGTCGAACACACCGACTCACTAATTCATGAGTTGAATAAAGAGCGCGGTGAGAAGGTCAAGTATCTCAATGATTGGAATAGGAGAAAATTGCAGCAATGAAAAACAAATTAGCATTCAATGAGTATTCATTAGCAAATTTAACTTTTTTTATTTTTGCAGTGCTATTTTTTACGGTCACTTCAAGCTATCCCTCGACCGGCAACAACTCTGAAGAAACATTCAGTATCATCAAGATAGAAAAGGATCCTGGAAATAAGGAAGTTTCAATCTACCTGGATCATGATGTGGGATATTTTACCCTCGCAAGTTGGCCTGGATCTCGAGGTCCTAAAATTATTCCTCGTGTTGTCGGTCTCTCCTGGGATTTTAGTTATCTTTCCAGGGACAAGCTGGTACTCAAGGGTAAATTCAAGTTTGGAAAAAAATATTCAATTATTTTTCCAAGCAACTACAAGCTGGATAACAAGTCCTATAAAAAGGTAGTCAATTCTTTCGAGTTCATTGCCCCCCCGCAGATTAATTATTGGAATCATAAAACAGTTATCGAAAAATTTGGTCCCCAGTACCTCCATCTAAAAATCGCCAATACAAAAAATATCCATTACCAGGAAATAAGTATTCCCCCGGTCCTTTTATCCAGTGCGATCAACGCATCGATTGGACAAAAATTTGATTGGGAGAGTTTAAGCCAGGTGTTTTCAGAAAATCAATACTCTACCCAGACGAATGATGTCGCAACTTTTAAAAACTTGTTTCGGAAACAAGCCCATAAAAACAAATTTTTTAACGTAGAGAAGAAAAATAAATCGAGGTTGTTCTCCCTTCCTTTGGGTATTGATGAAAGAAAAGAGGGAGACATCAAGCTGATCCGTCTTACAACCGACGGTAAAGATGAGAATGCTCGAACACCTATACGCCTTATTCGTATCACGGACCTTGGGATAACCTACAAACAGGCAAGCGATGACCTGCTCGTTTGGATTACCTCTCTTAAAAAGGCAATGCCTGTCGGGAATGTGGAGATATTTGGGTTTACAGGACTTAACAGCATTTTTAAGCTCGGCGATACGGACAACGATGGGATTTTAAAATTTAATTCAAGGATTACGGAAGGAATAAACCTGTTGTCGAGTGGTTATGAACCGGTCAGCCGTCATCTTGGTACGGACGAAATCAAATATATTTTAGCCATTACGAAGAATGATGTTTCATACATTCCCGTTGGATATTCACTCTACCCAGACAATGTACCTTTACATACCAAAAAAAATATTCCAAAAAAAGCAAAACTATTTACAGATCGCGGTATCTATAGACCTGGTGACACGCTTAATTTTAAGGGCGTGGTTAGAGAATACTCCGAAGGAGAAATCAGTTCTCCCAGTCGACTCATAAGACCCACCATTAGAATCAAAGACTCCAAGGGAGAGCTTCTTTCATCTGCACAATACTCTCTCTCAGAATTTGGATCCCTGTGGGGTTCACTCAAATTAGAAAATCACTTGCCTCTTGGGACCTACCAGATGGAATTAATGGACATGACTGGGAGAGATGAAGTTCTTGCAGAACATACATTCCAGTTACAGGAATTTAAGGCCCCCCGTCATTTTACAGGCATCTCCTTTAAAAAAGAGTCTGCAACAAAGACCCACACCAACCACTGGGAGGAAGCTAATGACACGCTAAAAGTTACGATTAACGGAAACTACTATTCAGGCGGTCATGTTAAAAACGGCCAGGTGCGTTGGAAAATATTCCATGGCCCGACTCATTACAATGTGAAGGAAATCGGAGGTTTTATTTTTGGAAACCTTGCGGAACAGAAGTTTCTACTTGAAAGCAGTGAGTCGATTCTCGATGACAACGGTTCACTGAGTCTATCCTTTCCGATAGATCCGAAGGTGAGGCAGGGGAAAAGAAGCCTGGTAGTTGTGGCCACGACCATTGATTTCGATGGAAGGGTCGCCACGGCAAAAAGCATCTACCAGGAGAAAGTTCCCTACGTGGTCGGGATCAAGGGTGCCAAGGAAGAGATCAAGTCAGGAGATGACCTGTCCCTTAAATTGCTGGTCGCGGATCCAAACCGTGACCCCGTTCAAGAAGGGGAAATAAAAGTAGATATTCTTAGAAAGGACTGGAGTTATATTCGGCAGCGCAATAATGACGGCGAAGTGTTCTGGACCTACAAGAAGTTCTGGAAAAAATTCCTGGTTACTAAAACGTCTTTAAGTGAAGGCTTCGCTGATTTTAATTTTGACGGTGGCCTAAGTGGCGACTACATTCTTAAGTTTACTTATTCCAATGGTGAAAACACATATATTTCAGGAATCAGCTGCGAGGTGAAAGGCGGTTACTACTCCTACGAGTATATGAACCGTGATACTCCCTACGATAAACTTCCTATTTGGTCGGAAAAAGACAGTTATCAACCCAACGATCGGGCTTCAATCAAAATCAAGTCGCAAAAGAAAGCTTCTTCCTACCTATTAACTGTCGAAAGGGAAGGAATACTGGATCACCAGGTATTTACATCTGACGATACAAGCAACATCAATTTCCCTATACCGGAAAGTTACTCCCCAAACGTTTATGTTTCTATTTTAGGCGCGGTTCCACGAAAGCACTTTCCATTTTATAGAAGAAGCATTGATGACGGCGCGCCTACATTTGAGTTTGGAACAGTCAAGATTCCCGTTGTGAAGGGAGCCGGTTTGCTCCAAATTGGAATCAACGAATCAGAAGTGTCGCTTCAAAAAAATCCACAATCACCGGTAACACTTGATCTTTCTGTTAAAGATACCTATGGGCAAGGAAAACAAGCAGAGCTTGCCGTGGGAGTCGTTGATGAAAGTGTTCTTGCGCTCACGGGATTTAAAACGCCTAAGTTGAATGACCTGACCCGTTTTACCGTTCCGCTTGGTGTTGGAACCCAGGACATCAGGCGAATGCTCGCGCATCAAACACCATTTTCCAAAATAAGAAACAACCCGCTGACAGGTGGGGGCGGCTTGGAAAACTCAACTCTTGAAAGCGTAACCGCAAGGGAAAACTTTGTTCCCGTTGCATACTTTAACCCGGCTGTTATGACAGACCCTGAAGGCAAGGCGCAGGTAAGTTTTGTACTTCCAGATAATATAACTTCCTACAGGATTTACGTGATTGCCAATGATAAAGGAAGCGGGTTCGGCAGTGCGGAAAGGAACCTAGTGGCATCAAAGGAATTTTATATTGAACCCGGGCTGCCTCGGTTTCTCACGGTGGGGGATAAATTACGATTTCCCGTAGCCGCGTTTAACAAATCCTACCAAACATTGAATGCGGATTTAATATTGAAGTCTAGTAAACACCTGAGTTTGAGTTCCTTAAATATAACAAGCCCGATTCAATCTCAAAATAGTCACACGTTCAGAGTAGATGGAGAAGCGTTGAGCATCGGTTCAGCGGAAGTTTTATTCTCGAGCTCGGCCAACGATAAATCTGATTCCGTGAAACTAAAAATTCCTGTTAATTCCGGCCATACATTGGGAACGGAAATCTTGCTGGGTTCTTTTTCAAATTCATCAAAAGTGATGCTTCCGCTGCCAACAGATTTATTGAAAGAACACACCCAGGAATTAACCAGGAGTTCCACGATTAACCTGACCGTATCCTCGAACCCATTTATCAAACTAACGGGCGGTCTTTTGTATCTCCTACAGTATCCGTATGGGTGCGTGGAGCAGACAAGCTCAAAGGTTTTACCATTGGCGGCACTAAGAGGACTCATTGAGAAAGGCATGATTCCAGATATAAAGACTGCGCAGACAGATAAGTACTTAAGGGCGGGTGTGGCCAGGCTTCTTAAAATGCAGACAGAGTCAGGCGGATTTGGCTACTGGCCCGGCAACAAACACCCACATCGGGCAGGGACCCTTTACGCCATGGCCGCTTTAAGTATCGCGAGAGAAAACGGTATGGATGTGCCTGACCAGCCCTTTGCAAAAGGGTTGAATTATATTTCCAATAGTATTAACAGTGACGACCTCGATCAAAACGAGACAGCATTTGCCGCCTATATACTCGCCATGAACGATTCACTCGATGAGGGGTTCTTTTTAAGATCCCAATACCGAAATGTAAACAGCGGCAACTTTGAAACAAGAATGTTCTGGACCCTGGCCGCGATTAAGTCCGGTTACTGGTCCGAGTCCAACTTGAAAGATACTATTCGCAATAATCAACACTTTCGACTTGCCTCGTTAAGCTCAGAAAATATAGATGAGGTGTTCAATGCCAGGTACAGGGGTCACGCGATTGGACTTTTGGCATTCAATGCTGCTGACCCGAAAGATAAGTTTACTCATCGTATGGCCGAATCTTTATTCCAGGGTTTTGGTTCATCGGGAAGATGGACATCAACAAGCGATACGGGGTGGGCTTTGTATGCTCTCGGCGATTATTATTCAGCGCAAGGATCCAAAAACGAACCTTACAGCGTGAAAGTAACGGCGGGATCGGATACGGTTGATACCGGTATCATAAATAACCTCTATAAGAAAATCCAACTAAGCCCCGAAGAATATTTCAAGAGTCCGTTTTTGGAATTAAAGGCAAGTTCAAACCTCCCCATTTACTATAAAGCGGTACTCCAGTTCCCAAGGGTCGACTACGGTGAGTCAGGGACTTCAAATGGTTTCCATGTAAGCAAATCAATAAGAAACGTTGATGGTTCGCGGGATATTAGCGTCGGAGATCTCGTCAAAGTTACCATTGGCATAGAAAAGGACAAGACCGGCTATAGTCAGCGCTATCAATACATCGTTATCGATGATCCGCTTCCGGCGGGACTCGTTGCGATCAATAGCAGTATCAAGACAGAAGAGGTTGTCCCAGAGAATGATGAAGACGAAGACTCTTATACGGAAGATGGCAATCGTGTATTGGTTCCGAGCTTCCAGGAAATCAGGGATGACCGCGTCTTGATCTTTAGGGACTCAAATATCCGGGACGGGCAATATCAGTATTCTTACTATGCAAGAGCTACCACGGAAGGTCAGTTTGTGCTCCCGTCAACCAAGGCGCAGTTGATGTACTCACCCCAGGTCATGGGTCTTACTCCAAAAGGCATCGTTAATATCAAGGCGTCACAGGTACGATGAAGCCGGGGCTTAAGGCAAAAATAGTTGTTGCCCTTCTATTTGGAGTTGCAATTGTTGCAGGCTTACATCTTGAAAAAATAAGCCGGATCGATATCAATAAGTTTTATCCCCCTGATAACCGGATCGTATCGGATCAATTTGAAAAACCCTTACGCTGGTTTCCCGATGTCAACGGCGAAAGGCATATTTGGATTCCCCTCGAGAAAATATCAGATACAGCAATAAAGGCTTTTATTGCCGCGGAGGATCAGAGATTTTTTGATCACGTTGGAATCGACCTTGTTTCGATGGTACGAGCGCTGAAAGAAAACATGGTTCAGGGAAAAATCGTATCAGGCGCATCGACCTTAACCCAACAGATGATCAGGATTGCCTATCCCAGAAATCGAACGTACTCGAAGAAATTTATTGAAGTGCTAAAAAGTTTCAGAGCCGAAGGTCATCTATCCAAAGAAGAGATCCTTGAAGTTTATCTCAACAGGGTGCCGATGGGTAACAACCTGACAGGGGTGGAAGCGGCATCCAGAATCTACTTTACAAAACCTTCCAGCAGCTTGAGTTTGCATGAGGCCGCTTTGCTGGCAGCGCTTCCGAAAGCGCCGGGAACGCTAAATCCTTATGGAAAAAATAAAGAAAAACTCAAAACTAGGAGAAACTGGGTTTTAAAGAGAATGCATGCTCTTGGGTTTATCAGCCTTGAAGAGAAAGTAAGGGCGGCGAGAAAACCAATCCGTGTCACTGAAAAGGTATTCCCATTTGATGCGCCTCACTTCGTTGAGATGTTGGATCAAAAGAAAGTGTCCGGCAATACCGTGACAACGATCCATTTAAGTTTGCAGAAAAGAGTTGAGCAGATTCTGGATTCTCATCGCAAACGATTAAAGAAACAAAAGGCCATACAGGGATCCGTTGTTGTGCTTGAAAACAAGACATCCAATGTGCTGGCCCTTGTCGGATCAATGGAACATTCCAAGACAGATCTTGGTTTTAACAATGGAGCAATCTCAAAGAGGTCTGCAGGGTCAACCTTGAAACCTTTTCTTTATGCGAAGGCTCTCGATGAAGGGCATGGTCCGTCGGATACCTTGGAAGATCTTAAACGCAGCTATATTTCACCGCAGGGGATTTACCGGCCTGTAAATTTTAATCGTGCTTCGTACGGTCCTGTATCCATGCGGGAAGCCCTGGGAAACTCGTTGAACCAGTCGGCAATATTTTTGATCAACCAGATTGGATACGAAAACTTTTTTAAAACCGTATCATTACTCGGTCTTAATAATTATAAAGAGCATGATGCCGATTATTATGGACTGGGTCTTGTTATAGGGAACCTTGAGGTCAAGCTCATCCAGCTTACGGCAGCCTATGCAACACTAGCACGCGGCGGTGAATTCATGTCGCCGCGTTTTTTAAAAAGTGATCCAAAATCTTTTCCAAGCAGAATATTTTCTCCCGAGGCGAGTTATATCATCAGCGATATTCTCTCTGACCCTTCTGCCCGTGTTCTTACTTTTGGTGATTTCTTCAACCAGAAACTACCGTTTAAAATCGCTCTCAAGACCGGAACGAGTACCCACTACAGAGACAGTTGGATTGTGGGTTATACCCCTGAATACACTATCGGGATCTGGGTAGGTAATTTCGATGGCAGTTCCACACATGGTTTGACGGGTGCTAAAGGGGGAGGACCCATTTTTATAGATATCCTTAATGAATTGTATCCCAATGGTTTTACTGCGAAGTTTAAAAAACCTGAGAGTGTGATAAATAAAACGGTTTGCTCGTACTCGGGACTGGTGCCAAACCCAAGTTGTCCCCACACAAAAGAAGAACTGTTTATCAGCGGATTCGAGCCTCAAGAAAAGTGTCAGTATCATTTAGCAGATAAAGAATTTCATAATTTACCTTCGCAATACACAGATTGGGTTTACAAACGATTTAAAAATGGAAAACAGGGGAAATACCGCTTAGCCGGTTTCTCAAATAATTTAGAAAATATTTTCAATAGCAGTAACCTGTTGGAAGGCCCCTCTAAATCTGGCAAGACTGAAGTAAAAATAACAAGTCCCTTGACCGGAGAAGTGTATCTACTTAATCCCGGAGAAACTTCCCATGAGATCCGGTTGTCAGCAACAAGCAATGCTCCAACCCAACAAGTATCCTGGTACGTTGACGGTTTAGAAACCGTGACCACTAGCCTCCCGCACCATACGGCTGTCTCCCTCATGAAAGGAACTCACGAAATCACGGCTATCGGGCGGAACAGCAAGGGACACTCCATTTCAATCTCCATAGAATAGATCGTATTGTTCGAGCTGAATAATTCTCGAACAAATATCTCTTAATCCCTACCTCATTAAAAGACCTTTTAAATAAGCATATTGCGGCCCATCGCAAAATAAATCCTCCAGTTTTCTTTGCATAATCGATTTCTCGAACTATGTAAGTAAAAGCAGGAAATTTAAATCATCGACAGTTCGCAGGAGAGAACAAATGAAAAAAACACAAATTATAAAAACTTTGATGATCGCGGTTTTCATAGCCGCATCTACATCATCTTCTTCAAGCGCTGAATATGTGACATCGCCTGGATCCACTTTTTTTCAACAAGTAGTACTTATGCATGAACGAAGTCCTGATCTGAACATTCAGGTTAACCGGATTTCAGAAAAAAAAGCCACGGTAAACGTCACCTCATCTGGCACGGGCAAGCCTATTAAAGGCGCAAACATATTTTCCATGACCCGTGCCAACGAAATATTTCTTCTGGGCAAAACCAATTCAAAGGGCAGTCTTAATTTTGAGGATGGGTACAAGCATGTAATGCAGTTGAAGCCACGCGGTGGCTACAGACAAACAGAAAAATTTCATGTCACAGGAAACATAGACTTAATAATCACAATGACCGAAACCGAATCATCGGTTTCCCTATTTAACCGAACTGAACAATTTATTAATTCTCAACAAAGGTGAAATCATGCAGAAAAAAATCTACCTGGCGGCTTTAATCCTGGGTTTTGGTTGTCTTGGGTTTAACGCAAGTGCCGAGGAAAATCCATTAACCAGTCCAGACACACGGCAGTATGAAGAACGTATAGAAGAATTCAAAACCTTGATTAAGGAAGATTGGCATAACACGAAGGCCCATAACGATCTTGGAGAAGTCTATTTGAAACTCATGCAACTTGACAGGGCCGAGGAAGAATTTAAGACAGCTCTAGAGACAGACCGCGTTTATTCAATGGGTCCTTTTCTGTTTGGGGACATCAAGACAGATGCCGAACGCTATCAAAGTAAGATTTACGACTTTAAAGAAGTGATTAAACAAAACCATGAATTTGCACGGTCCCACCATAACCTGGGTTCAGTCCGGTTAGCTCAGAAAAGATATGACCTGGCTAAGAAGCAATACGAAGAGGCACTCCGGATCAACCCGAAATATGCCCAGGCCTACAATGGTCTTGGAGTGGTTTACGAAGAGTTAGGTCAATTGGATCAGGCGATCGAAGAATATAAAACAGCGTTGTTTCTGGATGAAAACAACGCGGTGACCAATTACAACATAGGTCTTGCCTATAACAAAAAAGATGACCGCAAAAAATCTGTTTTCTATTTAACGAAGGCAAGAGAGCTCTATAAGAAAAAGAAAAACGTTTCCAAAGAGAAGTATCTGGAAAACCTGGTGGCCCATTTGGAGAAAACTTACGTGGAACCGAAACCCGAGATACAAACCGTTTCAACTGTACCCGAAGAGTTGAGCCAAGTCGCCGCTGTTGTTCCTGATAACGAGCTGACTGTAGAAAATAATTTATCCGAGAGTTCTGGTACTCCTGATGAAAACACATCTGTTGAAAGGAAAGAAATGAATGACTTTCACATTGAAGAGACTTCAACGGAAGTTGTCACAGCTAAAAAAGAAATTGATTCCAAAACAGATGAAGAAACAAATGCGTCACCACCAATCACCGATGAAACGGTTACGGAAGATGGCCAGAAAGTAAAAGTGCTTAAGGTCAAGACCTCCAATGGAGAGTTTCTGGGTAATAGCAGGACCCCGTCCTCGGTCATTCCAGAAAAGACCAAGCCTGACATCATCCTAACCACATCTTCAAGTGACTCTGTGGAGGAAAACCAGGTGATCGCCAAGAAGATAATCAAGAAGGAACCAGAGCATAAAAGTGATGATCCTTTTCTCGGTGACTGGTTGTTTGAATATCCCAAGTAACCCATTAATAACTTTGTGCGGAGATTAACGTCGTGGATTCCGGGGTAAAACTGATTATTGGATTTTCCGTATTGATTATTTCCATCGTTGCGTTTTCGCAGTTAAGCGAGGTAGCGAAGTCTAATCCGGTAGCGACACCCATAGTGCAAAAACTTTTCTATGAAGGGACGATTGGAGGGAAACATTCCATGAGCATATCACTGGATCGAGTGGGTGGGGATATTACGGGCAGTGCGGTCAATACCAATAATGAGCTTAGAAAACTAAAGGGATCCATCGGGAAAGAGAAAACATTTCTTCTTCATGAGTACGATAACGACCAGATGACCGGAACATTTGAAGGACGAATTCTAGAGAACGGGGATATGCGGGGGATCTGGTCCGCTCCGCCAGGAGGAAAATGGTTCCCGTTTTACTTGTATAAAAAGCCAAGGATGTTGTCCCGGTTTAAAACTAATTCAGACTGAGCTGATGGGTCAGCTTACCTGGCATAGATGGAATGAGGCCTGTCCAATTAAGTGTCAGGAGATCTCCTCTGATTTTATCCGGGTGTCCCTCCTTCCCCTGATGAAATTTGGCTGGCTTGTCAGTTCACCAAACTTTTTATCGAGGTGGTTTATGAAAAAAATATTTCTATCAGTTTTGGGAGCAGCCCTTATGTTCGGCTGCTCAACAACGAGTAAAGACATTATCACCAGTACGGAAAGAATAGAACCCAAACCTGTCCTGCTCAAAGAAGCAAAAGAAGTCATAACGCCTGACTGGGTATCAGCAGGAAGCGGTGTGTTTCAGCCGAGCAACGATGAGGGTAAAGAGGTCTTTGTAGGAGTGGGCCTAACCCGATATATAGAGGCTTCTGAACAGATACAGACGAAAGCGGATGATGACGCAAGAAATAACCTGGCCCAGGTGCTGGCAGATTTTAACAAGGGAATCATCAGGTACCACCAGGTAGTTAAAAAGCAAACGGAATCCGGGTGGATTAGCAAAGAAAAACTTCATACCGCTATAAGCGACACTGCTGTGACCCTGCTCCTTGAAACCGAAGTTGTCGACACTTGGACACATCCCACTTCAAGCGACAGTTTCTCCCTGGTCCAGCTTGATTTAAAAAAGGTTCAATCAGCACTTACGTCAGGCACGGAACTGAACGAGCAAGAAAAAGAATCAGTGAAGTTTATTACGAAGTGGGTTTTTAAAAATATGCAGCTGCAAAAAGAAAGACAGTTGTTGTTTAGCAAGTTGAATCGCGCCATGGCCATGGATTAGGCAACTTGTATCTATTGATGACCGGTGAGGAATAACTGGATGCGCATATTAAACTTTCTATCCAAACATATCATTGTTCTTGTTCTTACACCGGTCTTTGTTGTGATATCCGGTTTTGGAGCTGCTTATATCAATGTCAAGGATCAATTGCCACGCATTCCGGACAACCTTCGCTATTTGAATCAACAACCTCCCACTGAAATTTATTCTCATGATGGGAAGCTGTTAAAGATTCTTGGTGATCGCAGTTATATGACATTGGACCTTATGCCTCATCATTTTAAGAAAGCCATAGTCGCGGTTGAAGATGCAGCGTTTTATGAGCACCACGGAATAGATCCTGTTGCCATACTCAGGGCTTTTGTAACCAACCTTGCAAGCGGGAATTCGGTGCAAGGCGGAAGCACTATTACACAGCAACTAGCAAAGAACCTTTTCTTTAGCTTTGAGAAAACTTACCAGAGGAAACTAAAAGAGCTGTTGATGGCATTCCAGATTGAATCAACTTTCAGCAAATCCGAAATACTGGAGGCTTACGCCAATCAGGTTTACTTCGGAAAGGGGGCTTATGGAATCAACAAGGCGAGCCGTGTCTACTATGGGAAAAATCCAAAGGAGCTGACATTGCTGCAAAGTGCTGTACTCGCAGGTATCCCCAAATCACCTAACAAATTAAATCCCTTGAACAATAGAGAGGCTTCTCTCAAGCGGGCGAGATTTGTTTTAAGCAGAATGGTTGATGAAGAATTTATAAGTGAAAAAGAAAAAACAAAAGCCCTGCAATCTGAACTTAACCTTCGAGAAGCAAATAACAAGAAAAATCCTGACAGCTACTTCGTTGATTACGTATTGAGTGAGATGGAAGAGAAGTATGAAAAGAAGTTCATTCACTTCGGGGGGCTCAAGATATTCACTACGCTTGATTCAGGCATGCAAAGAGCTGCTCTTGATGCAGCAGAAAAACATACACGCTTTCTTGAAAGTCGAATGCTTAAAGAAGAAGGGCAGGAGCCGTTGGAAACCGCAGTGGTCACTGTCGATAATCAATCGGGCGCGATTAGGGTCTTGCTTGGAGGATTGGATTATTCAAAGAGTCAATTCAATCGTGCCGTATCCAACAACCGGATGCCTGGTTCATCGTTCAAACCCTTCGTATATATGAGTGCCTTTGAAAATCTTGGTTACCATCCTGGAAGCATTTTTGTCGACGAGCCTATTTCGATGCACATCCCGGGCACTACTCCTTGGGAACCAAACAACTTTAATGATGAGTTCAAAGGCCCGGTTATTTTGAAGGAAGCGCTGGCAAAATCCATAAATGTAATTGCAGCAAAACTCATGTACGAGCTTAGCCCAAAAAAAGTAATACAGACTGCGCGTAAGTTCGGAATTTCGTCCCCCTTGAATAACAACTATTCACTTGCCTTGGGTTCTTCAGGGGTTTCGGTTTTGGAGTTAGCTTCAGCTTACAGCGTGATCGCAAACCTTGGAACCTATAAGGAACCGTTCATTGTCTTCAGGGTAGAAGACTATGGAGGAAATATTCTGTATGACCACTTCATTGAAAAGTCCAAACGTTTTTCTGAACAAGATGTTTTTCCATTGCTAGATATGATGGCAGGTGTTGTTGCAAATGGATCGGGGCGTGTTGTTCGACGCGTTGGATTTGATCATCCCGCGGGAGGAAAAACTGGGACCACCAATGATTTTAAAGACAGCTGGTTTACAGGATTTACACAAAAATACTCAACGTCCGTATGGGTCGGCTTTGATGACAATAGTCCGCTCATAGGACCTAACGGGAAAGGTCTCACAGGAGCCCATGCAGCAGCTCCAATATGGGGAATGTATATGAAAAAAATTCACAAAGAAATAGAGAAGCAAGATTTTGAATTACCCGAGGATGTTCGTTACGAACAGGTAAATTATCATAATGGTTTCTTCGCTCCCGATAAATCCAAGGACACCATGCGGGTAGCTTTACACTCAGGAGTCGCGCTGCCAGTGAAATCAACCAAACTTGTTGAAGAAAATATTAAAAGCATAAATATCAACAAAACGATTTCACCCAAACGAATAGAAAAACAAACTCCAAAAAAGAAAGGTGAAACGAACAAAAGTGAACGTCCTCTCGTAGTAGCTTCCATTCCAGAACCTAAACCAAGTGCTAAAAAACTCGAAACACAGATTTGGTACATGCTCAATCTGAAAAAAGCCTCTCTAGGCCAGAGTGAGCGAGTTCCTAAAAGCCTACTCGTGAGTTTCTTGAAACACACCAAGGAATTAGCAATAAAGGGAAAAAATAGAATTCAACGAGCACGCAGTGTTGCCATCGATCGTCTCTACCAAGCCTTGGGATCACAGAGTAAGGAAACGATAAACGGATATACATTAAATCAATTAACAACGAAATCAGAAATAGCTCGCCTAAAAAACCAATAATTAATAAGGAGTAAAAGAAATGACAAAACAAAATCTTGTGAATACGGTTCTTGCAAATTGTGATGACCTTTACGCGAACAGAAAACTTGTTAACAATATTGTGGATTCAACCTTTGAGGTAATAGCAAAAGAACTCAAAAAACAGGGCAAGGTCACTTGCTCGAAATTTGGAACTTTCAGAGTGTCTAAAAGAAAAGCAAGGGAAGGGCGTAATCCAAGAACGGGTGAACCCATCAAAATAAAAGCTGGCAAGTCCGTTAGGTTCAAACCTTCTAAAAATCTCAAAAACGCACTCTAATGAAAAACAATATGAGTTATCAAAAAAAACTTATCTTGGAAAAACATATAAAGAAACTGGATACCATTTATCTCAAAAAAGAAGCCGAGCAGGAATTCCTGGCTCAGAAAATAGACAAGCTTAAGAAAGAACTAACAAAGATTAAGCATAACGAAAGGAATGAAAGTCCCGCTGTCCCAATACATATGAACAAGTATATAAAAAGCATGAATGGATAGTTATGTACGAAGTTCGCATTTATGATGTAAACAGAAAACTTAAGAAAATAATTACCCCAAAAATGCTTGAGGAACGGTCTCAATTGATATGCAACGATTTGCTGAAGGATAAAAAGACATGGAGGAAAAAATTACTCAAGTTTCAAAAGGTTGGTAAGCTAGAATAAAAACACATCCTTCACATAGCTCGATCATAAAACCTGTGGAACATCATGCCGCTTAAACCTTGCTATGAATGCAATAATCAAATCAGTCCCAAAGCCATGGTCTGTCCACAATGCGGTGCTCCCCAGAAAAAAGGGCCTCTAAGTAACCGAGTTTTATATTCTCTGGCATTAATTTATTCGGTTTTATTCTGGTATTTCTTCCACCCATTCTGGACTGAGGGATGGGTGGGTATTACCGGGGGGACCTGGCTCAGTACTTCCAATTTTATTTGTGGTTTATTTTATATTGGGGGCTTTGCCTTATGGAACAAGCTTTACCCTGCAGGCCGGCGCAAATAATCATCATTAAAACATTAAACAAAGTGAGGTAATTTAAAATGGACAATACTTGGATCAATATTATTTTTGATTGGTGTGTAAATTTTCTTGTAAATGTTGCAAGTGCTATAGGGGTCACCTACGAGGCTTTGAACGTTTTTATCTTTGTGATCATGGTTCCAACCGTTATAGGAATTTCCATGGCCATTAATTTGTACTTTATTTTGAAGTCAGTTATGCACAGATGTGTGCTTAGGGAAACCACATCAGATTAAAAAGAATCACAAAATATATAGAAATAACATTTTAATCGAATAGTAACCCTTTAAATGATATAAAAAGGTACTCCATAATCCATAAAGGTTCCATTTTGTGATCATTTTGGAACAGACTACATAATAAACCAAGTGAGGTGGCTCTTAGAGAGTCCGCTCGTTTTTTGTTTAATAAAAAAAGTGTGAATTAAGGTTTAATATGGGAGGGGGAATTATGGGCAAAATACAAAAAGCAATCGAGGATAATGAAAGATTAAAAATTATTTACCACGGTGGATCAAGACCCGGAGCGATGAGGGAAATAATTCCTCGCTCCATTAAAGATAATAAACTGATCGCATACTGCCTCGCCTCAGATTTAGAGAAAGCATTTTTTATCGATAAAATTGAAATTGTTGAAGATAATACTCAGGGTGTCGATGAAAATGATGACCTTACTATAATTGCTGCGTTTGGAAAGTGCATGGAAGAAGACAATCCTTTTACTGTTTTTAAGGATGTTAAAAAACTTCCCTACCCAAGGGAAGTTATTCTGGAAAGTTTTTGTCGACAATTTTCAATAGAAAAAAATGATAAGCTTCGCGACCACATGAAGGTTGGACTTCTTTTTTTAGCATCATACCAAGAAGGTGTTGGGGTAGAAGATTTGCATATGGAAGGTTTTGATTTCCAAAACTATTATAAAGAATTAAAGAAATTTTCAAAAAAAGAACAATTAAAATTTATGACAGAAAAGCTTATTGATAATAAAGAAGTTGGCGCACAAAAGAAAAAGTATGAACACTTCAGTAAACTATGCGAAAAAGATCAAAAAATATTTTATGACAAGATGGGTTGTTCTTTGCCACCCGACCATCCCTTGGCTGACTAAATTTTAGATGAAAGCCATTTGTTTTTAGGTATGGGGTGTTTATATTCTACGAACATTATCCACCACGCAATTTTTAACTTTTTTCAAAAACTTTTCTTCCAAACCTAACTCTTCTTCGGATATTTTTGGGTCTCTATAACCTCCGCCACGGTTAAAAGTGACACAAGTACCTCATTAATAAGGAGTATTTTAAACCCAAAAAATCATAAATTTTTATTGATTTTTAGGAATATATAATATATATTTATTATAATATTAACAAAAAACATATATAACTATGACTATAGATGCTAATTTAAAAATAGCCCGCAGGAATAAAGGATTAACCCAAGTTCAGTTGAGTCAAAAATTACAAGAGTTGGGTAGAAAAGTTTCTCCCCAGCAAGTCAGTAGCTGGGAACGGGGAGATTATTTTCCATCTCATAGAAACTCGTCTGCCATCTCCGAGATTCTTGGAGTTGCCCCTGTGGCGCATTCTTTAGTTCAAAGTCTCAGCTCTGTTGGGAGAGGGGAAGATGCAACTGAAAATCTAGCGAACGAATTTTCAATGGTTGTCAAAAAGAAGGGGGCAATCAGCGCGGGGCCAGGGTTGACACCGACCGATCAAGTTGATTTTCAATTAGCTTTTAGAAACGATTGGCTAGAAAAATACGGCGGTGTCAACCAGTTGGTGGCCCTGGAAGTTGAAGGCGATAGCATGGCACCCGAACTTAAGGGAAATGATGTTGTGTTAATCAACAAGAACATTAAAGAGGTGAGTCTTGGAGGTGGTATCTATGCCATCAAGTGGAAAGGCAACATCCTCGTAAAAAGGCTGCAGGTTAACCCACAAACAGGGACCGTCTTAATAAAAAGTGATAACCCGAGTTATGAAACCCTGGAAACTAACTTGGATGATATTGAAATAGAAGGAAAAATTATTTGGTTTGGGAGAGAGATTAGATGACTAATGGCAATTCTATGAAGAGCAGCGATATGAATTTAACAGAAATGAATTTAATACAAGGAAGAATCGAGGAAGTCACTCTGGGTGAACCCATTGTCTTAGGGCAGATGGCTATGTTCCCGATGCTGGATGGGACAGAGTCTACAGCAGATTACCTAACGCTGGATGAATCGATTTCCAATGGCTATGCGAGTGTAACTGAGATTGATGAGGATGGAAATGTTCCTGAACTTAATTTCAAGAACAGTTGTGAAAAAAGAATATTCCTAATGGAAGGAGAAGAGTTGGTAGGCGCTAAGCAAAACCGCACCCTTAATCTCTCTATCCTGGTGCCTGCAGAAAAGGAAATTACTATTCCTGTTACCTGTGTAGAATCGGGCCGTTGGTCTTATGATTCACCTCGATTCAAAACATCGAATCGTGCGCACTTTTCAAGGGGGCGCAGGGAAAAAATGGCATCGGTGTCTGGTTCCATGAATATGTGCGATAGACCTGAGGCAGACCAGTCTGAGGTCTGGGACGAGATCTCCTCGAAGGCAGAGAGAATGAAAAGTTACTCCCCTACCAGCGCGATGGGGGACATCTTCGAAGATTATAGGAAGCGTGTTAGCGACTACGTAAAAGCTTTCACTGCCGTTGAAGACCAAGCAGGAATGCTGGTAATGGTGGGTAATGATATTGTTGGACTTGATCTGTTCGACAGTAAAGAAACATTAAAGAAGCTGATGCCGAAACTCATTCGAAGCTTCGCACTTGATGCCATTGAACTGTCCACAAAGAAGCCCTATCAACTAAAAATTAAAGACGCAGAGGAACTTCTTAAAAAATCGGCTGCCGCCAACGTCAGCGCCCACCCCGGCATAGGAGATGGCGACAATATACGATTACAAAGCGAAGAGGTGGTCGGCGGTGCATTGGTACTGGATTATCAAGTGATCCACCTTTCAGTA
>Ga0315336_1002283_pt1 | contig 30212 bp, 29 predicted proteins | sample ASW5metaG_FD_204512 | JGI IMG/M metagenome (GOLD analysis project Ga0315336, IMG submission 204512) | Ammonia-oxidizing marine archaeal communities from Monterey Bay, California, United States - ASW #5 | ecosystem: Environmental > Aquatic > Marine > Intertidal zone | place: USA: California... | reverse complement strand
CGAGCGAAAGAGGTAGTTGAAGGCTTCATCATCTCCATTTTTCATTTTGGTAGCCATATCAACTTCCACTTCTCGGGTCAAGACGTTATATTTCCCAGCTCCTGAAGGCAACCCGAAAGAGTATTTTTGCTTGGTTCGAAAATTCGAGGATGCGGAAGTTTATTTCTGAAAGATTTAGTTTCATCGGGTGCAGTGGTTTTTAAGATCAAGAGGGCGTGTTCCTTTTCGGGGGAAGGCTTGGAACGATTCTCCTAAGTCGAATTTGGGCATTTAATTCTAAAGGTTAAAAAGCATTCCTTTGCCATCCTTTCATCTCGCCGCTGACTCGATGAATTTAATGACCCAGTAGTGTGTCGGGAAGATGTCATTTTTCTTTCGTCAATGCCAAAAGCTGTTTGTATGCGACCTGAGAATATGGGCTCCTCGGGTGCGCTTCGATAAGTGCTCGATATGTCCTGCCTGCCTTTTTGTAACTTTCTTCGAGTCGGAAACTCTCTCCGAGATAAAAAATGGCTTCTGCATGAATTTCCGGCAAATCGTGGTACTCTTTGATGATTTCCCGAAATCTCGGGATGGCCGAAACACGCTGGCCGCGCTTTAGATAAAACCTAGCTATGAACAGACTACTTTTTCCGAGTGTTCCACGGATTTTACGGATTTTCTCTCTTGCTTGGACAGCAAATTTTGACTTTGGTGTATGCTTAACGAGTTCCTTGAAACTCTTTAGGGCCGCTCGGGAATACGATTGATCCCGGTCAAATGAGAGTATTTGATTGTAATCCGACATTCCGAGGTTGTAGTACGCTTTGGATGTATGCGGGCTAAACCGGTAACGCTTTACGTATTCGTGATATTGCTCCTTCGCTTCTATGAATTGTTCCTCTTTGAAGTATGAATCGGCGAGGCTCAAGAGGGCTTCACGCCGGTGTTTACTCCCGGGGTATTCGCGAAGGAGCCTTTTGAACGCCTCTCTCGCGGCCTCGAAGCGCTCTGAGCGCATATCTTGCTTTCCCAAAATTAATAGTTCGCCAGGGGAAGCATTCCCACCTGGTTGGGAAACACACCCTGCAGCGAAGACCCCTACCAGGGCTAGGAATGCTAGAACATGGGGCTGTCGAAAGGACATTCACATACCATGGCGTCGAAAGAAGGATCCAGCATGAGCGGGATGAAATGAGCGATAGGAATAAGTAGATTTTATGGGACTTCCAACTTCCCATTATCCGTTTAGATTCTAGAGAAAATTTTGGGTAAGTGTCAAGGAATGGTAAATTTTTTCGGCGCGAGGAATCTGGACCTTGTGGGGGGTGTCTCCAGCCAATGAGGAACAGTGGGTATGAGAAAAATTTAGGGGCAAGCCTAGCAGAAATGTGCATTTTCCATTATACGAATTTCATAAATTTCGGCAGCAGGTTTTAGGGAGTGTCGGGAGGAGGTGCAGGCGATCAGGGGGATGCAGTTTCGTGAAATTGAAGGAGTATGCCGAGAATAATGGGAGGCAAAATTTGGAGGACTTGAGAAACGCGGAAAATGGGGATTGGAGCTGGGATTTTTTATTCTTTGGGGCAGATTGCGGCGCGGTTACTGATATATACGAAGCTGATTGCCGGGGTAAATTTTTGCCGGTTTCTTTAGGCCGTTCAAATGGAGGATTTGGATCATAGAAACTCCATATCTCCGGGCGATAATCCAGACATTTTCTCCCGGCCCGACAGTGTGGTGAAAGGCGGAATTTTTTTTAGCGCTGATTTTTGGGTTTTCCTTTAGGCTTCTAGCCTCGCTTTTTGAAGCTTTCCCTACCCTGCGCATAGAAGTTCTCTTGGCATAGTGTATGGCTGCCTTGTGTTTTTTTTCTACCTTTGGAACCAAAATTCTTACTCCGACCCGAAGCCGTCTGGGGTCCAAGTGTGCGTTGAGTTGTAAAAGAATTTTGAGCGGAACGCCAAAACGGAGTGCGATCGCCCCAAAAGTGTCGCCAGGAAGAATTCGATAGCGGCCCGAGTTAGGAAGTTGTTCTGCGGGTGATTTGGCCAGAATTTTTAAAAATCGTTTCGCTGTTCCGGTCGGTAGATGGAGTAAATAGCCCTTGACCGGGGGTGTGATTTTCCACCGAAGTTCGGTGTTGAGGTTAGTGATCTGTTTTAAAGGAACTCGTAACATCTGAGAAATGCTTTTAAGACTCATCCCTCTTGGGAGGGAGACCGTGTCGTATTCGAGGGGTTCCGCATATTTGATTCCTGAAAAACCAAATACTTCGGGACTTTTGGCGATGATTAACCCTGCCAAAAATTTGGGAACATAGTTCTTCGTTTCTCTCGGGATTCGGCGTGTCCGGGTTAGGGCCCAGTAAGATTTCTTGCCAGTTGTCCGCATGGCTCGGCGAACCCGGTTTTCTCCACTGTTGTAAGCGGCGAGGGCAAGATACCAGTCTCCAAATTCGGCGTAGAGCCGGGAGAGCAATAAGGCCGCCGCGTTGGTGGCCTTAATTGGGTCCCGGCGCTCATCAAGATAGCGACCGACCTTGAGGCCGCATCTCCGTGCAGTAGCACGCATAAACTGCCAAGGCCCGACAGCCCCCGCCCGTGAGCGAGCCCGAAGGCTGAATCCACTTTCAATTAAGGATAAGTATACGAGATCTTCGGGAATTTGATTGGTCCTTAGGATAGTGCGGAACCTTTTGATATACCGTCTACTGCGTTGGAGCCAAATAGTAAAATTCGGCCGTCCCGGTCCTGTGAAATATTCAATCCACTTATCAACTGCAGCATTTCGGACGATGGGGACATCATAGGTGAATGGTGTAGGAGGGCGTCGTTTGGAGAGGCCTTGGTCCTCGCTTTTCGGTATTATTCTCTCTTCCTCTTTGGCAGATTCGGGCAAATCCAGGATGAGATCGTGTGGAGGGGTGCGAATTTTGGAATTGTCTCGGTCGGGTCTTGTATCTTTAGCCTCTGTTTGGGAGGGCAGTTCCAGGGGGGCTGGCATTTGGGTGGGAGAGAGCATTGCGCGGCTAGGGGAGGGGAAAGTGGGATTGCGGGCTTGGGGACCCGCTGGAGAGTCATTCTTAGTTTGAATGTTGGGAGATGTCTGAGGGGGGGGTGAGAACACTATTCCCCCCGGTGTGCATCCCACAAAAAATACCAAGGGCCATAAAAAGTTGCCCCAGTAAAAGCATTTGGGCATGAAAATTTTCCTGATCCAGAATTTGGCTACAGGGCGATACCGTGGAAGGTATTGTGAATGAATAATACCTGGTCGTATTTCTGAGGTCAATTTAGGAGTGGTGCTATGTTGGCAAAGAGTTGCTCTGTATCGGTGGGTCGATTACTTATTCAGATTAAGCCCGATGTTCGGTTGTCCTGATTTCACGAAAAAGAGAGAGCTGCGAATCCTTGAATTGGACTGGTATAGGATATTTGCCGGTAAAGCATGAGGTGCAATACTCGTCCTTGCCGGGGGCAACGCACTTGAGGAGGCCATCTAGGCTCAAATATTCAAGAGAATCGGCAAGCATATGAGCGCGAATCTCTTCAACGGGTTGTGAAGAGGCGATCAACTCTTCATGCGTGGGCATATCGATCCCAAAGTAGCACGGGCTTATGATAGGAGGTGAACTGATTCTCATGTGAACTTCTGTTGCACCTGCGTGCCGAATCATTTCCACAATTTTTCGACTGGTTGTTCCCCGAACGATGGAGTCGTCCACCACCACAACACGTCTACCTTTGAGAAATGAGGGCATCGGATTGAGCTTTACCTTAACGCCAAAGTGCCGGATGGAGTTTTGTGGCTCGATAAATGTGCGACCGACGTAATGGTTCCGGACCAGTCCGATCTCCATGGGCAAGCCGGATTCTGCAGCATATCCTGTAGCGGCAGCCAGCCCTGAGTCGGGAACGGGAATCACCATGTCTGCTTCAACTGGATTTTCCCTTGCCAATTGGACTCCGAGCTCTCGTCGCACGGAATAAACATCGTGGCCGAATATATGGCTGTCGGGTCTGGCAAAGTAGATAAACTCAAAGATGCATTGCTTGGGCGGGGTTACCGGGAATGGGTGCATGCTCCGAGGGCCCTGGGCGTCGATAACGACCATCTCACCTGGGAGGATCTCCCGCTCGAAATCGGCTTCGATGAGATCTAGGGCACAGGTTTCGCTTGCCAGAACCCAGGCAGTCTCTCCATTTGGCTGGTCAATCTTTCCTAGAACTAGGGGGCGAAACCCATGAGGATCGCGAACGCCGATCAGAAGGTCGCTTGTCATCATGGTGAGGGTAAATGCTCCTTCGAGCCGGTTGAGTGCATCTGCGATGGCAAGGTCAGCATCTTCCTCTGTGGAGCGGGCAATCAGGTGAAGGATAACCTCGCTATCTGTCGTGCTCCTGAATATGGAACCCCCATCTTCAAGTTCTTTTTGGAGGCGGGCAGCGTTCGTGAGATTGCCATTGTGGCCGAGGGCGATAATTCCGCGGGAGTGATCGACGAGAAATGGTTGTGCGTTGGAAATGCGTGATTGGCCGGCCGTGGAGTATCGATTGTGGCCGATGGCCAGATGCCCGCATAACTTGGAGAGACGGTCTTCGTCGAAAATATCGGCAACGCGGCCCATTCCGATTTCGCTGTGCACCCTTTTGCCGTCGGAGGCGGCGATGCCCGCGCTCTCTTGGCCCCTGTGTTGGAGAGCGTACAGGCCTAGATAGGTAAGGTTGGCTGCTTCTGGGTGGCCGTAGATACCGAACACAGCACATGATTCATGGACGCACTCATCAGCCATGGGCATCAGAGGATATCTCCAAGTGCGCCGCTCCAGGCGGCCATTAAGTCATTCATTCTCAGCTCTAAGGCTAATTGGCCGTCTGGTTCTACAACACGGAGGATACCTGGTGTTGTTCGCCCAATCTGAAGGCAGCCAACCTCTCGAGCTTCTGCCATTTCCCTGAATTTTACAAATGATTCGGGAGAGGCTGAAATAAGAATCCTAGACGCGGCCTCGCCAAAGAAAAGACCGTCGATCCGTCCCTCGCTTTGTGGTATCTGGATATCGGCTCCGAGGGCCGAATGAGGAGAGGCCAGTGCCGACTCCGCCAGCGCTACTCCTAGTCCTCCATCTGAGAGGTCGTGTGCCGATGTCAAGAAGCCGGCGGCGATTGCATCGCGGCAAAGGCCTTGAACGTCTGCCTCGGATTCGAGCACAATATGGGGTGGCTTTCCGCCCTCCCGGCCTGATATAACCCAGGCGTATTCGTGGGCCCCGGATTTGAGCAATGGCATCTCGTCGGCAGGGTAAATTAGAGCGATGGCGTCTCCTTCTCGGGAAAATCCTCTTCCGGTTCGTTTGGCTGTGTTTTCCAGAAGGCCAACCATGCCGACAATCGGCGTAGGATAAATATCTACCCCATAGGTTTCGTTGTAGAAACTTACGTTTCCGCTAACGACTGGAACACTTAATTTCCGACAGGCTAGGGCCATTCCTTCGACTACCGATGCAAATTGGGCCATAATAGCCGGTCGCTCGGGATTTCCGAAATTGAGACAATTTGTCATGGCCAATGGGGTGGAGCCGGTGCAGCTGAGGTTCCGTGCAGCCTCGGCAACTGCAAGCATTCCACCCGCAAAGGGGTCGAGCTTGCAATAGCGCGCGTTGCCGTCCGTCGTCAAGGCCAGGGCTTTCTTCGACCCTTTGATTCTAAGCAATGCCGCATCCCCGCCTGGTGGGCCGAGAGTATTTGTGCGGACCATGTAGTCGTATTGGCGCCAAATTGGCAATTTTTGGCCCTGGTTAGGATTCGCTAGTAAGGCCAGGAGAGAAGGTCCTAAATCGATGTTCGGGTCAATGGCTTCGAGCGGATCGGTGACCGGAAGTTCCTGCTTGGGAATTATTGGCCGGTCATAGAGCGGGGCTTCGTCAGTCAAGAGCTCAACCGGTAAATCGGCATAGGACCGGCCTTCGGCCTCGACACGAATACGCCTGTCGTCGGTAACTTCTCCCACGACGGCTATCGGCAAATCCCAGCGTTCGAATATCTCACGTACTTCACTTTCGTAGCCGCGCTCGGCGACGAGAAGCATCCTCTCCTGGCTCTCTGAGAGCATAAATTCATAAGGTGTCATGCCATCCTCACGGGTAGGTACATCATCCAGCCTGAGGATAATGCCCGTTCCCGCTCGGCCGGCCATTTCTACCGAGGCACTGGTCAGGCCCGCCGCACCCATGTCTTGAATTCCCACTAGGGCGCCACGATCCATAAGCTCAAGGCATGCCTCGAGGAGAAGTTTTTCACGGAACGGATCACCCACCTGAACAGTTGGGCGTTTTTCGAAAGCGCTTTCATCAAACCCAGCAGATGCCATGGATGCGCCATGGATGCCGTCCCGCCCAGTGGTGGCCCCCACATAAATAATTGAATTTCCAACTCCAGCGGCGTTTCCAAGAAAAATTCTGTCTGCCTTCATGATTCCTGCACACATGACATTGACTAGAATGTTTCCGTTGTAGCAGGGGTGAAAATAGGTCTCACCTCCTACGGTCGGAATTCCTACACAGTTCCCGTACCCAGAAATTCCCGAGACAACTCCATTTACGAGATAGGGGGTACGTTCGTTATCTGGGGCTCCGAAGCGGAGACTGTCGAGAAGGGCGATAGGCCTAGCGCCCATTGTAAAAATGTCACGGATGATTCCCCCGACACCCGTTGCTGCGCCTTGATAGGGCTCGATGTAGGATGGGTGATTGTGGCTTTCCATTTTAAAAGCAACGGCCAGCCCGTCACCGATATCCATCACCCCAGCATTTTCACCGGGTCCTTGGAGGACGCCTCGGCCCGTGGTGGGAAATTTTTTTAGGTGAACCCGGCTGCTCTTATAGGAGCAGTGTTCATTCCACATGGCGGAGAATATCCCCAGTTCGGTTAGGGTAGGTTTTCGGTCCAAGGATTTGAGGATGCTTTCCCATTCCTCTTCTGTGAGACCATGTTCTAGGGCAATGGCGAGATTGGAGGTGGTTTCCTGAGTTTTCGGGCTCATGATTTTATTGATGATAGGACGGAGGTGAACAGAGTGAGACCGTCTTTACTACCCATATCTGCCTCACAGGCTCGCTCGGGATGTGGCATGAGGCCGACCACGTTTCCCTCCAGATTGCATATACCGGCGATATGTTCCATTGAGCCGTTAGGGTTAGCCTGAGAGTCAAGTTTTCCATCTACGGTGCAATATTTGAAAACGATTTGTTCATTGTCTTCGAGCCGAGAAATGGTGTCCGGGTTGCAGTAGTAATTGCCATCTCTATGGGCAATCGGCATTCGAAGTGGCACCTCAGGGGTGATTACCTTTGAAAAGGGGGTTCGTGCTGTTTCGCAGCGCACATAAACGTTATCACAGATGAAGTGGAGGCATTCGTTCTGGCGAAGGGCCCCGGGAAGGAGGCCGGACTCTGTCAGAATTTGAAAACCATTGCATATTCCCATGACAGGGCGTCCCTCCGCGGCGTGGGTGGCCACTGCATTCATAATGGGGGAAAACCGAGAAATGGCCCCCGCACGAAGATAATCACCGTAGCTAAATCCACCAGGGACGATTACGGCTTCCGCCCCCCCGAGATTATTTTCTTTGTGCCAGACTAGTGTGGCGGTTTGTCCTAGGACGGTAGTTACCGCATGATGGCAGTCGTGGTCGCAGTTCGAGCCAGGAAAAACGATTATTGCAATGTTCATTGCGTGTCCGAAGGGGGTGGGGAGGTGGAATTGTTGTTTTCAAGGAGCTCCATTCGGAAGTCTTCGATCACCGGATTGGCTAGGAGCTCTCGGCACATCTTTTCGACCTGAGTCTTTAATTCTCCGGACGGGGAATCTTCAATTTCAATTTCGATGTATTTTCCAACACGAACGTCATCAACTCCCATAAACCCGAGAGATGAGAGGGCTTCTTTTACGGCTTGGCCCTGAGGGTCGAGCAAGCCTTGCTTATAGGTGATATAAATGAGTGCTTTTGCCACCCTTCGCTCCGGATGGTTCGTCTGGCCGCCCACGATTCAGGGACAGGGCAAAACCGTCGGTTAATAAAATATTATTTTTCAACTATTGTTCCAGTTGGATTTAGGAGGTTACCAGGCGTTCGACCTCGGCATAGGTCGCTTCGATGTTTCCCAGGTCACGGCGAAACCGGTCCTTGTCCATTTTCCTCCCACTGCCCATTTCCCAGAGCCGGCATCCGTCGGGAGTGATTTCGTCGGCGAGGAGCAACTTCCCTCCATCCGCTGCGCAACGGCCAAATTCAAGTTTAAAGTCGATAAGGTTTACATTTCGAGAGCCGAAGAATTCCATCAAAATTCGATTGATTTTCAAGGTGTATTTACGCATTTGGGCCAACTCTTCGTGAGTGGCTAAGTCAAAGGCAACCGCGGTGTCTTCATTAATAAGAGGATCATCCAGTGAATCATCTTTTAAGTGTAAGTCGATAATGGGCTGGGGAAGAACTTTTCCTTCTTCTAGTCCCATTCGTTTGGCCAGATTACCTGCAATGACGTTCCGTAGAACTACCTCGACCATGATTATATCCACTCGTTTTACGAGCATTTCGCGTTCAGAAAGAAATTTCACGAAATGTGTTGGTATTCTATTTTTCTCGACTTCGTGAAAAAGTCGGGTGGAGATCTTGTTGTTGAAAACTCCCTTTGATTCGATGTGGCCTAGTTTTTTGGCATTAAATGCACTCGCATCGTCCTTGAAATATTGGATAAGAAGTTCTGGATCGTCGGTTTCAAAAAGAATTTTGGCTTTTCCTTCGTAGAGTTTATTCCCTTGTTTCATCTGAATCCCTCCGTTTTTTGCCGCACGAAAAAGCCGTTGACGAGTGAGCATTTTACCACAGGGGCCTCTGGAAAGATCACTGGGGATTAGGTCCAAATACGCGCTCAAAAATCGCGCCAACATTCTTGAAATGTTCGTTCATGTCGAAGCATCGGGCAAGTTCTTTTTCTCCAATTAATCCGCCAATATTAGGGTCGTCTGCCAATTTTGCTCTAAAGTCGCTTTTTTCCGCCCATGCCTCCATGGCTGGGCCCTGAATCTTCGTATAGGCTTCTTCGCGTGTGAGACCTTTGCGCACGAGTGCCAACAGAACGTGTTCGCTGCACAGAAGATTTCCCGATCGTTCTAAATTTTCCATCATTCGTTCTGGGTAAATAACCCATTTGTCGATGAGTGTATTTAGCTTGACGAGCATGTAGTCGATGAGAATAGCACTGTCAGGCAGAATGACGCGCTCAACAGATGAATGACTAATATCTCGTTCGTGCCAGAGTGGGACATTTTGCAGAGCTGCGATGGCATTGGACTGAACAAGCCGGCTCAGTCCGGTCAACTGCTCGGAAACTACAGGATTTCGCTTATGGGGCATGGCCGAGCTGCCCTTTTGCCCGGGGCTGAAGTATTCTTCCGCTTCGCCAACCTCGGTTCGCTGAAGGTGGCGAACCTCTGTTGAAACACGTGCGATGCTAGCCGCGATTAGGGCCAACGCCGTCATGAATTGGGCGTGGCGATCGCGTTGAATGATTTGGGAGCTGACCGGGTCTACCTGGAGCCCTAGGCGGCGACAGATGGCTTCTTCCACATCCGGGGCGATGTGGGGGCAGGCGCCCACGGCACCCGATACTTTTCCGACGCGAACCATTTCGCGTGCATTTCTCATTCGTTCTTCCGCACGCCTGAATTCTGTGTACCATCCGGCAATTTTGAGTCCCAGAGTGGTGGGCTCGGCGTGCATCCCATGTGAGCGGCCGGCGATGAACGTTTGCCGGTGTTTAAGCGCCTGCCGGCGGAGGGTGTCCTGGAGAACAGAAATGGCATTGATGATAAGATTGGCTGAGGAGACTAGTTGTAGCGCTAGTCCGGTGTCTAGGACGTCGCTGCTCGTCAGCCCTAGGTGAATAAACCTGGAGGATGGCCCTACGTTTTCAGCGACGTTGGTAAGGAACGCGATGACATCATGTTTCGTTACCCCCTCAATCTCTCGGATACGCTCTGGGTCGAATGCTGACTTTGATTTAATTGCCTCAAGCGCATCAGTGGGAATTTCACCCCGTTCTGCGAGTTCTTCGCAGACGGCAATCTCAACATCCAGCATACGCTGCAGCTTTCCGGATTCTTCCCAAATACGGCCCATTTCCGGTCGCGTATAGCGTGGGATCACATCGCTCCCTCCCCATATATCATTGGTTGAAACTTCTCCCTGAAGAGCCGTAAAGAGGCGTAGGATTTGTTTGAGAGGCCACGAAAAGGGAGGCCGTAGAGGGTCGGCTCAAAAGGCTTGATTTTCTATTTAAGGCATCCCGGGCTTCCTGAACAATAATTTCTTCTTCGTTGTTCTCTCGGCTCATGTGGGCGCATATAACCCACTCTAGGTCATCAGAGGCTATTTCTCCTAGCAGGTTGGCTGCGTCTCCATTGCTCAAATGGCCGAGTTTTCCCTTTATGCGCTGCTTTATCGCCCAGGGATAGGGTCCATCGAGTAGCATTGATAAATCATGGTTAAACTCGAGAACGAGGCCTTGAAGGCCTTTTAACCTTGAACGGACAAGTTGGGTTGCGTAGCCCATATCGGTTGCTAGCCCAACACGGTACCCCTGCTGCGATTTTATAGTGAGGCCGAATGGGTCAGCCGCGTCGTGGGGGAGACTGAACGGATCCAGGCAAACATCCCCAATCTCAAATGGAACGCCAATCTCGATTGGCACCCAGCGTGGTAGTGTCCCCATAGCGTCTTTTCCCGCTTCTAAGGTTGGCTGGTTGGTCCACACTGGAAGGCCAAACCGCCTAGCGAGCGGTCCCACTCCACGGATATGGTCGGAGTGCTCGTGAGTCAGAACTATGCCCAACAATTCTGAGGGAGAGATCCCCAACAGGTTCAATCGTGTGGCAATTTCTTTGCCGCTTAGCCCGGCGTCGATCAAGAGCGTGGATTCTTCAGAACGGACAAGAAGCGAGTTCCCGCCGCTCCCGCTGCCGAGAAGCCCAATTTCCATTTTCATGATTTCCCTTTTAGGGGGCGGTCGGGTTTTCTTTAAAGGGGATTTTTACCCGCCTGAGCGGCAGAGGCTCATTTTTCTTTAGCGGCCAATTCACATTCGAGGCTCTTCCAGTACCGCCTTGCGCCCTCTTCGAGAGAAGTGAACGGGCAGATGTAGCCGCATCGTTTTAGTTTTTCCATCTTTGCTTCGGTGAAGTACTGGTACTTTGGGCGAATTTCAGCGGGTGTGTCAATAAATCGGATTTTGGGTTCCCTATCTAGTGCAGCAAAGGCTGCGTTCGATAGGTCCAGGAAGGTTCGTGCCTGGCCAGTTCCTAGGTTATATATGCCATTAGGAAGGCCATCCTGCCAGGCAAAGGCGAGAACATCCACGACATCATCGACAAAAACGAAGTCTCGGCTCTGATGACCGTCGGCGATTCCATTTTTATGGGACCGGAATAGGCGGACCTCGCCCTGTTCGAGAATTTGCAAAAACGCCTGATAGAGAATGCTGGCCATCCTTTTTTTATGGGCTTCGCCAAACCCGTACACATTGAAAAAGCGGAATCCAGCCCAAGTAGGCGGTTGGGATTTTTGACCCTCGCCCAGCGCCCACACATCGAATCGATGTTTTGATTCTCCGTAAGGATTCAGAGGCGAAAACGCTTCGGGCAGTGTCTCATCATTGTAGCCCTTCGCACCATCACCGTACACTGCGGCACTACTTGCGTAGAGGAAAGGGATCTCCAATCTCGCGGCTGCATCCCAGAGTCGGCGGGAGTAGGTCGTGTTCACTTTGTCGAGGAATTCCTCGTCATATTGGGTCGTGTCCGTGCAAGCGCCCATATGGATGATGCCGCTAATTTGGCCGCCCGAAATGCTATCGAGCCAACCCAGAAAATCGTCCTTTTTTATTATCTCTTTGGGAGCCATGTCTTGATAGATGGAGGCGATTTCAGGTCGCGATTCGATACTGGAGTATTCGTCAACTGCGATTACAGGGGTGACGGTATTTAGTAGACGTGCAGCAAGCCGGGCTCCGATAAATCCAGCAGCCCCAGTCACAACGACGGGCGAATTAGAGTTATTATTCGAATTCATTCCAGGTCCGGCTCCCCGCGGTATCGTTCAAGGATCGTGCTGACAATTTGGGTAGTTGAAACGCCGCCCACAAAGGGAAGTACTTCCACACGGCCTCCATAGGACTCAACGAAAGAGCGACCAACAATTTGATCAGGGGAATAATCACCTCCCTTTACTAATATGTCAGGCCGAAGGGCCTGGATCAGTTCATCGGGGGTGTCTTCCGGAAAAAAGACCACGTAGTCCACGCATGTGAGGGCCACCAGGATCTCCGCTCTTTGTCGCTCTCCGATTAGGGGCCGTCCCTCCCCTTTTACTCTCTTAACCGAGGCATCGTCATTGAGGCCAACGACTAGCAGGTCTCCCAGACTTCTCGCCTGCTGGAGGTATTGGATATGTCCCACATGAAGGAGGTCGAAGCAACCGTTCGTAAAGACAACCTGCTTGCCTTTGGTCCGTTCGGCTTGGAGGCGGTTTACAGTACCTGGTCGGCTGAAAATTTTTATATCACCTCCACCCGAAAGGGCGGCCTCCATTTCCTCTAGGCTCACCGGAGCGGTGCCTAACTTGCCGACCACGATTCCGGCGCCAAGATTAGCCACGTGCGTAGCTTCTGCCGGCGGGATACCCTGAGTTAGAGAGAGTCCGAAAAGAGCAACCGCCGTATCTCCAGCGCCGGTTACATCATATATTTCCAAGGCACTGGCGGGCTCATTTGAGATTCGGCCATCTTTTCCGAATAGGGTCATTCCGTCCGGTCCACGTGTGATAAGAATCAAATCGCATTCCAGAGACGCAAACAGAGTGCGAGCTGCTCGGTCAATATCTTCCTCCCTATTGAGAGGTATCCCTGTGGCCAGGGAAACTTCAGCGAGATTGGGGGTAATTGCAGTCACCCCATCATATTTTGAGTAAGTGGCTCCCTTGGGATCGGTCACAATGGGAATGCCTTGTTTTTTCGCAAACATAATCAAAGATTTCATAAGTTTGGACGAAAGCGTGCCTTTCATGTAGTCCGAGCAGATTATCCCGTCAACGCCCCCAAGCGCTTCCGGAAGGGTGTCAAGAAGTGCGCTTTGATAATAAAGGGGAGGTTCTGTATTTTCCTCTCGGTCTACTCGGAGGATTTGCTGGTTTCTCCCGATAAATCGGATTTTTGTAACTGTTGGCCTGCCTGTAACCCGCTGTATGAATTTGACTTCCAAGCCAGCGGCGAGTGCAAGACTCTCGAAGTACCCACCCTCGGCATCGTCTCCAATTAGGCCTAACACTCGAACGCTACATCCCAAGGCAGCCAAATTATTCGCCACGTTGGCGGCACCTCCGAGGGTTTTCTGTTCTCTCTTCCACCTAAGGACCTGGACGGGCGCCTCGGGCGAGATCCGATCTACGTCTCCCCAAATATATTGGTCTAGAATTAAATCACCAGCGACGAGAATAGTCGGTTTTTTGCTTGTGAGGAGGGAGGGCGAGTGGCTCACTTCCCAGGGCCCTCACAAAAAACCTCATCGATTCGGTGGCACATATAATGAATTGCTGCCTCGTGCGCTTCCTGTATAAAGTCAGTGTCTTGGAGCGGAACGATGGCGGCTAGGTCGGCTTCCTTGGCAGCGTGGCCTCCCGATTTTCCTGAAAGAACGGCGGACCGTACTCCGATCCCTTTAGCACGCTTCAGGGCGGAGACAACATTTAGCGAATTGCCACTTGTGGTCAATCCCAGTGCTAGGTCACCTTCGAGTCCATGGGCCTCAATCTGCCTTGAAAAAGTTTCTCCGTATCCATAATCGTTTCCAATGCCTGTAAAAACGCTCATGTCTGCAACCAAGGAGATAGCTGGGAGTGGATGGCGTCCCCTTAAAAATCGTCCTGTTAACTCTCCCGAGAAGTGAGTGGCCAACGCGGCGCTTCCTCCGTTTCCAAAAACAAGAATTTTTCCTCTCGCTTGGAGGCAAGCCACGGCAGCACCAGCAAGCAATTCGACCTGGCTGGGATATTTGCTGTCTGAGATGGTTTTGAACTGGCGGGCACGCCCGGCTAAAAATTCGCGAGCGGAACTTATCACAGGAGTCCTCTCTGACTGGCCACCCGGGAAATTCGGCATGGAGTGAAAGGTAAAGGGGCGCCTAACATCATAATCTAGCTGATCTTGATTTCATTTTTCAACATGGCTAACCTTCTCAACGAAGCTGAAAATGGCTGGGGCGTCCTGAGACAAATACTCTAGAAGAGGAGTTTAAGCGGTTTTCCCAACTCCAATAACTACCCTACGAGAGCACGCTCCATGGGTGTGGGCTATTGCTCTCCGCCGAAAGGTAGCAATGGGTGCAAAAAACGGTCGCAGAAATTTCCCTGGTGCTAGATTAAACATTTCGTGGGGGTTCAACCTAGCGATAGGATTCCGGGCAGGGTGGTATATTTTCACGTCGATCGGAACCTTGTGCCGAAGAAAAGTACCTGAGCTCTTGTGGGGGGGGGGGGGCAATAATCGCCCTTTTTAAGATTCCACGTCCCCCTATTTCTTGATGCGTTTGCGGAAATCCTCCAAGGTGGGACAGATTCCCTCATCGAATTCAATCTTGGGTTCCCACCCCAAAAGCTCCTTGGCGCGTCGAATGTCCGGCTTGCGGATTTTTGGATCGTCCTCCGGTAGGGGGTGGTGTTCGATGGGTGAGGATGTGCCGGTCAGTACCCGGATTTTTTCAGCGAGCTCGAGAATTGTCATTTCCTTGGGATTGCCAATATTCACGGGCTTGCGAATGTCGCTTTCCATAATTCTTATCAAGCCATTCACCAAATCTGAAATGTAGCAAAAGCTCCGTGTCTGGGTTCCGTCCCCGAATATGGTTAGAGGCTTTCCTCGGAGGGCTTGGGAAAGAAAAGTCGGAATTGCGCGTCCGTCCTCTAGCCGCATGCGTGGTCCGTAGGTGTTGAAAATTCGGGCGATGTGGATATCAATTCCGTGTGTACGGAAATAGGCCATGCTGATGGCCTCGGCGAACCGTTTTGCCTCATCATACACGCCGCGTGGACCAATGGGATTTACGTTTCCCCAATACTCCTCGGGTTGAGGGTGAATTTCAGGATCTCCGTAAACCTCGGAAGTAGAGGCCAACAAAAAGACAGCCCTTTTTGCGAGTGCTAGACCTAGGGCATTGTGGGTGCCAAGGGCACCTACCTTCAGGGTCTGGATTGGAAGTTTGAGGTAGTCGGTGGGACTAGCGGGGCTAGCTAAGTGATAGATAGCGTCTACAGGACCGTCAATTTGAATGTGTTCGCTAATATTGTGTTCGATAAGAAAAAAGCGTTTCCCGTAACGACTTTGCAGTTCGTCGGCGACCGATCTCCTAGCCGTTAAAAAATTGTCGAGGCACAGGACTTCGTTTCCTCGATCTAGGAGAGAGTTGCACAGGTGAGACCCGATAAACCCGACTCCTCCCGTGACCAGAATACGCACTAAGAACTCTCGCTTGGGTATGCGGTAGGTTGTCCGATGCAATGGTATTCAATTCCGGCCCGAGTTACTTCGTCAGGGGGGTAGATGTTCTGACCATCAAACATAACTGCCTCGGTGAGCGATTTCCCTAGGCGGCCCAGGTCCAAATGGGTGAACTCCCGCCATTCGGTCACGATTACGATTGCATCGGCTCCTTTGGCGGCACTGTAAGCATTTTTGGAGTGATTGATGTTCTTCTCGCCGATGATAAGCTTGACATTCGCAACAGAAACAGGATCGTAGGCACGAAGATGTGCGCCGACATCTAAAAGGAGGCGGCACAGTTCCACGTTCTTGGCATCGCGCATATCGTCAGTGTTGGGTTTGAAGGCAAGAGCTGAAATGGCAACAGTTTTTTTCTCCAATGGCCGGTTTTTCCCGTCTCCTATCCGATGGATAATACGGTTCACTAACCGGGGGACTCGGTTCTCATTTATGGCGATCACCTCTTCGAGCAGCTTGAATCGTTCACCGTGCTCGCTAGATGTGTCAACGAAGGACTCTAGATCCTTTCGAAAACAAGAACCCCCGTACCCTAAATCAGCCTCGATGAAACTTGGCCCGATCCGATTATCGGCTCCCATTCCTTTAGCTACGTCCTCTATATCTGTTCCAGTTTCTTCACACAGGTCAGCTATCGCATTGGTAAAGCTGATTTTTGTGGCAAGAAATGCGTTCGACGCATATTTAATAATTTCGGCACTCAAGATGTCGGTTACTATAACAGGTCAGCCTAGAGGTCGATAGAGTTCGAGGAGACGGGATGGGGAGGTATCCGACGATGTCCCAATAATGATCCGATCAGGCTGGAGAGTATCGGGAATGGCCTGCCCTTCGCGAAGAAATCCAGGGTTGCTCACGACATCAGATGTCCCATTTCCGCATTTTGTGGTTTCGATAGTTCGGCGTACAAAACCGCCCGTTCCAACCGGGACGGTACTTTTGTTCACGATGATTTTGTGTCCGTTCATTTCATGGCCTATCTCCTTGGCGGCAGATTTCACCTGAGAAATATTGGGCCTTCCATTTTTTCCTGGACGGGTGCCCACACAAGTAAAAATAATTTCGCTTTTTCCCCCCGCTTGTGGGGTTGAGATGGAGAATTCTAGTCGGCCTTCGTGCATACTCCGGGCAAGCATTTCGGGCAAACCAAGCTCGCAAATTGGGCATTCTCCCAAACCTAGTGATTCGATGCGTTTTTTGTCGCAGTCCACGCAAATAACATTATTTCCGAGGTCTGAAAAAAACGGCAGATATAACAAGTCCGACGTAGCCGCATACAACTATGCATGATTTCATGGATGAAACTTCTTTTTTTCCCGCCATAAGTTGAGAGATTCAAAAGGAGTATTTTGTGAGGACAAACATGCAGCTTATTCTCCAATAAGTTCAACCTTGAACATCGTTAATGCTATGGGATTTCCCACCTAGTTAAATTTGAAAGGAGAAAAAGGCCCGTCACCCAAGAAGCGTCCTCTCCTGTTAACTTTCTGCTTGCGATTAAAGGTTGGTGCATCTTCGCCCTCGAGTAGACCTTGGATAATGAACTGCAAAAATATCTCACTCGTGTCTTGAGTATCTGTAAGGCTTAAATTGAATCCCCAGCAGCACCCTCTGTAACGGAGGATCATACTTTGTTCGAGCAATTTATTCTCGACTTTGTTGATCCGTGTAAGGTATTCAGCGAACCACTTCCTAGTTAGGGCATAGCCCCCAGAGAAATTAAAGTCACTCCGGCCAATTTGGGGGTCTGCCGAACTGTTTCGCCTGCGATTCCAGGAGCGATCCAAATTGAAATACCAGTTTTTCCCTCCATCGAGAAAGAAGCCCGTTGTGTAATTATCAATTTGTCCCTCGTAGACATTGTAGTTTGTTCGGTGGGTAAAGCGAATCAATGGGATGGGACGAGACTGGAATATCAGCTCTGCATCCCCAAAGGGACGCCGAGAATTAGTCTCTAAATTTTGAACCCGGCGGGCCTCATCGATGTTTAACGTCTGAAAAAGATTGGCGGCAAACAACTGTCGAGTCTGGAACCCTTTGCCCTTCTTCAATTTGGTTAGTACGCGGTTTACCATTCCGTAGCGGAGGGAGTTTTTATCATTGAAATCATCCACTCCATCTACTGGAATGATGAGTCGCCTGTCTTTCGAGTCCATTGCGGGAGTGTAGGCATATTCCGATTCGAAAGATAAGATGTGCTTGAAATCACGGAAAGGGCCAAATTCCCCATCATACACTTTGCTGAGTTGTGGTCCGACAATATTGATGGAGGAAAACCACATTTCGCGTGATAGCCCTGTTTTTTTTTGAGTATTGTGGGCAGGGTTGTCACTCACATCGGAGCTTATCTTCTGGTCTGTCCAATAGGTGTATCTGATGCCAAAACGAGGGGTTATCCCAAGCCATGGAAAGGCTTTGTAAGGAAGGGATACCGAAGGAGCTGTATCAAAACGCTGAAGACTGGTTGTGTTTTCATTTAGAACACGAAGGAATGAAACAAAAGAGGAGTCCAAATTGACTCGAAAATCGCTTGTCCCGACTTGTGCCTGATTGATATTCAGGGAAGCTTCTGGGAACTTCTGCAACAATTGGCCATTATTTTCTCTAATGCCTTCTTTTCGCCGCATGGCCACCGAAAACTGGCCGGGAACACCAGAAAGGTTACGAACGAATGTCAGGCGAGTGTCGGTCTCCTGGCGCACCCGACTGTCAAGATTTTCCTCGAGGGAGCGGTCATCTTTGACTCGTGAAGCTTCTTCAACTACGGCTTTAAATTCGCTCCTATTCTTCGAAAATCGCGAAACGTGGGCCGCATTGATGTCCCAAAGAGTAGTTTTTTCTCTTGAATCTTTAAGCGTGGATGCTCGAATTTTCCCCCCGGTATTTTGGCTGAAGGCATATCGATATTCGCCGATATATCGAGTGCCCCGGCGGGTAAAATAATCTAGGCCAAGTGTCGCATCGGACCATTTATTTATCGCCCAAAAAAACCTAGGAGATATTTGGAGCCCATTTTTGTTCCCAAGACCGATCTTGGGCGTCAAAAAACCAGTTGTCCGTTTTGTCTTGATCGGAAGAATTGCGTAGGGCAAGGTAACTGCAGGAACCCCCCGGAGGGAGATCAAGGGAGATTGAAGGTGAGCATATCCCTCAATTTGGAAGTTGGCTTTTTTTGTGTGAAAAGCCCAGTCAGGTTTGTCTCCTTCACAGGTGGTGAATGTGCCACGGATGACCTCATAGCGGTCCTCGGAAATTCTGCGAATGACGTTTGCTGTAACGTAGTAATTTTCTCCGACATACCCTCGTGCATCGTAAATAGTAAGCTTTTCGCTATCGATATTAAAGTTGATTCGGTTGCCTACGATTCGGTCATTCCCGGACTGAAATATAACATTTCCGGTGGCGACGGCGTCTCTGGTTTCGGTTTGGACTTCAACGTAGTCGGCTTGAACGCGATTTCCTCGGAAGCGGAGGTCGGCAAATCCCCTGCCTATAATGCGTCGGCGCTCCCGGTCTTCCATTAGCTTGTCTGCGGAAATTGCGGCCGAGGTGCTGGGATTTCGTAAAATTTCAAAGCCTTCTTTGGGTGAAGATTTTATTGATGGGAGAGTAAGGCCAGAGGGTGGGTCTTGGGCCGGAACGCTTTCTTGGGCTAAAACAAGGGAAGTGGAAAATGTCAAATAGGTACATAAAAAACAACCGTATAGAGCGATGGGAATGAGTGTTCGAAATAAAAAAAAAGGATTGTTATGCATTTTCCCTTTTGGGGTTCATGGCCAAAGGAGCGGGCCAATGAAGGGGCTTATATGTAACTCTCCGATTGGAAAATTTTTTATAAGAGAAAGACGAATTATGCCTCCTCCATGCAAAGAAGGCAACAAATCTCCTCCTAGGTGAAATTAGAGGTAACTGGTTCGGCCGGAGTTCTAGTTTCCTTAGGCTTACGGTGCCGCTTGAAATGAAGGATGGGGCCGGAGGCAGTGTAGCCGACCATTGCTAGAAATGCGACCACCTGAGGGACGGCTGCAGCGATAAAGAGCGCCAGTACGGCGCCGACCAACACACGAAATGGCCTTTTGAGGCGTCCTCCGAGATTCTTGAAGCTAGTATAGCGGATCGTGCTAACCATTAAAAAGGCTAACATATATGCCAAAAATGCTAGTACATAGGCTGGAAAGGGCGAGACAGAATTCGGGACCAGCTGTTTCAACCCGTAGTGCTCTGCCAAAAAAACCCATGATGCTAGAACGCCCGCGCTGGCAGGGGTGGGTAGACCCCGAAAATCGGTAGTGGCATCTAGGGTCGGCGTGAGGACGTTGAATCGGGCCAGTCGAAGCGCCGAGCAGGCGACGAAGATGAATACTGCAAGCCAGCCGATGCGCCCAAATGGAGCCAGGGCCCATTTATAGATAAGAATAGATGGCGCAATTCCAAATGCAGCCAAATCGCAAAGCGAATCGTATTGAAAGCCAAACGGGCTGGAAGATTTCGTTAACCGTGCAACCGCACCGTCCAATCCGTCGAGAATAATTGAGATGAGAATACCAAAGGATGCCCACCAGAAATCGTCCTGAATAGCGGCAATGATAGCATAGAAGCCCGCGAATAGACTCCCTGTGGTAAATAGGTTCGGAAGGAGAAAAATACCACGCTTGAGCCGAGGCCGTCTTCGTCGCCTTCGCCGCCTTCGCAGCTGCTTTCCTTGTTCCCATCGAGAGCGAATTTTACTTTTCAGTTGATCGGCCAATGATGGTTTCTCCTCCACGGACCCGATCTCCCATGGAGATCGAAACTGCATAACCCTGTGGCATATAAATGTCAGTGCGAGATCCAAATTGGATCAGGCCGAGACGTTCACCTTTTTCTACATTATCGCCTTTCAGCCGCCAATTGACGATTCGGCGGGCAATTAGCCCCGCAATCTGAACCACCCTAAAATTCTCTCCTGAATTTGTTTGGATGTCGATAGCATTCTGTTCGTTCATCCGGGCTGCTTCCTTGTTGAAAGCCGCAAGAAATTTTCCTGCCCGGTAGTTAATTGCCTGGATAGATCCTTCTACAGGCGATCTATTAATGTGCACGTCATAGATGGCAAGGAATATGCCCACCATTTTTCCGCCTCGATCGGAATTTTCAATGGCGATGACACGACCATCCGCGGGTGATACGACCGTTCCAGGGTCGTCCGGAGGGGTCCGATCGGGGTCTCTGAAAAACGCGATAACGCAGAACGCCAGAACAAAGAAAAAGACAGCCCATTCGTTTCCCTTCATCCAAACGGCGAAGAATCCCAATGCAAGGAGTCCAATTGCATATCCCCAACCCTCTTTTGCTACGGGAAATCGGCGGTTTGAGTTAGATTGTGTCATCGGAGCTTGTTGTTGAGCTTTTTAAGAGTTTTCCGCCACGGCTCAGTGCGACTTTTCCGGTACGGGCGATTTCCTTGATGCCGTGTGGTCGGAGGAGTTCCAGAATTGCTCTAATTTTCCCAGAGTCTCCGGTTACCTCGATAACTAAGGTGTCGCTGGAAATATCTATCGTATGGGCACGGAATATATCGACAATCTGAAGAACCTCCGAGCGCTTATCCTTCGGAGCCGCTACCTTAACGAGGACAAGTTCTCGTTCGGCGGAATGGGTTTCATCCATTTCCAAAACCTTGATTGTGTCGATAAGTTTGCTGAGGTGTTTTCGTATCTGTTCGAGAATTTTTACGTCACCGCTCGTCACAAGAGTTATACGCGAGACGCTCGGATCCTGGGTCACTCCGACGCACAGACTATCGATGTTGTATCCGCGGGCGCTGAATAAGCTTGCGACTTTTGCGAGGACTCCGAACTTGTTCTCGACGAGGATGGAGAATGTGTGCTTTTGCTCTGACACGGTTTTATCTGAATTCTTTGGCATCAGGCAAGAGGTTCCCATTCTTCTGGCATTCCATCAAAGGGTAGGGCTATCATCCCAGTTCGCGCCATGTCAGAAATTCCATATTTTTCAAGGGCTTTGATGAGAATTCGTGTTTTGTGGTCGTTCCCGCTAGCCTCAATCGTAATGCTGGAGTCAGATATGTTAACTATATTAGCCCCGAAAGCATTGGCAATCTGAAGTACTTCAGTACGCACATCGGCTCCGGCGGCTACAGTTGCTAAGACCAACTCGCGTGATACCGAACGATTGTACGCGAGTTGATTGACTTCTTGGACATCGTAAAGCTTTCGGAGTTGCCGGGCGATCTGCTCGAGGGTTTCTTCTTCGCCGAAGGCGACAATCACGATCCGAGTAGTTTCCGTATTTTCGGTCGGTCCTGCAGCGATACTCTCAATGTTGTAGCCACGGCGAGCAAACAAGCCCGAGACGTGAGAGAGGACGCCGGGATGATTGTTCACTAGAATCGAAAATACTTGCCTCATGTAATTTGTCCCGTCTTTTCGGGACCGAGCTGCATTTCGTCGTTTCCTGCACCGGACGGAACCATTGGCCAGACATTCTCGTTGCGGGCGACATGGAAGTTCATTACAACGGGACCATCAATTTCAGATGCCTCCTCAAGTGTGCTCCGTACCTTATCCATGTCCTTAATATCAAACCCTTGGACATGATACCCCTCGGCAATTTTGGCGAAATCGGGATTTTCCGGATAATGGACATGCGAGTAGCGCTTTTCGAAGAACAACTCCTGCCATTGACGCACCATACCGAGATATGAATTATTCAAAATTGCTACCTTAACCGGGATATTGTATGTAGCAGCAGTTGCCAGTTCGACCAACGTCATCGAAAAGCTTCCGTCGCCATCGATGAGCCACACAACTTTGTCTGGGCGTCCCACTTTCGCACCAATTGCGGCAGGGAGGCCGAAGCCCATTGTTCCAAGCCCGCCCGAAGAAACCCACGAGTTAGGCTCGTTGAAGCGGATGAACTGGGCGGCCCACATCTGATGTTGGCCCACGCCCGAGACGTAGATGCCATCACCGCCGGAAATTTCTTGTATCTGCTCGATTACAAATTGAGGTTTAATAGAGTCGTCCCAGTTATAATTAAGGGGATGCTCCTCCTTCCATAATTCAATTTGGTCGGCCCAGCCTGGTCTTTCCTTTATCTTCACCTGTGCATTCAGTAAAGCCAGAACGTCGCGCACATTGGCTAAGATTGGGATATGGGTCCGTACCCTTTTACCAAGTTCGGCCGCGTCAATATCCACGTGGGCGATTACCGCATTCATTGCGAATCTATCCACCTTGCCCGTTACACGATCATCAAAGCGTCCACCGAGGTTTATTAATAGGTCACAATCACAAAGGGCCATGTTGGCATAGGCTGTCCCATGCATTCCAGGCATGCCGAGAAAGAGGGGGTCTGTGCCCGGGAAGCTGCCCAAGCCGAGCAAGGTATTGATTACTGGAATACCTGTCCGACGGGCAAATTCAGTGAGTTCGGCAGATGCCCCTGCTTTGAGAATCCCCGCGCCGGCCATTATTACTGGTTTTTCGGATTGCTCAATTGCCTCAATTAAACGGTCTATAGCCTCGGAGTTAGGTTCGGAGATCTGAAATTTATGTTCAGCCGGGGGCGCGATGTTGGTCGTTTTATGGGGGTTGTAATCTGCCGTGGCAATCTGGATATCTTTGGGGAAGTCGATGACCACGGGGCCAGGTCGTCCAGTGGTGGCAACCCTGACAGCTTCGCGAACAACTCCTTGAAGCTCGCAGGGGTTTTTGACAAGCCAGTTGTGTTTTGTCACCGGGAGGGAGCACCCATAGGTGTCGGCCTCCTGGAAGGCGTCTGTTCCGATGGCGGGAGTCGCGACCTGGCCTGTGATGACAATCATAGGGACTGAATCCATGAGTGCATTGCAAAGGCCCGTGATGGTATTTGTTGCCCCCGGCCCCGATGTAGTGATAACAGCAGCTACCTTGCCGCTTACACGGGCATACCCGTCGGCCATGTGGACCGCCCCTTGTTCATGGCGCGTGAGAATGTGTGGAAATCCGGAGCTTTGGAGTTCGTCGTAGAAGGGCATGATAGCCCCCCCGGGAATTCCGAAAGCAATCTCTATTCCATTTGCCTTCAATTCCTCAATAACAATCTGCGAGCCGGAATGCTCCACTGCTAAATCCTCCTAATTGTCTGGCAGGGCGCTTAGCTTACCCTTTAAAGGTTTTTTCTTTCTCTGATCTTCAAGAATCATGTCTCTGTTCGCCCCGCCGGCCGGAACCATTGGGAAAACTAGCTCGTCCGGGTCCACCACTACGTCGAGAATGAATGGGCCGGGTGTTTTAATCATTTCCAGAATGGCGGGACGTAAATCTTTTCGGTCATCGATATGAAGTCCCTTCGCACCGTAGGCGGCGGCGAGTTGAACGTAGTCTGGCCCCACTTCCATGCTGACCTCGCTGAAGCGGCGATCCATGAACAGATCCTGCCATTGACGGACCATGCCAAGGCCATAGTTATTGAGGATGAATACCTTCACGGAAATTCCGTATTGGACTGCGGTAGCCAGTTCCTGCAGCACCATCTGGAAACTCCCATCCCCAGCGATATCAATCGCTAGTTTGTCGGGACGTGCCAAGGCAGCACCAATTGCCGCAGGAAAGCCGAAGCCCATGGTACCGAGGCCACCCGAAGAGATGAATTGGCGCGGAAACGACATCTGAAGAAATTGGGCGGCCCACATCTGATGTTGTCCGACTTCGGTTGTATAGATGGCATCTTCGCCGACCTCTTCGCTGAGGGTGACGATAGCTTCCTGGGGCTTGATCGGGCCTCCCTCTTCAGCCTTAAATGTTAGGGGAAACTTCTCTTTTAGGTTATCGACATATTTGCGCCAAAGTGTGCGCTTCTGGGGTTTGATAATTTTGTTCACTTCACGGAGAACTTCCTTCGCGTCACCAACGACGGGGATGTCCACGGGGACATTCTTCCCGATAGCGGTGGGATCGATGTCGATATGAATAATTTTGGCCCCAGTCGCAAACTCAGAGAGTTTTCCTGTCACGCGGTCATCGAATCGAGCGCCAATTGCTATAAGAAGGTCGCACTCGTCAATTGCCCTGTTGGAGTATACGGTTCCATGCATGCCGAGCATGCCGAGGGCGAGGTCGTGGTCGCTGGGAAACGAACCCGCTCCAAGAAGAGTCCATGTTACTGGGATGTCACTCGTTTCGGCCAATTTCATCACTTCCTTATTGGCATTGGCGTGAATGACTCCACCGCCCACATAAAGGATGGGTTTTTTTGCTTCCTTAATCGTTTCCCACACCCGCTTGATTTGTCTCGGATGACCCTTGGTCTTGGGCTTATAGCCGCGAATATCCACTTCTTCGGGAACCTGGAATTGAGCCTCGCCCAATATAATATCTTTTGGCATATCGACGAGGACTGGTCCGGGGCGTCCGGTACGGGCTATGTGGAATGCCTCTTTGAGAGAGGGAGCCAAATCCATTATCTCTTTAATTAGATAGTTTTGCTTGGTGACTGTGCGTGTCATTCCCACAATGTCTGCCTCTTGGAATGCGTCGTTGCCGACCATAGAGGTAGCCACCTGGCCGGTCAGACACACGATGGGGACTGAATCCATGTAGGCATCCGTGATACCGGTGATGAGATTGGTGGCGCCAGGTCCCGAGGTCACAAGGCAGACGCCCACCCCGCCGCTGGCCCGTGCGTAACCCTCGGCCATATGGGCGGCGCACTGCTCATGCCGGGTGAGAACATGCCTGATATTGCTGCGCTTGAGGAACAGGTCGAGAAGTGTCAACAAAACAGCACCTGGGTGTCCGAAGATGTACTCGACGCCCTCAAGTTCAAGGCACCGATAAATTATCTCGGCCCCGGAGATTTTCTTGCCATTTAACTTAGTGGGGGAGCTGGATTTAGCAGTCACGGCGGAAACTCCTCACCGGAGCGTCCATGGTTGCTTCCGGTAGATTGGGTTGATCCGAATTAATTGCTCTTAAGGTAAAATTCAAATCAGGGGGAGGTGCGTAAGAGCACACCGCCCCCCCAATACGACAGACTCTTTTACCTGAGGAGCTATTCTCGGATACATTGGCCGCAACCCCTACGTTGATGGGCCAAAAGTGGCCCCCAACTTGACCGTCCTGGTACGTTCCTTATCCATAATCATTCGCATAGCCTTTGGGCACAAAAAAAAACGCCGAAAGTGGCCAAACTATATGCATCCTTCTGATGTAAGGTCAAGTGTAATGTGCTGATCTTTCAATCCGAACGCACTATCTGTTACTTTTAGACTTAACTTTTTCCCCTTGGAGCTGAATTTTTTCTATCTTCTCTTTTAAAGAGAGTTTTTCTTTTTTTAACTGCTTAATTTGAGATTCTTCCGATACGGTAGGAAACCGCAGCTTCTCAAGGCCGATAATTTTCTCCTCTAAATGGGTATGTTCGGTCCTGAATTGCTCTAGGTTGTCCTCGTGGACTAATAGTTCTTGATGGGGGCGGTTATCATTGGCAGCTTTCATGATGTATGTCCTTTATTATTAAATGTTTGCGAAGCCTTCTCGGGGTTCATGCCGCCGGGGAATGAAAAATTAAATTCTCCCAGTTCCGCCAATTATCGAACCTACGAAAAAGCCCGTGCAGGGTCAAGTTTCAAAGGGGGACCAAAGTGTTTCCGCCAGGGGTTTCCGCCCGTAAATTGGTTGAAGATCGGCAGTAGTGGAGAACTGCCCCCGACTCATTTTCCGCCGAGCAAGGCGGGCAACACTTTCTGCAGAAATGCTATTCCCGCAATATAAAAGTCGTGAGTCCAGTTCGCCATCTTTAATTCCTGGAGGGAGGTCATTTTTTTCTGCAGCAATTAATATTTTACCATCTGCTGGAAACGGGAGGGAATCACGTGGGCAGAGGATGTTTGAGCCCGCCCGAACTGCAGTTAATGCTTCATCTGTTTGATTATTTACAGGCTTGTAAAGTGCAGAGAATAGCTCCCCGTGACGGGCATCTCGGCAGGAAAGAACCCAGTTGGGAAGCGGACCTTCCTTGCCCAGACAGTCCCTCAGAGCGGCGTCAGCTAGGGCGTCCAACGATGAAACTCCTAAAAGGGGACACCCCAGACCCATGACCATCCCTTTTGCCGTTGCCAATCCAATCCTAATGCCTGTGAACGATCCGGGCCCAAGGGCAATTCCAACTGCTTCGATGGACTCTTCACGGACGTTAGCTCCTCGCATGAGATCGTGGATGGTCGGAAGCAAGACACGCGAGGTCCGAATTCCAGCAGGAAGACGTGCGGTCCGAACCTCTTCGGAGTACGAGTGAAAAAGAGCCACACTACCCTCGGGTGCAGAGGTGTCCAGCGCTAGAAGCCAGTCTCTCCCATTGAAGACATCACACTCTTTTTTTGGTGCATCCCCGGGGTCATTCTTCATCGAGTTTCGACAAGTGGTAGGAAAGGTGTTCGAGTTCGCTGCCAAGATCCACATTTTTGATTGTGACATTGGAGGGGGCTGTGACCTGGGTGGGAGCAAAGTTTAAAATTCCTCGCACTCCTGCCTCGACGAGCTGGGCGACGACTCCCTGAGCGGCCTCACTTGGAACGGCGACAATTCCAATTTCGATACTCCTTTGGTGGATGGTGGGTTTAAGAGTTTTCATGGGCCGGATGGGTAGGGTCCCTGGTTTTTGTGGTCGGCCGCGCCCAGGATATTTGTCAAATACAGCGTCGATGATAAACCCGTGGGACAAAAATTCCTTATGGGCAAGGAGGGCTGATCCGAGGTTCCCGGCACCGATGAGGGCCATCTTCCATATGGTAGTAATCCCCAGAATTATTTTTAAATTCTCTTGAAGGTTTTTGACATCGTATCCTTTTCCCCGAACTCCGAATTCTCCGAAATAGGCCAAATCCTTCCTGATCTGAGCTGGGTTGAGTCTGCACCGCTTGGCCAACTCTGCCGATGACGCAATCTGAATGCCCTCATCGGTTGCTTGATTGAGTATCTGCTGATAGGTGGAGAGGCGCCGGATGGTGGCCTCGGGAATTTTTTTCTTGGAGAGTTCGGGAAGTTCGCGTATCTGAATTCGATCCGAAAATTTTGTGCTTAAGCAACGTGGGGTTTTTCTGTTAAAAGTCTCGAATGCGTCGGCCATTAGCGTTGGCCCGTACCGCGGGAAGAAGAAAAAGAAAAGGGGACAAGCGGCGTTGCCCCCCTTTCTGGCCGAACAGAAATCTGTTAACCGAGAATGATAATCAAGCAGATAACAAACGTGTAAATAACTAGCGATTCAATAAGGGCGAGACCAATGATCATTGAGACGCGGAGATCGCCGCCCGCGCCTGGGTTGCGTGCGGTACCTTCGAGAGCACTGGCAATGCTACGTCCCTGAGCGAAGGCACCCCCGCAGGCCGCAATTGCGAGTGCAAATGAGGAGGAAATTACTCTCCATTTCATAACTTCGGATCCGCTCGATCCTCCGGCAGTAGCAGCAAAGACGTCAGTCACCATCAAAGCATACGAGGTGACTGCGAGCCCAATAATTCCGAGCCTTTTCATCATTCGAAGATTCTCCTTGTTTAGGTTTTGGTTGCGAAAACCATTAATTGGCGTGAGCGTGTTCTTTAGCATGTTCATCGTGGTCATGTCCTTCTAGAGACCCGGCGATATATATCATGGTCAGAAGCACAAATACAAAGGCTTGAATGAAACTTCCAAAAATGGCGAACAGTTGCATTGCCCAGGGGAGAGGCAGGAAAAGCTGGAGGCAAAGCAGCATGAGAACACCCAGGACTAGTTCCTCGCCCGTGATATTACCGAACAGGCGTAGTGTTAAGGAAAGTGGCCGAGCGAGATGGGAAATAATCTCGATAGGAATCATGAGGGGCGCCAGCCAAATTATGGGGCCAGTGAAGTGCTCTAGATATTTAAGCCCGCTCTTTTTGATCCCGATGTAGTGGGTGGCCAAAAATACAGTTAGTGCGCATCCAACGTTGGTGTTGATGTTACTGGTTGGTGCCATAAAACCCGGAAGAATTCCGATCACGTTGGACAAAAAGATATAGATGGCCAAGGTGAAAATTAAGGGGAAGTAAGGTCTTCCCTCTGGACCCAGCGTGTCCTCCATCAGCGAGGCGAATCCCTCGAAAAGCGTTTCAAGAACATTTTGTGTGCCAAAGGGGATGGCCTGAAGGGAGCGAGTTGCCAAGACCGAAACTGCGATGAGGAAGACCATGACAGCCCAGGTGTAGACCACATTTGGAAAATCGCTAAATCCGGGGATGAACCCTAGGTATAAAAATGGGTGAAATTTATCCATAACTTATGTCCTTAATGCGGCTTCTCCTTTAAAGAGGGTGCATGCTCCAAATAGGACAATCCCCAATACTGGGGCCGACAGGCCTATTACGATACCGATAACCGAGAGTTCTCCCCAAGCAATAGCGCAGGCGACCAAAGCCAATAGAGCAATGAAGCGGGCGCCATAAAGAACATGGTGCCACCATCTGACAGAGGGACCCCCGCGCCGGAAAACCCGGGCAAAATAGATGTCCGCTCCAAAAAAACTCCCCAAGCCCAGTGCTCCGCCAATGGCGATGGCTATGGCGAATGAAACTGTGTCAATTGCCAAAGCGCCGAGAGATGCTGCGAGTAGCCCACCCCACCCGGATTTTTGTATGCTTTTTAAGGTAGCTGACTGTTTGAGAGTGGTAGACAACAGGGTGTCTTCCTTTTATTTGCTTACTAACGGGACAGCCTCATCACCTCGATAAATGCAGAGACGAACCCCAAGATAACTCCCACGACCATTGTCCATGGGTAGACTCCCGCCCAACTGTCTATGCCGTAGCCAAGCGCAGCCCCTACGAGCGGAGCGGTGACAAAATTCCAACCGACCGATGCCGCTCTGAGTGCCTTTACCTTTACCCGAAAACGGTCGTCGATATTTTTCCCAGAGCAAAGACAATTTGAGGGTGGGCCCACCTTTGAATGATTTGAGGTCATCTGAAAATATTCCTTTTTAGTTCCTCTCCCCATAAGGAGATACGGAGCGGCAAGCTATCAACCCGAAAAGAGGGTGTCAAGAGAAAACCCCATTTATGCATTTAGTCCACATTCAAATGGCTAGGTACTTCCCTAGGTTCTAGCAGGAGCAGAATGTGAATGTCTTCAACACGTTTTATTTCTCCAGAATTTATTGAATATCCCAAGTTTGTTATTTATTTTCTATTGGCAAAATATGTCCAAAGGCCGAGCTCCGATCCCCTAACACTCACATTTTCCCCATCTCCAATTTTGAGTGGAGTCCCTGAGCCCTCCTACAGGTAAACCTCTCTGCGGATATCTAACTTTGTGCTTCCCCCAGCCTCGGTGGGTGGTTCTTGCCCTCTCCGAACGTGATTTCCTCGTGGGGGAGGAGTTGATTCTTGGGTCGACAGTATACCTTTTTATAAAACTAGATTTAAAATTCGATTGGCAAGCAAGAATATTTAAAGGTCTTCAATATCCATTGAAAGTGCTGCCCAAGGAAAAAGATGCCTTAGCAGTGCTAGTAAGCACCAATATTTTGACGACAAAAACAATTAAATAGTCATAAAAATGGCAAAAAATGCGGCGTAATAATTTCCCTGTTCAGTAGCGACAACTAAGTGAGTTTCCCCGGAATGAGA
>Ga0315336_1002282_pt1 | contig 30230 bp, 24 predicted proteins | sample ASW5metaG_FD_204512 | JGI IMG/M metagenome (GOLD analysis project Ga0315336, IMG submission 204512) | Ammonia-oxidizing marine archaeal communities from Monterey Bay, California, United States - ASW #5 | ecosystem: Environmental > Aquatic > Marine > Intertidal zone | place: USA: California... | reverse complement strand
TCGCCGCCTCGAGGTATGCGCCCGCAACCATATGCGATGGAAACGGCCGGATGAACGAGTCCTCCAGGTTCGGGAGCCACCCTTTGCCGTTCCGCACCGCCACGCCCCACTCCATGGCCGGTTGGTACGCGGGGAAGTGATCGACTCCGGACACATTTCGATAGTGGTAGAGAAAAGGGACGAAGTTTATCCAACTGAAGATGAGGTAGTGGCTGCCCTCGCGGTAGATTCCGTCGCCGCTGAAGAAATACCGCGTATTCCGGTTGGCCGCCACCAGCGCGACTTCCAGCCATCGGGCCGCGTCCCGGTGCGACGACAACGCAAGAGCGATGCTTCCCAGTCCCCACGCCGGCTTGGACAGGTGATTGTGGGGCCGCTTGACCCACAGGTTCAGATTGTCCGCCACCCAGATCGCCTGCCGGGCCAGTTGCTTCCGGATCGCGCGGTCCTGCGATTCGTCGAGAAAGGGCTGCACCCAATCGTAGGCAGCGGCGTAGTTCTGCAACCAGACCCCGATGTAGATCTCATCCACCGGGGATCCCTTGATCTTGGGATCGAGTTCGTAGATCGGCCCGTCAAAGGCACGCAGCAAAGCGTCGACCGCCCGTTTCAGATACGCATCCCGTTCCGGTGAATCGTCGGTCATGTGAACCATGAACGCACAGTACTTCGCGATCTGCGACATGGTTCCATAGTACTTGTGGATCGGTTTCTTTTCGGAATCCACCTTCGGCTCCTCCGGAAAGGGCTCGGCCAGGTACGGGCTGGCCAGAATTCGCCGCCACATATCCGCGGCATGTTCGTCCCGATCCTTCTTCTCCCGAACCTCGTTTACTTCATCCGGGCCGAACCAAAGGGATGGGTGCGTCTCCGACGCGGGCAACACGGGCGTATCGTCGACGCCAAAGCCGCTGTAGTTCTCATAGTTGGCGGCCTTGGCAGCAAAAACGCAGCCGGCCAATCCGATCGAAAGTGTAAGGATGAACGATTTCATGCGCAGTATACTCCTCCATTAATGTCCACCGTCGCCCCGGTGATGAATCCGTCGAACTCCGATGCGAGAAAGACAACGGCTCGCGCCACATCTCCCGGTGCGCCGGCACGGCCCACCGGGATTCCCGCGATCGTCTCTCGCGCCGATTCCGGCGACGTGTGCGTTTCGTGAAATTTCGTCCCCAGGATCAGGCCCGGCGCCACCGCGTTGACCCGGATGCCGCGGGGTCCAAGCTCGGCCGCCAGGGCGCGCGTGAACGTTAATACCGCTCCCTTGGCGGTGGAATAAGCCAACGACCCCCCGTGCCCCCCTTTTCGGCCGGCCAGGGAAGAGAGGTTGACGATGGAAGATGCACCCGAGGCGGCAAGATGCGGCACCGCGCTCCGGGTAACCTGGATGATGGACGACATGTTGAGATCGATCGACTCCTGCCAGAAGTCAGGATCGAGTTCCTCGACCGACCGGCGGGCAATTAATCCCCCCGCGTTGTTCACCAGGACATCCAGACCGCCGAGGAAACGAACAGCTTCGTCCACCAGTTTCTTCGCTTGCGCCGGGTTGGTGAGATCCGCCTGGAGGATCTCGGCCCGAACTCCGGCCCCGGACGCCTGATCCTTGATTTCCTGCGCTCCATCCGCCGCCGAATGATAGTGGACAACCACGTCGCAGCCCGCGGCAATGAGTTCCCGGCTGATCGCCTGGCCGATGCCCTGCCCCCCCGCAGTCACGAGTACACGTTTTGTTTTCAAATCACCCATGTTGAATTCCGATCAGGTCTCAGCGGTTTTTACTTTCGACGCGCGGTGGAGAAGTACGCCCACTCCGACAATGCAAGCGCCACAGAAGACGAAACACAACCGTCCGGTAAACGGGTTGGGAATCAAGGAGAGAAGGCAGATGAAACCGCCATAGACAAAACACATTCTCCCCAGCATCCCTGCTTGCACATTGTCTTTCTCTTCCCCGATTTCCTTTTTGAAGTCGACCGGTGTGCGCATGGACGTAAAAAACCGGTCCACGCGGTCCCGGTACTCCTGCGTGGTGTACTTATAAAACAGGCTCGTAAACAGGAACCACAAGGAACAGATGGTGGCGTTGGCGAGCACCGCAGCGAAATAGAAATAATCCTTTTGTTCGCGCGAAGACATTTCTCCGTCGAATCCAAAGAATTCACTGAACCAGGAGAAGCCGAATCCGCTGAGGTACTTGGTGTCACCGACTTTGAAGCCCACGATGGAAAGGGAAACAATAAAGCCGACCAGCACCGTGCTCCATCCCGACCAGGAGGGAGTGCGCCGGACAATGATTCCCCACAACAGGGGCATGGCATAGGGAATGGCGATCAGGCTGCTGAATAACAGCATGATGTTGAAGAGATCGAGCCCCTTGAGCTTGCTGATGTAAATGGCGACCACGACAATGAATCCGCCGAATATCGCGGATACAATCCGCCCCACGACCAATAATCGCAGGGCCGAAGCATTTCGATTCAGAATCGGCTGATAGAAATTCTTCACGAAAATCCCCGCATTTCTGTTCAGCCCGCTGTCCATCGACGACATCGTCGCCGCGAAGATTCCACACAGGAGCAGACCCAGCATCCCGACCGGCATGGTTTCCTGGGCGATCAGGATGTAAGAAGCTTCGGCCGCATTCTTCAGGTCGGGAAAACGCGACGCGATGTCGGGTTCGATCACCGCCGCGGCCATGGGCGGAATGAACCAGATCAGGGGGCCGACGGTCATGAGGATGCAGGCCATTAACGCCGCCTTTCGCGCCTGCTTGCCGTCCTTCACACTCAGGTACCGGTAGGAGTCCTGCATGTTGTTGAGAACGATGAACTGCTTTACGAATGTCGCGGCAATCCAGAAATAAATGATTTCGGGCCGCACAACCTCGGTCCACTGGAAGTGATGCGAGGGAACCTTTTCGGCAAGCCCGGTCAATCCGCCGATGGCGGGGTGCGCCAGCGCGAGAACCGCCGTCACCACCGAAATCGTCATCAGAATCAAGACCTGGATAAAGTCGGAGGCGACGACCGCCCAGGATCCCCCGGTCACGGACATAAGGACAACGACCAGCCCTACAATCCAGATCGTGTGCTGCACCTCCACGCCGAACACCGCCGCCATGAACACCCCCAACCCATTCAACCAGATCCCTGCGTAGGTGATGCTCAGGGGAAGCTGGAGCCAGGTGAACACCTGCTCATTTGCGGGACCGTACCGTTCCCGGACCGATTCGATGGGCGTGATCAAGCGCATCCGGCGAAAGCGTGACGCGGTCCAGAGGTAGTTGAAGAAATATCCAACGGCGTTGGCGAAGAAGATCAGCGCGACCAGCGTGCCATCCTGGTAGGCTTTGCTGGCTGCGCCGGTGAAGGTCCAGGCACTGAACTGGGTCATGAATGCGGTGGCGCCAACCATCCACCACAACATGCTCGCTCCGCCGCGGAAGTAGTCGCTGTCGTTCTTGCTGAAATGACGAAAGACATAACCGATCCCAATCATAAAAATGAAATAGAAGACGATTACGCCTTTATCGAAAATCGTGAGCATCACAAGTTCCCTCCTGGCGGCGGAGATTTACCGCGCCGGGGAGCTTCCTCCTGTTTTCACTTCATTCACACAGAAATCTTTCATCCACGGTTACCACCCCATGACTGATTCATAATTATTAACACTTTACGCAGCAGAGCTCATCACCTCAACAGGAATCTCCCACATTCGATATTCACATCATATTTATATGAGTCCATTCCTCTCTAAATATACATCATATTTATGAATTCACCTTCCATTTCGGGCGTAAACGGGGTAAAGTGACCGGATGCGTAACCGATTGATACCCTATGGAGTCCTGGGATTAATCTCAATTCTTGCGGTACGGCCCCTGGCGGATGTGATCGAGCAAGCGCCGGGGGCGGACTCCCTCGGAGTGGAGGCGGAGGCGTACAACAGCCTGCTGAATCCCGATTCCTCCAATGACATTCAGAGTAATTCCCAGACGGGTCAACCGGAGTCCCCGACGCGGATATGGAGCGACGTTGTGGATCTGACAGCGTCCGGAAACGCGGCAATGGAGGCCCCGCCAAGTCCGCATAAACAGCTAACCGACAGCTCGTTGCAGGAGGCCATCGCCGTGTACCTGCTTCGATTCGCAACTGCAGGTACCTACACGACCTATATCCGTGCCCGAAACGACGGGACTCCAGGCGACGGCTCCACGGATAGCGTATGGCTTTCCTCGGCATTCAATGAATCGAATCCGTCGCTCAATGTCTCCACCGGCCAGACCGGCGACTACGAATGGAGGAAACCTTCCGGGGGCGAGCTGGAAGTCACTCCCGGCCAGGTGGGTATCATTTTGCAGTTCCGCCTCGGCGTCCGGGAGAGCGACGCGCGTGCGGACGGCTTTGTGTTCAGCCTGGACGCCGGCCTGACCGATGAAGAGCTCGACACCCTTCTGGGCGGAACCGCGCCTCCCCCCACCAACAGCGCGAACTGCGTTTCCGACATGTCCGAACTGAATGCCGCAATTTCCGCGGCACTCCCCGGCGACACGATATTCATGTGCAACGGGATCTGGACGGACGCAGATATCCTGCTCAATACCGACGGCACCCCGGGGCAACCCATAACCTTGCAGGCTTCGACACCCGGCCAGGTCTTGCTTACCGGCGAGTCCAGGCTTCGCATTGCCGGCGACTACCTGGTCGTGAAGGGGCTCCACTTCCTGGGCGGCAACGTGCCGGATGGCGACCACGTGATCCAGTTCCGCAACGGCAGCGGAGACCTCGCCAACAACAGCCGGCTCACCGAGTGCGCAATCACGTCCTACAATCCCGCCAGTTCGACGACCAATTACAAGTGGGTTTCCGTTTACGGACTCAACAACCGGGTGGACCACTGCGCATTTACCGGGATGAATCACGAAGGCGTGACGCTGACGGTCTGGCTGGGAAACGGGGCACCCGCCAATCACACCCGCATCGACGGAAACTATTTCGCCGACCGTGCACCGGGGTCCGGAAACGGCTTCGAAACCATCCGGATCGGCACCAGCTCGCGCTCGATGCAGGATTCGGAAGCCGTGGTGGAGAGCAATTACTTTTTCCAGTGCGATGGTGAAATTGAGATCATTTCCAGCAAATCAGGGGGAAATGTCTACCGCTACAACACATTCGAGGACTGCGAAGGCCAGTTGACCCTGCGACACGGGAATGACTGCGTCGTGGATGGGAATTTCTTTCTCGGGCGAGGCAACACGGAGAGCAGCGGGGTCCGGGTGATCGGCGAAGACCACGTCGTCATCAATAATTACTTCGAAAACCTGCGCGGGGACGGTTTCCGCGCTGCCCTGGCAGTCATGAATGGAGTCCCCGCCTCCCCCCTCAATGAGTATTTCCAGGTCAAGCGCGCCCTCGTGGCTTTCAACACGTTCATAGGCTGCCGCGAGAATTTCGTCATCGGACTCGAAAACAGTTCCGGCACCGCCACTCTCCCCCCGCTGGACTGTGTCATCGCCAACAACATCGTCGAAGGCAACGATTCTCCACTGATTGAATACGTGACGGATCCGATAAACATGACATACGAGGGGGACATCTTTTTCGGCGCTTCGCTGGGGATCTCTCAACCCGCCGGTATCACGATCGTGGACCCGCAGCTTCAACTCGCGGCTGACAGCCTGCAGCGTCCGGCCTCGCCGGGAAGCCCTGCGCTGAATGCCGCCGTGGGTAGCTACCCTGCCGTTCTGGACGATATGGACGGCGATGCGCGGGTCGCAAGAACACAGGATATCGGTGCGGATGAAGTGTCCGTCACCGAACCGGTACGGCGTCCCCTGACCGCCACGGACGTCGGCCCGAGATGGATGCGCCCCAATTCGCTGCGCGTCAAGAGCCTGGCCGTCGATGGAGTGGATGCGACCCTTCTATTTGACGATGAAACAGGCCTGGCTCCCCTCTACTATGTGCAGTCGAGCACCGTTTCCCTGCCGGCAGTAAACTGGTCAACCGAACTCAACTATGCCCCGCTCGATTATACCGGCGGCCTGTTCGAAGTCTCCGTTCCCCTGCCGGTCGAATCCAATGTATTGTGGCGCGTGACGACCGACTGAACCCTGGTTCTTGAAATCCACTATGCGGTATGCAGCAAATGCCTCGAGTATGAATCGGAAGCGTCGATGACAGGCGATTCTTTGGTCCGTCCTCTACGATTGGATCCGAACCCGGTGTGGCGAAGCTACCTTGGGGGCAAGGAACTCCGTCGGTTCCGCGGACTGCCGCCGGGTGACGACAACAACTTTCCCGAGGATTGGCTCGGGGCCACCGTCCGCGCGCGTAACGGGGCCAATTCGCAGGGAAAACACGAGGGCATCAGCCGGGTTGCGGTTGATGCGCGGGAACAACTCCTCCCCGGGGTTCTCCGGAAAAACCCGGAACGGTGGTGGGGCGATCACCTGCCCACCCGGTGGCCGGTCGACGAAACCGGAGTTCTGATAAAATTTCTTGATTCGAAAACCCGTCTCCACCTGCAAGCCCACCCGGATGCAGCGTTTGTCTCGAAGCATTTCGGGGGTACCGCCGGCAAGACGGAGTGCTGGTACATCCTTTCGACTCGGAGCGACGATGCCTATGTCTATCTTGGCTTTCAGCGCGCGCCATCACGATCCGAGTGGGCACGAATGGTACGGGATCAGGACCTGGCCGGTATGCTTGCCTGTTTTGACCGGATTCCGGTTCGCCCGGGAGACTGCCTCGCCGTTCCGGCCGGCACGCCGCACGCCATCGGGGAAGGCATCCTCATGATCGAGTTACAGGAACCCACGGATTGGGTGGTCCGGTGCGAATTCGAAGTCGGCGGTTTGCGGCTTCCCGAAAGCGCCCGGTACATGGGCCTGGACCTGGATACATGCCTGAACGTCTTCGACTACACCTCGACCCCGGTGAGCGAGGTACTGGCGCGCTTCCGCCAGGTACCGGTCGAAACCACCGCCGGGAAATCCCACACTGAATTTCGGGTGATTCGTCCCGAGTTGGAGAACTTTTTTCGCCTCCGGAAGCTCATGGGAACCGGCGACGCGCAATGGGCCGGCGGCGAATTGGCGATCCTGATCGTCACCTACGGCAGCGGTCGGATCGCCGGCCACGCTGCTGAAGGCGGAAGTGCCTGGCTCCTTCCGGGTTCCGTCAATGAGTGGCATTGGTGCGGTGACGAAAAAAAACCGTGGGAGGTTGTGCTGGCACAACCTCCCACGGTGGAATAGTCAAGGGAGAGATTCCTTACTATTATCTATCGATTGGAGCAACGCACTCGCCTGCCGGCCACTACCAGCATGCCGACCAACGCAAGTCCTAGAATGGAAGGTTCCGGAATGATGTCAGCTCCCGTCTTTAGCAGGATGTTGTCAAACAGGTAATTCGGGTCCACGTCACTGTCACTGCTGCCTAAGAGCCCGAATTGACTCAGGCCGAGCGCCGGATCATAGTTTCCTGCCGACTTTTCGGTGTGGAACTGCATGCCGTTGGCAAAATCAGCGTCAGGGCTGTCATTCAGCAGCACGCCGTTGATATAGATGTCGTAGTGCAGCGGATCCAGCACTCGAGCAACGCCAAAGACGTTGTAGGCATAGGTGCCCGCCGTCGCGCCGTTCGCGATCATGGAAATCGACTGCGCACCAACCAGCGGATCGCTGTTAAGCGTATCGACATCACTCGCGTTGCCATCGGCAATACCACTGTACTTCGCGGTAAAGTCGCCGTCCGCCTGAAACGAAAGCGAGAACGCCGATCGGGATTCGGAGGAGATGCTCAGTCCCGCGTTCGCCATGCGAAATCGGATGGCCTTCGAGGAATCATTCGTGGACTGGTTGATCGACTGAAAGTCAATTCGGAACGGCCCGGTCAACGGGGCATTCGATCCGTTCGCGGCACTGGTGTATTCGCCGCGCACTTCCGGCTTCTCAAACGGCGCCAAGTCGAACATGTGTAATGCATTGCCGTCATTGAATACAGTTACCGGCGGAACGACGTCGTTTCCAAAAAACGCTTCGAAACCGGAGTTGTCCTCGATCTTCTCATCGAACGCGCTCAGGTCCTCGGTGAAAATATCGAATACATCGGCGGATGCCGTCAACGAACCGCCAACAAATGCCATAGCGGCAAGTGTGCGGGTAATTCTTATGATGTGTAGTTTCTTCATATTTTTCATACGCTCCTTCTGTTTCATTGCTCCTGCCAACCATTAATACTTATGAACGATACGTACTAATTATCAGCATCCCGCTATCCGGTCAACCCAAATATCCATCTTTTTTAACAAATATCCACTGCGAATCTTTTATTGATTCATCCACATCTCTTCAATCGCTTATGAAGATCGCCAGAATCAAGCTGAGGTGGACAAAATTCAATAGGGCCAGGTAGGAGCAAAGAGCAAATTACGGCTAATGGATTCCGCATTTGTACAATATTGAACACATCTTAACCTGCTTATTACAAACAAGTTATCCCAAACATTTATGATTCACGCGCTATTCTTGACTGCGATGTGTATATCGTGTAGTATACAGTAACTATGCGAAATGCATTTGGAGCATATCTGCGGAAGCGGCGTGAAGAACTGCTGGACGGCAGTCCGGAGTTCAGCATTCGCAAGCTGGCGGCGAAAATCGGGGTGCAACCCTCTTATATAAGCAAAGTAGAAAGGGAAGAGGTTGCCCCTCCTTCGGAGCCCACCATTGTCCGGTGGGCTGAAACGCTGGGCGAAGATCCCGACGTTCTCCTCGCCCTGGCAGGCAAGGTCTCCGCAGACCTCAGGGATGCGATCGTAAAACGGCCGAAAGTATTCGCGGAACTGATTCGCGAGCTGAAAGACGCACCCGACCATGCATTGCTGCGCGTAGTCCGTGAAGTAAGAGATGGAAACTGGTAAAGATAAGGAAAAGTACAATGATCGAGTTGAGTAGCGATACCCTGGTTTTCTCATTTCCCGAGGTGCACCCGTCCGCAACCCTGCGGCTCCACCTCCAGCGCACCCTTCGCATCCCGGATGACGATTCAACCTATCCCCTGCCCCCCGGCCTGGGACAGTTTCCGCTCCGGCATGTGGACGATTTCGCGAACAAGGTGCCACCGCAGTGGATGGAACATGGTGGCGTGATGTTCCCGATGTACCAGTCCGAGGCGATGTGGATCTGCTTTGATTCCGATTATGATGACGATCGCGATGTCTCCTACCCGTTCGCGGTAAAGATCGCCACCGGCAAAGTCAGCGCCGTTTCCGGGGAAACCTGGAAAAGCGGAGTGAACCGGGATCCGCAGGACTATGTCGTGGTGCCGGAACAACCCTGGCTCGACGGTTATTGCGTGGAAGAAGGAGTCATTCGACAGTTCGTGGCCATGCCGCTCGGCGCCGGATATACAGCCGAAGAGCAAGTGACCGGGAAGGGCGAGCATGGTGGGTTGCAGATCCTGGCGTATCCGATGAAACGGAAGGTCTATGAGGAGCTGTTTCCGAAGAGCTCGAAGCGCATACTGTCTGATTTGAATGCAGACTGTCTCGCCTGCTATTCAGCAGCCCCATCCGAGATGGGATTGGCGCCCGGCGGCAGGATGAAACAGGAAATCTATGAGGATTCCTACCGGCTGTCCGATTGGGATCTGGATCACTCCAGCCGCTGCTTTGTCCACATCGCCAACTCCATGGTGTGGCGCTCGATTACCGGAGACAACCCCCCGACCACGCCGCCTACTTCCAGGGAATACACCAGCGCGGGGTTGCCGTGGTTTGACTGGTACGACGACGACAACAAGGCCCTCCCCGGCGCGGCGCCGCTGACCGGCATGAAAAGCGTGGCTACGATCGGAAAAGAAAAAGGCGATGTGCCCTTGCCGGAGAATGAAACCATAAACCCCGGCCAGGTCGTCACCCTTCGAAAGGGCCTCAAACCCGGCCAGGTCCGCGAGTGGCAGGAAACTGCCGGCCGGCTGTAATCCCAGATGGAGCGGAAGTCGCCGAGACTTCCGGTCGGCGACAAACAAGCTTGTCCCAGCAGACCGGAACTCTTCGCGAGTTCCGCTACTTTTCTTATGCGTAGCGGAAGTCGCCGAGACTTCCGGTCGGCGACACGAGAGCGTGCACCCCGGAATCATAGCGCCCAAAGTCTGAAAAAAACTTCCATCCCTTGGAGTAATCTCCACGTGGTGTACTATAAAAAATTATCGAATAACCGAAAACACGACATCTCTCTCTTCATTTCCTCCGTCATCCCTCTGATCCTTTCCCACGCTATAAACCTCGTATCCGCCCGGAAAAACTCGATACTTCAGCGGCCCGCCCGTGAACGGGTCCGCGGGGACGGCATCAATGGCATTGGGAACCAGGGCGTACAACGAATACGGAGGAGCGCCGTGCAGCCTGCGGTACTGCTCCACCGCCAGTACCGTCCGTATACAACGGCAAATGGCCCGGTGTTCGTAGGCTTGTTGAAGCGCTCCGACAACCGCCGGCATCAATATTCGATTTGCCAATTGCCAGTTTGCGATCGATGTCAGGAATTCCCTGTGTAGCTTCTCCATAACCGGAAGCTGTTCGTGCTCGGGAAGTTCTGCCGCCTCCAGCAACTCGTGAAAGAATCTCAGGGATCGGAGACCATCCGCGTCTAAAAGCCCGCTGACCATGTACGCCTCCCACAATAGCATTTTCGTAAAATCCCCCGACGATCCGGGACCGGCGCCGCCAATGATTCCATCAATATCGGGATTATCAAAAAAGCTCCGGTTCGAACAAAGTGCGGAAGCGATCATATCCGTTGCCGGAGCAAACGACTCGACCTCCTCAAAGCGTTTCGATATTGCCGCCGCTGAATCTGTTGGAAATGGACTTCGACAAAGAATGGCGCGCACCAGGTCCGCCGACAGCCTGGCTTCCAGGATGCCTATCAATTGAGAGATCAACAACGGGGTCTGACACGAATGCTCCGCAACCCCGAGAATCTCAAGGGCGCACTCCGACGCGGCATGAAGATCACCTTCTTCCAGAAGCATTCGCCCCTCGAGGAACAGGACCCGGCTGGCTTTGAGCAGGATATCGGTCTCGGAAACTCCGAACTTCAGATCACTGGTAAAGCGACAGACGTCGATGGCGAGTGCGCGACGCAACTCATCGAGGTAAAGCTTGTTGCCAGCAAGAAACCTGGTGTTTGCTCTGGCTACTTCCTGGCTCATCACCTGGCAGGGCGGGGGCAGATTGTAGAGCGGAAATAGACTCCCTCCCCTTCTCCGCACGGGTCTTCCTCTCCCCCCACGGTTCCTCATCATCGCGGGAGTTGGCGGTACGTATAGGCCGGGAAGTCGTCGATAATGATCGGCCGCATTCGCGCCGAATGGAGCTTCGCCGTAAGGCGCCGACAATTCCTCCAGGTTGATGGGATAACCCATCGCGCGAACAGCTTCCCGCTCTTCGTCGATTTGGATCAGCAGAAAATGCCGGCCGGCGAGGATCATCGCACTCATGAGCCCGATGATCACCAGGCCCACGGTCATCACCCACAGCATCCAATTCCTGGCTTGCCCGGCCATTCAACAAGACTACCCGGATCCGGCTGAAACGTGCAGCGGAACGATCAGCCGAAATGATTTCGAGGCCGCAGCGGGGACTACTTCTCGCCGGCGATCGCCTCGGCAATGTTCAGCAGATGGTCGTTGATGCGGCGGTAGGCGCTCAGGATGTCGGTGAAAATGAGGCTCTGCATCGGTGGGATTTGATCCTCGGCAATTCGGCCCAGATGATTGCGGCGCGAATTTTTCATGGCCCGGGTGATCTGAAGGCTTTTGGTATTGGCGTGCGCAAGGATGTTGTTGTCTGGATTGTCCACCGCTCCGCCTACCAGTCGAACATACTCCGTGACCTGATCGTGCAGACCGTTGATATCTTCGCGGCCCTCGTCGGAGATGGTAAGCCCGTTTTTCTCGGCTTTGAGATAGAGCTTGAGAATCACAACGATCTCGTCGCTGGCCGATTCGAATTCGTCGGCCATGCGAAGTTGAGCCCCCGCTTCTTCCGCCACGTTGCGAGGGATCCGCCCCGTCAGAAGCTTGCTCAGAAATTCCGTAACCTCCTTTTGGATGTTGTCGAGAATCTCCTCCCGCCGGAATGTCTTCTCCTCCAGCGTGGAACTCCACTTTTCTCCCGAAACGTTCTCGTTGAGATAGCCAAGCATCTTTTCGACAGCGTCGGACATCACCAGAATTTCTTTTCTTGATTGTTCAACCCCGAGCACCGGGGAGCTGAGCATGCGCACGTCGATATATTCCAGGTGCTTGGCCTCCTTCGAACCCCGTTGCGGAACCATGCGAGTCACCAGTTTGGCCAGCAAACCCATGAAAGGAAGAAAGATCAGGGCATTCGTGATGTTGAAACAGGAATGAACCATCGCCACCCCGGTCAGCTGCATCTCGATGGACGGATCCGGGCCCATGAATAGATACGACACGGGTAGAAGAACGGCCCGGAAAGCCGCCGTCGCCCAGATGACGCCAAGGACATTGAAAATAATATGAGCATATGCCGCGCGCTTGGCGGTGGTATTGGCTCCGATGGATGCCAGGTACGCGGTGATGGTCGTGCCGATGTTTTCTCCCAGGACAAGAGCTGCCGCCGATTCAAAGTTGATCGTTCCCTGTAGGAGAAGCGCCATGGTAATGCCCAGGGTGGCGGAAGAGGATTGGACGATGGTGGTCACGATACAGCCCACCAGCGCACACTTCAAAACACCGAAATAGGAGTTTGCCTGAAAAAGGGCGAAAAATGCCTGGTAGTCCTCGTTGGATCGGATGGGTTTCAAGCCGCCGCTCATCAGGTCCAGGCCGAAAAAGATCATCCCGATGCCCATGACCACCATCCCGAGGTGCTTCACCCGGTCCCTCTTGGCAAAGAGGTAAAAGAAGGAGGAAACGCCCAGAATGGGAAGGCCGAATTTTCCGATTTTGGGGAGGAGCGAGATCAGCCAGCCGGTGATGGTCGTGCCGATGTTGGCCCCGAATATCACGCCAATTGCCTGGTGCAGGGTCATGAATCCGCTGTTCACGAATCCGACGACCATCACGGTGGTGATGGAACTCGACTGAACCAGGCACGTTACAAGGGTCCCCACTCCGACCGCCATAAGCCGGTTCTCGGTAACAATTCCGATCAGTTGCCGAAGCCGATTACCGGCCACGGCCTGCATGCCCTCGGAGAGGTGTTTCATGCCGAGCAAAAAGACACCGAGCCCCCCAATGACTTTCAGCAGAATGTCAATCGCCAGCCAAAAATCCATGTCACCCAAATCTCCCTACTGTTGGCAGAAGGTGATACGAACATTTTCAAAACCGTTCAACGCAAAACAGCCTTACAGTATGGAAAGAATCTTCAGCACCAGATCTCGCCGCACTGAACAGCTGGAGGGCGAAGCTTCAGCTGAGCCGGGGGCCATGGAAATCGTTTCGGCTGAGACAGGCCGATTCCTCCAACCCCCGATGTTGGCTGGGTCGGGGTTAATCCAACCGAGCGGCTCAGCTGAAGATTCGCCCTCCAGATTGTATTCAGGAGATACCAGGGAGTGTTCCTCTGGGGATGAATTCTACCGACAAGCAAACTCGCATCCCCTCTCAACCGCAACCACCGTCCTCCCGGATCCGGAGGAAAAGGGCGTCGCGTTTCCTGCGCGCTTCTCCCAAGTCCTTCGTCCTCAGGGAAAGCCTGATTCTCTCGGCGGTAATGGGTGTGGGGTAGACGGTGTAATGAATGAACCAGGTACCGTTGTTGTTCCAGAGATGGTGGTCTGGATTTCCGATGCTTGGGCGAATAGCCAATTGAGGCGAGGTTGCCATGGGCCTTTTCCTTCCGGTTGAACCCGGAGATGGAGTCGACCCATTCCGGGGAGGTTCTTATTTTCCTCACCGACTCATTCGGCGAAGCGCGTCATTGAACCACCGTATGCCCTCCCCGGCCCCGATCCGCCATAGCGGCATCGAAGGCGGAAGCCTCGGTTGGTGCCCCGACCCATCAGCGGATCGGAAGCTCTCTAGACGATGTATGCACGGTACAGCATTCCCGCAGATCGGCAATCCCTACTTGTGTCATATTCCCCGGAATTCGCGGAAATCGCGGAGCCACCGTGGTTTCCCCCGCAATGTAACCAGCTCTGTGTGCAGGTAGGGCAGGGCTTGTCGTCCAGACCTGCCCCGGAGCCAGGAAAGAGAAAGAAGTGAATCCATGCGGTATGAGCCTTCTACTTTGGCTGGAACCCGCCATCAGGCGCAAGGAGGCGGGCGAGAGTTCTTGGCGCACTTGCCGTGTGCGGCACAGACACAAGTGTTGGAAAAAAGTTCGCACCCGGCTCTACCTTTTCTCTTTACAGGCTCCTGGGCAGGTCTGGACGACAAGCCCTGCCCTACCCGTGGATCCGAAGCTGCAGACAGAATCGCTTGCGAAATGGCCATGTCAGCCCGCGCAATGCAAGCAGCTCGGTGTGCAGGTAGGGCAGGGCTTGTCGTCCAGACCTGCCCCGGAGCCTGGGAAGAAAAAGAAGTGAATCCATGCGGTATGAGCCTTCTACTTTGGCTGGAACCCGCCATCAGGCGCAAGGAGGCGGGCGAGAGTTCTTGGCGCACTTGCCGTGTGCGGCACAGACACAAGTGTTGGAAAAAAGTTCTCACCTGGCTCTACCTTTTCTCTTTGCAGACTCCTGGGCAGGTCTAGACGACAAGCCCCGCCCTACCCGTGGATCTGAAGCTGCAGGCAAGACCAGAGCCTGTGTAAGAGCAGACCGAATCGCTTGCGAAATGGCCAATCCCCAACGCTCGGGCTTGGAAGCCCAAGCTGCATCGGTTGTCCGGGTCCGGAACTCAACGCGTGCTCCGCTACAGTCTCGATGTCACACTCCGTGCGGCTCCCAGCCAAGCAATGATTTTGCTTTGCTCATGTTCAGATGCTTGCCGCTCCTGTCGGAGCAGGCGTGGACGGCATCGAAACCTCGGTGTCCTTCCAGGGCAAGCGCCGACAGGTAAAGCCGGCCCAGATCTTTCGGTCCCGTCTTGTCGTTTGGCTGTGATTCCGGCGTCTCAACCCACTCCTCTTCCGGCTTGGGACGGACCATTCGCAATGCAATGATCGACATCCAGTCATGCGCAGCGGCAAAAGTTCGGCAGACCTGCTCCCCAAGTTGTTTTGTCAACCCGTAATCATCGACCGCGTCAGGCGTTTGGTCCTCCGAATCGAAACGCCGCGCCCAATTGACTTTGTATACGGACATGCTGCTGGCGTAGATCACTCGCGGCACCCGGTGCTTCACCGCCGCTTCAAGCACTGCCGCCATTCCCTGCACATGCACTGTAAATTGACTGTCCGCATCTGAATCCAGCGGCGCCATGACTAGCTGAATGACCGCGTCCTGACCAAGCATTGCGTTGCCGATGGAGGAGGGCGAAAAAATGTCCCCGACAAGGCAGGTGCTCTCGCCCGGATCCGCCAGGCGCTTATCCAGCCAGGTGCACTCATGCGCGGCATCAAGCTGGGGCCTTAATATCTTCGCCACGTTCCCGGCACCGCCCGTGATCAGAACTTTCACAATTGCACCTATCCCTCTCACCAAATCATTGTTGCGGCAAAACTGTCAGGCCGTCAGCAAACTACGTTCCGGGCAGGCCGCGTCAATACCAGCCGATCGTACCCGGAGTGCTGTCATTCTGCAAAGAGAACGCGCCTTCTGAGATCCCTCATGGTGCAAAGGCCGTCCCAGTCCCCGTATCTCATCGGCCGGGCACCGCTCTTTCGTTTCGCTCCGAACTGATCCCGCTGTTTCGCAAAGACTCCCTCCACAAATGCCCTGGTTCCCAGCACCAGCCCATCGCTGAAGTACCGTACGCGGCACTGCATCAACTCCTGGCGACTCAATACTCCCCCTTCGTCGATCACCTGGCGAACCCTCGCAGGCGATATTCCGTGTCGTTTCACCGAGTGCTCTCCCCGTACGTAGATCATCTGCCGGTATGCGCGAGAAATCCGCCGCCAGTCCCCGGCGCCCATTCCCAACGCAAGCCCGATTCCTTGACGACTCCAGCGTTTCCCCGCTACCGCCTCCGCGTAGCCGCAGAACCGGTAATCTTTGGGATCCTCCACGAGTCCCGCGCGGACCGCGTTCAGCTCGATGTAGGTAGCCATCGTCCGTAGCGCGCCTGGATTGAACTGGACCAGCACACTCTTGAATCGCTCCTCCCAGAGTGTCCCTTTGCGCTCATGGCTTCGATTAAACCACTGCGTAAACCGTTGCTTCAGGGTTTTCATGAACTCAGAGAGATCAACCATCCGCCGCAGATACTTTTCCCGCAGTCTGTCGGCTCTATCCTCTCTTCCCTCCGCCCGATGTGCTTCGAGCTGCTTCCGAATCTCTCTTACATAACTCTTGTCATACAGGTATCCCAGCCGCCTCAGAAGCGTCTCATCAGAAAGCACCTTCCTCCGTGGCACTTGCACCAGGATGTGAAAATGATTCGAAAGAATCGCGTAGGTAAGGATCCGCACACCGGAGAACGCCTCCACACTCCTCATGATCGAGCGAAATTTCTCCTTTTCCGCCTCGCCCAGCACCATCCGGCGATCCACCACCCGCGATAAACAGTGATAGGCCACCCCCGGATCGCCAAGTACTCGCCTCATTCTCATCAACATTCCTCCAACCGTCCAGTCACGCCTATCACCCTACGTGCCGACCGTCAACAAATAACTGACCTGTCCCTAATTTATGGGGAGTTGAACTACTTGTTTCGTATTGTGATCTCTATATGATCTGCAGGTTATGAATCAGCTGATCGTGGTTTTGAATGACGGTATGGATGCCATCGCGGAGAAGGCCGGCGAGTCTCACTACACAGGTATCATCATGAAAAAAATTGTCCTGCTAGTTACCCTGTTCGCAACCGGGATCCCGCTGGGAGCGATCGAACTCGCCCGAAACGGCGAAGCTGCGGCGCAGATCGTCGTGTCGGAAAACGCAAGCTTCGGTGAAAAACATGCGGCGCAGGAACTGGCCCACTTTCTCCATGAAATTACGGGCGGCACCTTCGAGCCCGTGGCTGCGCCGGTCTCCGGCCAGGCGAATCTCTGCGTCGGCCGCGGCGCGGCGCGCGCCGTCCATCCGCGCTTTACCACGGACGGTCTCGGGGCGGACGGCATGGTGATCCAGACTCACGACGGCAATGTCATCCTCGCCGGGGGCGAACCGCGAGGCACCCTCTATGCGGTCTACTCCTTCCTGGAGGACGAGATCGGCTGCCGCTGGTGGTCGCATACCGTGAGCACCATCCCGTCAAAACCGACCCTGGCGGTCGGGCCATTGGATCGCAGGCATGTCCCGCCGTACGAGCACCGCGAGATACATATCGTTCCGATTTCACACGACCCGGACTGGTGCGTCAGGAACAAGTGCGTCGGCGAAATGACCGGGTATGGCCGCTTCAACATGATGCCCGAGCGGGGCGGGTGTCGAAAGGCATGGCCGTGCGGCCATTCCTACTACACCATCCTGCCCCCGGACAAATATTTTGAAGACCATCCGGAGTGGTACAGTCTGCACGGCAACAAGCGTGTTTCCTCGCCGAAAATACATTCCTCGCTCTGCCTCACGAACGAAAAAATGCAACGGGAGTTTACGCGACGCGTGCTCGAAGAGGTCCGCGGCGGACCCGCCATGTTTCAGGCGGGCGGACCCCAATACGTTCGGTACATCGACCTGGTAGAAAACCCGCTGATGCACGTCTCGGTAAGCCCGGAAGACGATTCGGGGTATCCGTTCCAATGTCAATGCGAGCCGTGCGCTGCCGTGGACCAGGCAGAAGGAAGCGCTTCCGGAAACTGCCTGCGGCTCGCGAACCGGGTGGCTCGTGAACTTCGCGCGGAGTTTCCGGAGAAATCAGTGTACATGTACGCCTATCACCAGACGCAGAAACCACCGCTGGTCACCCGCCCGGAACCGGGGCTGATCATCTGGTACGGCCCCATCAACGCATCGTTCAGCAAACCCCTCACCCATCCCCGGAACAAGCGGTGGCACGACGATCTGGCCGATTGGTTGAAGATTTCCGACCGGGTCTATCTCTATGACTACCCCGACAACGTCACCTACAAGCTGACACCGCATCCGAACCTCTATGTGCTCGCAGAAAACATTCGGTGGTGCGCGGACCAGGGGGTCACCGGCTATTATGGCGACGGAATCATCGGGGGAACCGGCGGAACGGAAATGGCCGAGCTCCGGGCGTGGATGGTTGCCAAGCTCCTCTGGGACCCGTCCCGCGAGCCGGAATCGCTGATCCGGGAATTCACCGACGGCTATTACGGACCGGCCGGCGCGCCGATCCGCGCCTACCTGGACGTCATCCACGACGCGGTGGATCGTTCCGGTGACTGGCTTACTCTCAGCTCACCGCCGGATGCCCAATTCCTGTCGCTGGAAACAATGCTCGACGCCTGGAAACATCTGACCGAGGCGGAGGCAGCCGTCCGGGAGGGAATGCCGGAAATTCTGCACCGGGTTCGGATCGCACAACTGCCCGCCTTGTTTGTCTTCCAGGCGCGCTGGGACAACCTGAACTACCTGGCGGGGACCCGCGGGCTGGAGTGGCCGTTCACCGCATCGAAAGAAGAAGCGCGCGCCGAATTCGACGCCATGCTGCAGACAGGCAACGTTACCCTCGACCATAGTTCGAACAAAATCCTCAACGAACCGTAGTGGACAGGTAAGGGTCTATCGAATGGCAATGCCTGCGTTTGAATCTTGTTGGCTGATCCAGGTCTACGGCGCCTTCTTCAGTTTTGCCATCCCGAGAGGGACGTCGAATTTTTTGCACCAGACCCAGATCTCCGTAAAGGCGGCAGGATTGATTTCTCCCGGTATTTTGTAAGCCTGCAGGCCTTTTTTCGAATTCAATTTCGAAAATTTCGTGTCTGCCTTGTAGCCGTTGCTCCCGAATCCCAATGTAGGAGACGGTGCTTTGTCGAGGCTGAAATCAGCTTCCAAAAGAACGACGTACCCTTGATCCGTCTTTAGTAAAGTCACGCCGCCGGAAACCTCGTGATCGCTGCGACCCTCAAACTTTCCCGTCGCGACAATCTCCGTAACAGCTTCCGCAACAATCGGCACTCCCGTGATCACAAACGCGACAACCAGCATGCAAACCAAATTCTTGTGCGTATCTATCTTCATCTCATCTCCTGTTCGTTTTCAATGCAACACAAGCCAATCACAATCAGGGACCTGAACCCGATCGTTCACCTTCTTCTCCGTGATTTCCCGAAAGCGATTCAAGACCTATACCATTCGAATCAAATACGGCCACAAGAAAAGATGGTGCGACCGGTTCCCGGCAACCGGAAAGCCCCCTCAAAGACTCGCGCAGAAGACGCAACTCGCGCCGTTTTGCGCCAATGCTCAGCCGTATCGCTGATTCAGGAGCGCAAGCCCTCGTCCCGGACAATAAAAGCGCGGAGCGATATCGCTCGAACAGATGCTCTTTGAAACAGGCGAGAAGCCGCACTTAGTGGAACCGACTAAGCAGGGTGAATTCCTGAAGCCAGGGCTGCCCGGGTACTCGCGCCACCGCGCGGACTTCTATGTGCCCAATGACCGGCCCAAGAAGCTGTGGATGAAGCGCTTGCGGCCCGATGCGTTCGAGTGCCTCTGCGCCGCGGAATTGCCCGCGGCCTCTCGAGGCGGCGCAACCGCCAATGCCCATGGCGTGCTGCCGTTCAAGTCCGCTCAGATCGAATCGTTTTATGATGCCTTGCGCCGCATTCCGGGTCCGCGGGGGAAGAATCTCACATATTCACTCAGGGCGGTGTTGAGCATTGTGGCCATGGCGATGCTCAGCGGACACCGGGATATCAGCGCACTCCACCGTTTCGGCCAACGCCTCACCCAAGCCCAGCGCAAAGCGCTCGGCCTCCCCCGAAAAGAAGGCACAAAGTTCGTTAAAGTCCCTGGATATAAGGTGTATTACAACCTGCTGGCCAGGCTCGATACCGACGCCTTCGCGCGGGTGCTTTCGGACTGGCTGAGCCAACTAGCCGGTTCCTTGCCCAGTGCGCTGGCTCTGGATGGGAAAATGGTGCGCGATACGATCGGGGTGGTCAGCATGGTGGACACCGAAACCGGAACGCCCCAGGCGATGGGTCCAATGAGCATGAAAGAGGGCGAAGGCGAACGATGCGAAATGAAGGCCGCGCAGAAGCTCCTTGAGAACCAATCCGATTTAAGCGGACAGCTCATCAGCGGGGATGCCCTTCATGCCCAGGATCGTACGGCCCGTTCCATCCTGGAGCGCGAAGGCGACTACCGCATCCAGATAAAGAACAATCGAAAGATCGTTCGGGAGACACTGGAAGCGAAGACCAACCGATCCGCCCCCTTTCTGATCTGAGTGAAAAGGGACATGGTCGATAGGAGCGCCGATGCCTTTCGAGCCTGGAGGTCGAACCCATGGAGGTTGCTTTTCCTCATGCCCGAACGGCCCTGCACATCCGGAGTTGGCGGAAGGTGGGCGGCAAAGAGGGCCGTTGGGAGGACCGATACTATCTCAGCAGTCTGGAGTCCCAGCGCAAAGCTCCCAAGCAATGGATGAGGGCGGTCCGTGAGCACTGGGGTGGCGTGGAGAACCGGAATCACTGGCGCAAGGACGCCTGCCTCCTGGAGGATGAAACACGCAGCCGAAATCCGAATATCCTCTGCTCCCTGATCCTCCTCAGAAACGTCGTCTTCCACTACTACGCGCAGACCGATGGCGCGCACCTCTCTGCCGGCCATCATCGAAACCAACGCCGCCGATTCAAAATGTCCGTTCTCCCTTGTTCTCGGGATATGATCGCTTCAAAAGGAAAAACCCTGACTGTCTCCCGGCCGCCCATGAAAATGGGGATCTTCCGCGAAACCATTGACTATGAACAGTCGGATGAAGAATGCCTTCCCCCAATGGCAGGTTTATTTTGCTTTCAATATGCCGTTCTGTTGAGCATGATGTAACCAGGATGACGCTGATGGACATTCGCATTGTTTTGAATGGCAAGAAGGCGGGACTGGAGCGTGTTCGGGCAGCGATCTACAAGGCAAGGGAGCGCGGCCGCGTGGATGTCAGGGTCACCTGGGAAGCAGATGATGTCCGCCGGCTGGTGAGAGAAGCCGGCGCGGAAGGCTGTGGGCGCCTCGTGGCGGGCGGTGGCGATGGCACCGTGAACGAGGTCGTCGACGCGATCCTGGATCTCCCCTCTACCGAACGGCCGGAGGTGGCCATCCTGCCGCTTGGCACCGCCAACGATTTCGCCACGGGGTGTGCAATCCCCGCGGATCCATTGTCTGCACTCGACCTGGCGCAGTCGGGCCGGGCGCGTTCGGTGGATTGCGCACGGGCCAACGAATACCGGTTTATCAACGTGGCCAGTGGCGGCTTTGGCGCCAAGGTGACGTCCGGTACGCCCGTAGCGCTGAAGAACTTCCTTGGGGGGGGCGCGTACACGCTTTTCGGTATGGTCCAGGCGTTGAACTTCATCCCCTACCATGGCGAGATGCGCATTCCCGGGGAAACCCTACAAAATGATGTGATAGTTGGCGCGGTGTGCAATGGCAGGCAGGCCGGTGGCGGCCAGCAGTTAGCGCCCAATGCCCTTATTGATGACGGATTGCTGGACGTTGTGTTGCTGTTCCACTTTCCACCCGAAGCTCTTGGTCAAGTCGTAAGCCAGATCACGGATCCTGAAGCGAGCGGTGATTATGTCAAACGGTTCAAGGTGCCCTGGGCTGAATGGGAGTCGGATGTTGAGACGCCGATCAACCTGGATGGGGAGCCCATTCGAACAAAGAACGTCCGATTTGAAGTGCTGCCCGGTGCGATCAAACTAGTTGTTCCTGAAGACTGCCCTGTGACGGCATCCGGCCCGTGATGCTTGCGTGACTTGCGCCTTCACTGTCCGCGTTGGGCACGCACGCGCCGCGCGAAAATCAATTTCCGGATGGTTCCTCGCCGGGCCCGCCGTCAGGGCGATGAGGTGCGAGGGTATCCAGTCCGCTGCGCAGATGGACGTCGCGTTGCGGAAACGCAATCTCGATTCCCGCCTCCTTGAATCGGTGATCGACCTGTGCGTGCAGCTCGCTGATGGTCTTCAGCCGGTTGTCCATGTCGGGAAGATAGCACCGGAGGAGCAGGTCGAGAGCGCTGTCGCCAAACGCCTCGAAGCTCGCCACCGGTGCCGGGTCGGCCAGCACCACCGGGTGGTCTCCGGCAATATTGAGGAGAAGCTCCCGGGCCCGAACCGTGTCGCTGCCGTAGGCCACCCCAACCTTGAGGACGACCCGGTTAATCGGATTCGAGAGCGTCCAGTTGATCAGCGAACCGGTGACGAACTCCTTGTTGGGCACAACGAATTCCTGTCGGTCCCAGTTGGTGATCGTGGTTGCCCGCATTCGGATCCTTGTCACGGTGCCCGTCACCGGGCCAATGGTGACGACATCTCCGACCCGAATCGGACGCTCAAAGAGCAGGATGATGCCGCAGATCAGGTTGGCCACGATTTCCTGCAATCCGAAACCTAGTCCGACGCTGAGCGCCGCTGCGATCCAGCCGAATCGAGACCAGTCGAGTTGCAGGATCCGGAACACCATGACAAACGTGATGGCGCCCCCGATGTATTGGCAGATGGTAGCCACTGCATAGCGGGTGCCGGGATCGAGGTCGGAATTCCGCAGTCCCGCGAGGTCGAGCAACCCGGGAAGGTTCCGGAGTACCGAGATTGCGACGCCAATGACGAAGGTGGCCTGGAGCCAGTTGAACAAGCTGATGCCCGTCCGGTCCGATTGATCGTCAAAGAGCTGGTCCAGCGGCAGGGTCCCTGACCAGAGCAGCCAGATCATCACCACCACGCCGACGCCGATCAACGATCGAAGCAGGCGGCGGGTCTGTGCCCCCACCGCTGCCAGATCCAGTTCCAACGATTCCTCTTCGGCAGCAATTTCCTGGCCGGACGGTTCATCGGATTTCTCCGCCGCGTCCTGCCGGACCTGCCGTTCCGCCATAGCCTCGGCCATCGCCAGGCTGCGCTCCTTGATCAGGAACCAACGCAAGACGAGTCCGTACACCACCGCCCCGGCCGCCATCAACCCGAGTGTCACCTGCAATACGAGGCTGAACACCATGGCCGTGATCGCAAAGCCGAACCACGCCAGCGCAACCAGGGCAAGAGGCAGACCGACCGCGAGGCAATACAATACGGATTGGCACCGGAAAGTAATGGAATAGGAATGCGCCTCAGCTTCCGCTGCAAACAACCCGTCCGAAGGACGAAGCAGATTTCTGAATTCCAGGGCGATCCAAATGTGGGCGAGGCTGAAACTGAGACGCCCAAAGCTGTCAAAGTGAATCGAACTGCTCTCATACAGCGTGGTTCCGATGAGCAGGCTTGCAGGCACGTAGACGGCGAGCATCCGGAGCAGGACCGAGCGCAGCAACGTTGCCGAGCGCTCGCTCCATCCGAAGTGTACGATGCCCAGTCCGCCGGGCCGGCAATTCTCTCTCACTGCCAGCGCGCCCACCAGAAAGGTTGAGGTCCATGCCAACCCATATCCAAACCCGCGAACCCACTCCGACGCGGCCGGATCGCGCAGCAATCCGAAAGCGATGAGACCGAGAGCCAACGGGACGGGCGCCGCCAGCAGCAGAGTGTCCCGAAGCGCACGCAGGGTGTGTGAATAGCGATCGGTGGAGACGCTGCGAATTGATCTGCCGCTCTCCTCGAGTGATGTCTTGATGCGCGGCCGTCGCACCAGCAGCAGGGCCACCGCGAGAGAGACCACCAGGGTGGGCATCGGGTGACGGGGCGGGATAGCCGCCAAGGCGACGGCACCCTCATACCAGCGCCGAATGCCCAATGCCCACGCAAGGCCGGCGGGGATATCCTTAATCGAATCCAACCCTAACGTGGGTGAACTCCGAACCCAGAACAGGCGATCGTAAAGGTAGTCCTGGACCTTGAGGATCAGGTCGCGGTAGGCCCGTTCGTCGGCATCAACGCGTGCGACCTCCCGCACCAGCGCCTGGTACGTGCTTCGAAGTTCCTCCAGCAACTTCGCCCGGGTCGCCCGCAGCCGAACCAGATCGGCGCCCGGACGCTCCTCCAGCTGCCTCTTCATCTCCTCCTGGACCCGGAGCTTCTGCTCAGCGCGGAAGCCGGCAAGCCGGTAATCGCGCAACGTCTCGCTACGCGCTTTGATCGAGTACGTCAAGGGGAGGGGGTTGGGAAGCCGCAGTCGCTGCTCCATGAGCACCTGGGCAAAGCTGCCCTCCAGCCCGCCAAGTCTCACTTCCTCCCTGATTCGCGTGAACTCGTCGTTCAGTTCATCAAGCTTCTTCGTAAGGCTTTTCTGGCCAAGATCCACGTCCTCGAGAAGTTTCGTAGCCGCCAGTAGTTCCTCGGTCAGCTCCGGCAGTTCGGCAAGCAACGCGTCCACGTCCTCGTCGCCGCCGCTGATCTGCGCGACTATTTGATCCACCCGCGCCGCGAGCTGCTGTGCGTCCCTGACGTAGGTCTCCCTCAACTGGTCCTCGAGAGCGGTGAGGGTTCCGCGTTCCGTTTCCCGCTGGAGAGCGAGGAGGTCCCGACGAGCCATGAGCCGGTTCTCCCGTGCTGCCTGGCTCAGCTGCTCCTGGCCCAGCATCTGGATCTCCGCCGCCAGCGCTGCCTGGCGCGCCTCGAGCAGGGCCCGGTCCGCCATCCGCCCCGGTGACGAATCGCCTCCGGCCTCGGGAGCAGCCAACCGTGAGCTGATCTCAGACAGCTCATTGCGGGCAAGAGGCAGCCGTGATCCGATTTCGACTGGGCGCCCTTTCGTCCGGTTCAGCGCCTCCGTTACAAACCTGAACGCCCCCTCCACATCCGCCAGCCCGGCCCGGCGGGACTCGACCTCCTCCTGGAGTGCCTCGATGGTCGCAACCGCCACGGCCGGAACGGTCGACTGCCCGGCGTCGACCAGAGCCTCCAATTGTCGGCGGAGATCGGCCACGTCGTGCGGAGCAGATTTGATTGCGTCGCGATAGGTGGCCGTTTTCCTTCGGCTCTCTTCGGCCGACAGGAGGTGCTCGATCGCCTTGCCGTACGTCGTGCGAAGCGTCTCCATGACGACATCTTCAATCCCACTGGCTGCCTCGAGCTGGGCGACGCGTCCCTCGACAACCGCCACCGAAAGCGTCGGAAGGGACAGCTCCTGCCCTGACACTGGCGCGCTGACGTCGCCTCGGGTTACGTCTGCCCTCCCGGACGCAGGTCGGGCGAGAACGGCCGCACACGCGATGAGGCACATCGCCATGAACCTGCGCTGGCCGAGGCGTCGCGTGGACGTCATGGAACTCAGCGCTGGGCCCGGGCAATGATCATCAGCCGCATGAATGCGCCCGTGCTGCTGCCGAATAAGACCGGTGCCGGTTGCGTCAGTGAATCTCATGATCACCTCGACTGAACTTCAAACGGTTCCCATCAATCGTTTCCTCCCGGCATCGGCGTGTCCGGTGCCGGTTCCTCCTCGACCGCCCGGAAAAGCTTTCCGATCTTGCCCTGCGCTCCTATGAGACGACTGTGGGCAAAGCCCCTCGAGCCGACACCTGTCTCCTCCCGGCATCAGTCCTCCACGGTCTTGGGCGAGGTGTCCAAGTAGGCCAGGAGTATTTCGATGCCGGCGAGATAGAGCAACAGGACGGCCAGGACCCGGGCCGCGACGTCGATGGATAGCTCCGGCCACAGGAGCAGCGACAGACCGGCCAGTAAGACACCGAGCCACCGGAACACCACGCACCGCGTTCCAATCCACTCGAGCACCATGCGGGGCGTCGACGTTTCCGTTACCGGCGCTGCGGCGGGGGCGACACGACGCGGCCACAGGTCCCTGGAGCGACGCCTCAGACCTGCCGCCCAGTCCGCATCGCTGGTGAGGACGGTCAACAGCGACAGATAGAGGCCGACCAGGGCGAGTATGGCGACCACTCCCCGGGGGGTCGCCTCGGGCCACACGAGCAGGAGGACTGCGGCAACGCCCAACCCGATGACCCGCAACCCGGTGACGCGCTGCCGCATCCACGCTTGCATTCCGGCCCTCTCGCGGTCGTCCGCGGTGACCACGCTGCGAGCTGTGGAAAGAAAACTGCCGAGGAACATCAGCGCGAGCCCGGCCAGAATCGCCAGCGTGGATTGTGTCTGAAACGGCTCGGAAAGCACGTCCAACGTCTTTTGCACGATTGCGCGCTCGCCAGGATCGGATAGGGGTTCCATCACCTTCGACTCCACCACCTGCAATCCTATCAGGGTAACGACCACAGCACAGGCCAGTGCGCCGCCCACCGCGATGACGGCCCGGGGACGATTCGAGGCGAATGCGACGGATCCAAGCAGGGCGAGGAGGGCAAGGAGCGACACCGCCGTGGTCAACGGGCGGAAGTTCTCGATGAGCCACCAGGCGAGGGTGTATTCCTCGCGCGTCGTGACGACAAAGAGGCCGATGTTCGGTGGAATATCCAATTCATTGAGGATGGCTTCGCCACTTCCAAATCCAAAATCCTCCAGAATCCGAACCGCGACTTGATAAAAATCAACGATCAACCGGTTGTCGTCGATGATGACCGCTCTCGCTTCATTTTCGGAGATCTCGATCAACCGGGCGTGGAGCTTAGCCAGCACGCGCTCCGATTCGTCCGAAAACGCGGCCGCCTCGATGGCCCGCCGGGACGCAGTGAACACCAGTTCCCTGGCCGCCATGGAGATCGGCATAGTCAGGGCCTTCATATTGGGGGGCAGGTATTCCTGGAGCAGCGCGCGCAGATCGATCGCCTCGTTGATCTGGTCGGCGATGGACCGGGCAAGCCGAGCCTGAACGGTCGCGTCCCGGATCAGCGGAAGGGTCGTGGCGACAAACGTATCTTCATCTTCCAGGATGCGTTGCTGCCACAAGGCCACGTGCGCGACACCTGCCAGCAATCCGCCCACAACCAGCAGCATCGCGCTGAGCCACGTACGCCAGGGACGTGAACCCGTACGGGCGCCGGAATGTGTCGCACGGGCACTTTGCCGTAACCGCTGCATGAGGGATAACAACCGGCCCTGCAGTTCCGTATCTGACGCATCGGCGGCCAGCCAGTCGTCGGCGCCGGCATCGACGACGTCACGAACCTCGTCGGCAGGATTCTGGAGGAGCGCCAGGGAGAAACAGTCGTTTCGCCGCGCCAGTTCGGGCAACGCCCGGTGGATGTCCGTCCAGTCAAACACAACGACATCCACCGGTTCGCCGTGCCGCACGGATTCCACGTCGGTGGACCGCGTGGCCAAACCGCCCTCCTGCTCCACGATACGACAGATCCGCTGAAATTGATCATCGTCTGAGGTCAGTACAAGTACATGCATCGTCGGTCTCCTAAATCACCATAAAGTTTCTTTCATCTGGATGGGAGGCTTCCCGATCCGAGATTATGAACGCTCGGTTCTGGTCTCGATTCTCTCTGGGCCGAACGCGCCAAGCGAGAGGTGGAAAAGTTGCCATTCGTTTAACGTCCAGTTGGTAAACGTGACCTCGCTGAGCCGGCAGACATGCACGTAGCTGAGGAGTGCCTTGGAAATGCTCGGAACATATATGGCCGCCATCGTCTCTCCAGTTGACTCATCAACGAACGAGCGCGTTAGGATGCCCATCGTCTTCAATTCACGGCTAGGCCAATCGACAACAACGATCTGTGCCTTCTTCTTCGCCTGACTTAAGTCTGAAAACAGGCGCTCATCCCAGCGCGAGAATTGTGCCAGGCTTCGATGGCGTCCCACAATCGGGTAGATGGCGAACCGAATCATTGCACCCAGGAGCGGTGGAAGGATCAGGATCGAGAGGACGGCCAGAGTCATGCGAAGCACAGGGCTGTCAATTCCCTCGAACGCGGGCAGAATTGCGAAGACGACGATCGCCAGGAGATACACGACGGCCAAAGCAAGAAATCCGTGCAGGTAGATTTTGCCAAGGATGATCAATGAGGCTTGATAAGGCGGAATCGCGCCTTTCGGCTCGTGATCAGCCGGTGGATCTGCTTGGCTCATGGGGTCAACTCCTCTGGACTGTTAGGTCGCGCCACGCCGAACATTGGCACCGAATGCAGGCAGGAAAGCCCAACGGGGCACGAAGCAGTGGTCGATGGCGTCAGTGGCTCCACCCGGATGAGCCTGATATGAAGGTGCGCGGAAGACAAGTCGAAATCAGGAGCACTATCCGCCCCGGTCGACCCACCCCACTGTTGCGCTTGTCATGAGGCGGCTAAATACGGCCGCTCCTATCGCCGGACGATGCGGACGCAAGAGTCATTGCGATCCCCACCGTGAGCAGATCGGGGCGCGGGTTGGTCGCCGCCTGAGTGGCCAGCGTATCTGGCCGGACGTGGTCAGGGAGTACGGTCTCGGCAGAGTGGGGAAAGCTCATCGCTGGCCGCTTTTCATCTCACTCGTGACACGGGTAAGTGTGTGCGTGGAATCAGAAAACCGATTCGGTTGCTTTTCCCGGGAAATCCGATGACTATAGCGATCGCGAAGCGCGGCATAATCAGGTCACAGGCATATCTACACGGCGAGTGGGCCGTCTTTTGCCTGACAATATACCGGATTATGCCACCGAACCCGGTTAGGTAATACATAGTCAGGGGCACGATCGGTCACATCATGGCGAAGAACACCCAACCGAATCGAGATGTGCTGTTCCTCAAGCTGTTTCTCAAGTCGTCGGCCAGGGATGTCACTGATGAGGAAGTGGCATTCTTCCGCGAACACCCGAATCAGATCGATGAGGTTACTGCGCCGGTCAATATCCACAAGCTCTTCCTGTGGATTGGTGCGCTGCTGGGAATTGTCTTTGTTGGTATCTCCAAGGCTCTCGATTACTCAGAAATCCTAGCATCCATGCACGAAGGCGTCAGAGAATTTGTTGTTGATATCGTGTTCGAGGTCGGAGTTGCCCTGATCGGCGCAGCGGCGACGGCATACATTCTCGGCATCCTGCTCAACAGGCAGCAGGAAAATGCGGCAGAGTGGCGTGCAGAGATTCGTCGGAGGATTGGCGAGCATAAAGGATCTGAATAGGATTGTCCCCGCGAAAAACTCCATCCGATTTGACTGGACACGACAGTGCGTTTTTGGAATGGCATGGCAACGGGGCTTGATTTGGGGTAGGCCGGTCGGCTTTTGCGACAGCAGTGTAGCGACTGGCACGACTGCCGCGGTGCTGAATCCGGACTATGTGACCGAAGTTCGGTTGCGGAAATTGTCTGGTTTCGTGCCTAAGATAGTATTGGAAAATGATCACTAATATTGCTTTGCAGAACTGGAAAGCCTTTGGGCGACGGATCAATATTCCTGTCAAGCCGATAACGCTACTATACGGAGAGAATAGCGCAGGAAAGAACTCCGTCCTTCAATCATTACTTCTATTGATGCAGAGTCGATGCGATGAGCCGGAAAGCCCACAACTGCTCAACCTGCGAGGCAAGGATGCGATATGTGATTTCGGAAGTTTTCAAGATCTGATTTTCGATCATGACATCTCTAGCCCCTTTTGCATCGAAATTCAATTCCAACTACAAAGCTTGGAGATTCGTCGATCTATCGAGGAGGAGCGATATTTTCATACTATTAGTGCACTGTCGGGAAATGCTCCAAAACCCTCTGGTCCCCCGACAAACCTCGAGTTCAAATTCCGAAAGGAAGGTATAAGAAAACCGATTCTGTTCGATTGTAACGTTTCCAATCTACAAAACCACAGTGAAGTTCGGTGCATTGACGGTGGGTTAAGCCTGCCTTGGTTTATAACCGGGCCGAGAGATATCGGAATGTGCTCTGTTGAGATTAGCAGCGACTCCCCTTTCTGGGTCGACCTATACAGGAACGCTTACGATAACCGAGAAAGAATTGCGGAGTGCCTGAGATCGTTCATTCCGCAGATTCAAGCGGATTGGTGGATTGATAGGATGGGAAGCGGATTACACTACTCATTGACACCTAATCATACTCTTAGGGCCCGTTACAAAACAACTGTAAGCGTCCGGAGAAGCACCTCCCCCCGCGTAGGGGTTCGGCCCCACGCTGCGTTTGGAGGAGGATGAGGGTGTCGAGGCGAGCCGGTACACCTGCGGTGGTGCGCA
>Ga0315336_1002281_pt1 | contig 30277 bp, 27 predicted proteins | sample ASW5metaG_FD_204512 | JGI IMG/M metagenome (GOLD analysis project Ga0315336, IMG submission 204512) | Ammonia-oxidizing marine archaeal communities from Monterey Bay, California, United States - ASW #5 | ecosystem: Environmental > Aquatic > Marine > Intertidal zone | place: USA: California... | reverse complement strand
AAAGAGACGATTTCCGCGCCGGCGACACCATCGTGGTCGACGGTTGGGTGCTGGCTGCTTCCGAGGCCCGCGCCTCGGCCGCCCTCACCCTGATTTGCGGCGACCAATGCTGACCGACGCACGCACGCTCTCGTCGGGAACGCGCCGACAGGCCGATGTGTGCGTCATCGGCGCCGGCGCGGCCGGCATCACGGTGGCGCTCGAGTTGAGCGGCAGCGGGCTCGACGTGGTGCTGCTCGAGTCGGGCGGCCGGGAGGAGGATCCCGACTATCAGGACCTCGCTGCGGGTGAGAGCATCGGCCGGCCGAGCACTACGCTCGACAGCCCGGTGCGACTCGATCAGACCCGGCTGCGCTACTTCGGGGGCACGACGAATCACTGGGCCGGCTTCTGTCGCCCCCTCTCCCCTGTTGACTTCGAGATCCGCGAACATCTTGCCGTCTCGGGCTGGCCCTTCGGTCCCGAAGAACTCGACCCTTTCATGGCCCGGGCCGCCGAGTGGGTGCGGATCTCCGGCCCGGACTTCGCGCTCGACACTTGGGAGCCGAAGATGGGACTTCCATCACTGCCGCTCGACTCGACGGCCATCGAGACATTCGTCTACCAGCTCACCTTTCCCACGAAGTTCGGCGAGCTCTACGAAAGCGATCTCCAGGCCGCCGACGACGTCGAGGTGCTGCTTCACGCCAACGTCGTCAATCTCGCGACCTCCGATGGTCGCCGTATCGACCGAGTCGATGTGCGCACGCTCACCGGAGTGCAGATCGAGGTGACGGCCGATGCCTATGTCCTCGCCACTGGCGGGATCGAAAACGCGCGTCTCCTGCTGGCCTCGACCGACGTTGATCCGGCCGGCGTCGGCAACGGCAACGACCTCGTCGGCCGCCACTTCGCCGAGCATCTGCAGGTCTACGCGGGCTTCGCGCTGCTCGACGACGACCCGTCACTACCGGGCTTCATCGGTACCGATGTGACCATCGAGTCGGGGCGGCATGCGGGCGATTCTCACGGCGCCAAGTTCGCTCTCGGTCTCACCGACGACCATGTCCGGGACAACGCGACAACAGGTCTCGAGATTCAGATGCTCACAAGCAACTTCCCCGGCGGCTCGCCCGAACATCGAGATGGCATCACGACCACTGACATCGACGCGCTCCTGCGTCGCGAGGGGGAGAACCACGGGGCAACCGCGTATCTTCAGGGCCTCGCGGAGCAAGAACTCGACCCCGAGAGTCGAGTGCTCCTCGGCACCGCTACCGACGCGCTCGGCATGCGGCGGGTACAGCTCGACTGGCGCTACAGCCAGGCCGACCGACGTCGCGCCCTCGATGGCTACCGCGTTGCTGCGGAGGCGATCGGCGCGAGCGGGTTGGGTCGAGTGCAGCTCGTGCCCGGTGGGGTCCATGCCGATGCTCTCGAGAACCTCGTTCGAGGCGAGTACGTATCCGTCTACAGCTCGTCACCGGCCGCGATCGACGAGGAGGACTTCCCGGTCGGGATGGGCTTTCACCACATGTGCACGACCCGCATGTCCACCGACCCGGCCGAGGGCGTGGTGGACGCCGACGCGAAGATGCACGAGCTCGACAATCTCTGGGTGGGGGGCAGCAGCGTCTTCGCAACCGGTGGGGTGGCCACACCGACTTACACACTGGTCGCCCTCGCGGTGCGCCTGGCCGATCACCTCAAGGCCGTCCTGCTGTAGTCGCCTCTCTCGACGGCGGTCTTGACGTCGAACAGACGTTCGTCCATTCTTGATCGATGCCCGAACAAACGTTCGTCGAGTCCCAGCGAAGTTTCGACGAGCTCGGCACAGCACTGCACGAGGTCACCTTCGTCGTGATCGATCTCGAGACCACCGGAGGATCAGCCGCCGACTGCTCCATCACCGAGGTGGGGGCGGTGAAGCTGAAGGGCGGCGAATGTCTCGGCACCTACCAGACCCTCGTTGACCCCGGCTGCGCGATTCCGCCGGAGATCACGGTCATCACCGGCATCACCGAGGCGATGGTCATGCGCGCGCCACGGATGGAAGCAGTGATGCCGTCCCTGCTCGAGTTCATCGGCGAGGGTGTGATCGTCGGCCACAACATTCGTTTCGACCTCGCCTTTCTCAATGCCGCGCTCGAACAGCAGGACCGACCCCGCCTCTCTCATCGGTCCATCGACACCCTCGCCCTCGCCCGTCGATTGCTCCGCGACGAGGTGCCCAACTGCAAGCTCGGCACGCTCGCCGATCGACTTCGCCTGTCACACACGCCGAGCCATCGAGCCCTCGACGACGCCCTCGCCACCGGCGATCTGCTCCACCTGCTGCTCGAACGAGCCGGTTCCCTCGGTGTCACCGGCCTCGACGACCTCATCGTCCTGCCGAAGATGGCCGGCAGCGCGCAAGCCAAGAAACTCCCGCTCACCGACGGTCTGCCGCGAGAACCCGGCGTCTACCTGTTTCTCGATGCCCGCGACGAGATCCTCTACGTGGGCAAGGCGGCCAATCTTCGCTCACGCGTCCGCAGCTACTTCTCGACCGACGAGCGCCGCAAGATCGGCCAGCTTCTCCGCGAGACAAGGCGGATCGATCACCACGTCTGTCGCAACGGGCTCGAAGCGGCCGTCCTCGAACTCCGCCTCATCCACAAACACCTCCCCCGTTTCAACCGGCAAGGCACCAAGTCGAGCAAGTACCCCTATGTGAAGCTCACGCTCGACGAGCGGTTTCCCCGTCTCTCGGTGGTGCGGACCGTGAAGGACGACGGCGCGTTCTACCTCGGCCCGATCTCTTCCACGAAGCGCGCCAAGCGAGTGATCGAGGCGATCGAGTCAGCCGTCCCCATCCGCCGCTGCACGGCCAAGTCGAGCGGTGCGACGATGCGCCCGACCTGTGCGCCGGCGCAGATCGGGGTCGCGGCGTGCCCCTGCTCGGGGTCGATCTCCGACGAAGCGTACGCCGATGTGATCGAGAGCCTCGTCGACACCCTCACCCGCGATCCGGGACGGCTACTCGCTCCGCTGGAGGAGCGGATCGCATTGCTCGCCGCCACCGAGCGCTACGAAGAGGCAGCCGACGTGCGCGATCGGGCTGACGCGCTGGCCGGCGCTCTCCGTCGCGGTCGCCGGTTCGATCTCCTGCGCCGCGCCGGCGAGGTCAGGATTTCGATCGGCTCGGCCTGGGCCGAACTCGACCGTGGGCTCCTCGTCGCCTGTGGGGCCGAGGGCGAGACCGCTTCTCTGTGGGGCGATGAACTCGCCGTCGGCGCGCCCGATCCACTCCCTGGCTCGGGATCCCGACTACCGGTCCCGCGGCGCGATGAGGCGGACGAACTCCTCACGATCGTCGCGTGGCTCGAGCGCAATGCCGGCAACGTCTGTCTCGATGCGGTGAGCGGCGTGTTGGTCGAACCTCTCCCCCGCATTCCCTCGTATGCACCCCAGGGGAAGAGTCCGGCCCGGCGCACGACGGCGCGGACCGGCGCAGGCGAGGCTTCGCCACCTCGGCGACGGCGGATTCCGATACGGCGCTAGTTCGCCAGCGCAGCCACCTTGGCTGCCGCCCGACCATCGTCGATCGCCGCGGCCGCGGCTTCGACTCCCGCTGCGAGATCATCGACGACACCGGCGGCAACGAGGCCGGCGGCCGCGTTGAGCACGACGATGTCGCGCTTCGCTCCCCGCTCCCCGCTGAACACTGCTCTCGCTATCTCGGCATTCGCTGCCGCGTCGCCCCCGGCGATGTCGTCGGGGGTGGCCGAGGCCAAGCCCAGGTCGGCGACGTCCACCGCTATCTCCGCGATGTCGCCGTTGTCGAGCGAAAGCATCCGCGACGGCCCGGTCGTCGTGAGCTCGTCGAGCCCACCATCGCCATGAACGACGAGAGCTCGGGTGGAGCCCGTCGCGTGCAGCACCTGCACCATGCTCTCGGCCAATGGCCAGCTGGCGGCCCCGATGACCTGTCGGGTGAGTCGCGCCGGGTGGCTCAGTGGCCCGAGAATGTTGAAGACCGTCGGAATCCCGAGTTCAGCGCGAACTGGCCCGACATGGCGCATGGCCGGGTGAAACGTGCGAGCGAAGGCAAAGCCGACGCCGTGGTCTCGCACCTGCGCCTCGAGTTCGGCGGGGGCAACATCGACGTCGATTCCCAGCGCTTCGAGCAGGTCGAAGCTGCCCGAGGTCGACGAGGCTTTCCTGTTGCCGTGCTTGCACACGCTCGCGCCAGCGCCAGCGGCCACGAACGCAGCCATCGTCGACACATTCAGCGCATGGAGTCGTCGAATCGGAGCGCCGCCCACACCGACGATGTCGATCGTGCCCTCGGGCATCGATAGGGGCAACGCGGCATCGAGCATCGCTCCCTGGAGACCGGTGAGCTCCTCGACCGACTCGCCCTTCATCCGCAGGCCGACGATGAACGCGGCGATCTGGGAGTCGGTGGCCTCACCGCTCAGGATCGTGGCGAGCACAGCTCGCGTGACTTCACCATTCAGGTCGTTGCCGTCGGCCAGCGCGCCGAGAACCCCAGACCATCCACCGTGTGCGTCGAGCGTGCTCATTTCAGTCCTTCGTCTCGGGGTCGGACGGCAGGACCGTAGCGCGCTGATAGCGTCCGCTCGTGCTCGATTCGCTCAACCGTTCGGTTGTCATGGCTGGCGCCATGATGTGTCTCGTCATCGCCGTGCCGGCCGTGATCGTGCTGTCGTCGCTCACCGACGACGGTAACGACGATCCGAGCAACTGGGTCTTCCTACCGCTCATCGCGGTGGTGATCGCCTACCTGTTGGGCGGCGCACTCGCCGGCCGGGCGGTGCCCACCGCACCCTTCATCAACGGGGCCGCGGCGACCTTCCTGGCCTTTCTGCTCGTGCAAACGCTCTTCGTCATCCTGCGCGTGGCGCGTGGCGACGACGTCAACATCATCGCCCTCATCTTCAACGGCATGCTGGCCGCGTGCTTCGGCACATTCGGTGCCTGGTTCGGCGCCCGTTGGGGAACCGCCGCACCCGGCCCTCTCCCCTAGCGGAGCAGGCTGAGAGGTGTTCCTTTCGGCCACGTCGTGCGACAAGCGACAATCCGTTGCTTGTCGCTTGTCGCAATACGTGGCCACACTCACTCACGCTTCTCACAGAGCCGTACACTCGCAGACGGTGGCGGGGAGCCGGCTGGATGACTGCGGCCCATTTCGGTGGGTTGAGGAAAGTCGGGGCTCCGCAGGGAAGGGTGCTGGCTTGCGCCAGTCGAGGTGACTCGCAGGAAAGTGCCACAGAAAACAGACCGCCGGCGAGGGTTCGCCTCTCGTCGGTAAGGGTGAAACGGTGCGGTAAGAGCGCACCAGCATCCCGGGCGACCGGGATGGCTAGGCAAACCCCACCCGGAGCAAGGTCATACAGGGAGAGGGCGTCTCGTCCGTAGACACTCCCGGGTAGACCGCACAGATGGATGGTCATCCACGGAGATGTTCGCTTCCACCGGACATCTCCCGGACAGAACCCCGCTTACAGGTCGACTCCCCGCCACCACCCACAGCACCGCTCGAACGAACTTCGCTCTCTAGCCGTCGGCCGCGTGACGGAGCAGTTGCGCCGCTGCTCGCAGCAACACGCCGATGCTCACCACGACCGAAGCACACGCCACGACGAAGAAGAACGCCAAGGTCTTTGCCGGTCGATCGGCCGTCTGATCGAGCGCCAGGAGCGTCCCCACCATCCCTCCGAACGCGCCGCCGACCATCATGAGCAGTCCGAGTAGTTCGGCCATCGCTGCCAATCGCAGCGAGGCGCCGGGCGAGTCCGGGCGAAACGACGCCGTGACCGGCGGCTCGACGACGACCTGATGACTCGGGTCGAAGACGGCCCTTGCCTCCTCGTAGCCCAATCCAACGATGTCACTGGCCGCCAAGTGCGGTGAGGTTCCCGCCACCGTGAGGTCGTTCGAGTCGATCGCGACGGTCGGCCTGTTCGCTCTGCGCAGCGCGCTCGCGAGCGCGGAGCGCCGGATCACCGAGCGATAGCGGGTGAGTGTCCCACCAGGCTCCACTTCGAACAGTTCGAACGGCATCCATCCAGTGTGCGCATCAGAGGGTCGACGTGTCGAGAATCCCCAGGAGAACTACAGTGTTCAGTAGTCGAACAGAGACGACCATGACCGATCAATCCGATACCCTCGTGGGCGATCCCGGAGATCACGAGCTTCCCGACCAACTCCCGGTCGACGCGCTGCGCTGGCTCGAATACGTCGCGGTTCTGGAGCTCTACACGCATCGACTGCCCCGCAGAACCGGCCAGGTTGCCGCGGCGTTGGTGTTCCTCGATCGCGACCTGCCCATGAGTTCACGAGAGATAGCCAAGTTCGCCCGGACCGGCCACGAAACCGTCCGCCGATCAGCTGACGCGCTCGAAGCCGAACGCCTCATCGATCGCCATCGACGCCCGATCTACCACGCCCGAGCGCCGCGGCCCCTCTAGGCGCTCGGCCGTGGGTCAGTCGTCGTAGCCCGGGCGTCGTCGCTGCCGTTTGGTGTCGCCACGCTTCCGCTTGGAATCGAGCCGGCGGCGCTGACTTCCGCGCGTGGGCTTGGTTTCTCGACGAGGCCGCTCGACCTTCGCTGCCGCGTCGACCCGAGCTTGAATGCGTTCGACGGCGAGCTGCCGATTCCGATACTGCGACCGTTCATCGTCGACGGTGACCCGGATGACGTCGCCGAGTTTCTCGGCGACTCGTTTCCTCAGAAAGTCCGGCATCGACGCTGACTCCGCCACCTGAAACACCGCCTCGACCTTCGTGTTGGAGCGATTCGCATGTTGTCCACCGGGCCCACCCGAAGCCATGAACCGAAACGTCACCTCGTCCTCCGGGACCTGCCACTGCGACGACCCGGAGCGACCTCCGTCACCCGGCGGGGAGATGATGCACCTCGTTGAAGCTGTGCAAGGCGGGAACCCCAGCGCGACTCGCGACCCGTGAAATCGACGCCTGCTGCACGAAGCAGCGCCACTGCGTCGCAATGTCGGCACCGAGCGCCCAGGCGATGGTCGCCTTTATGGGCGACACGTGGCTGACGACGACGATGTCGCGGTGGGCGGCTTCGTCGAGCAGCTCCTCGAGGGCCGGCCAGACTCGAGCGGCAAGGTCCTCGAGGCTCTCGCCGCCAGCGGGACGCCAGGCGGTATCGGCGCGCCACGCCGCCCATGTCTCTGCGGCCACCTCGGCGACCGGTGTGCCTTCGAGGGCGCCGTAGTCGAGCTCGATAAACCGGTCGTCGGTCTGCACAGCCACCCCAATCGCCGCGGCCGTCTCCTGACAGCGCCGCAGTGGACTGGAGATCACCCGATCCGCATCCCGTAGCGCCGCGCCGATCGCGGCGGCCTGTGTCTCGCCGAGCGGATCGAGGCCCGGATCTCGGCGTCCGAGAAGTTCCCCTGATGCGTTGGCCGCGGTTCGGCCGTGGCGAGCGATGATCAGCATCAGGCGAGCCTCGGTAGCCGACCCGTGCGCCGCAGCTCGTCGAGATGCTCCGGGCGGGTCAGATCAAACCGTCGGACCAACCACACCAGGGCCGCCACACCGATCATTTCGAGCAGCACGAGCACGACGGGGGCACGATCGAACTCGGGTAGAGGCCGCTCGGCGATCCCGTCGAGGCCCCCGACGGGCCACCAGAACAGGTCGCGCCGAGTCCAAGAACCCGCGGCGACAAGAAAGACGAACGTACCGATCGGTATTCCCAGCAGGCGGCGCCGCAGCACCCGCCGACCAACAGTAAGGGCCATGACGAGCGTCATGAGTCCGACCGAGCCCAGCAGCGTGTGGAGGACCAGCGGCCGGCCGGTGAGTGCCTCGGCGAGCGGCAGCACGCCGCCGAGAGCGACGAACCGATAGTCGATCGCGGGGCTGTCGAATACGAAGAGGACGCCCAGGACGGCGGCGGCAACGAAAAAGAAGAACACGGTGGCCGACGATCAGGTGATGACGATTCGTCCGCATTCGGTGCAGCTGAGCACGCTGCCCGAAGCGGAGTGCTTCATCCGGTCGAGTTCCATCGCCGGCATCGTGGACGGACAGCCCACGCAGTTTCCGCCGTCGAAACCGACCACCGTCGCCGAGCCGAGGCCGGGACGTAGCCGGTCGTATTCAGCGAGGTCGTCGGCCGAAACTTCAGCCGCGGCATCGGCGCGAGCGTTGTCGACATCAGACTGCAGTTGTTCGACTTCGGCGATCGATGCGGCCAGCTCTGCCTCGATCACGGTGATCTGCGCGGTCACTGCCGCCAGCGACTCCTCCGCGGTGGCCTGCGAGTCCGACAGCCCCTCAGCCTCTTCCATCGCCTCCAGTGCCTGGTCCTCGAGGCCGCCCTGCCGATCACGAAGCCCGGCAATCTCGTCCTGCAGCGGCTGCAGATCCTTCATGCCCACATCGCCGCTGTAGAGCCGTTTGTCGTCTTCGTCGGCTTTGGCCGCGAAGATCTGGGCTTCGTCTTCGAAACGCTTCTGACGGGTGACCACAGCGAGTCGGGTCACGCCCAGGTCTTCGATCTCCTGTTGCAGCCGCGATTGCTCAGCGACGGCGCCCTCCCTCGCCTCTCTCTCGGGCAGATTCGCGAGGCGGTGCCGCAACTGCTCGGCCTCGGTGTCGAGGTGTTGGATGTCGAGAAGTCGGTGGTCGGTCATTCAGCCTGTTGTCGTCGTGGTGGTGGTCGGTGGATCGGTGGTCGTGGTCGACGGCGGTTCGGTCGTCGTGGTGGTGGTGGGTTCGTCGGGAATCGTTGTCGTTGTCGTAGTCGTCGTCGTGGTCGGCGGGATGCAGACGTCGAATTTGCCGTCCTCGTCCTCATCGAACGGAAGGAGCAGGGAAGGGCACCTTCCGATCGCCGGGTCGAACACGAAGCCGGAATCCTCGCAGAAATCGACCTCGCCGTCCTCGTCTTCGTCGACCTCGGCTTCTTCGTCGCCACAGAGGCTGTTGATCAACTTGTTGTAGCGGTCCTCTTCATCGTCGGTTCGGATGCGTTCGCCGGGCCTGGTGGGCGCCGGCGAGGAGAACGACAGCGGGTCGAGTTCGGAGTGATAGAAGTCGTTGAACGCTCGGAAGATCGCGGCCGGGGCCGAACCGCCGGTGACACCGTTCTTGTAGCCGAGCTCGGGTATGCGCACGCCCCGCATCTCGACCTCCTCAAGCGGGTTGCCCATCCACACCGCCGTTGCCAGGTAGGGCGTGAAGCCAACGAACCAAGCGTTCTTGAACGACTGACCGGTGCCCGTCTTTCCCGCCGCGGTCTGGCCGCTGATCTGCGCGCCGGTGCCCGTGCCGCCGCGCACGTTGGCTTCGAGGATCGAGGTGACCAGGCGAGCCGACTGGGTCGAGATCGCCCTCGACGGACTGGGTTCGTTCACGAAGATCGCGTTGCCGGCGCGGTCCTCGACGCGTTCGATGAAGATCGGATCAACCTGTAGCCCGTCGTTGGCGAAGGTCGCGTACGCCGTCGCCATGTCGAGCGGCGTGACGTTGAGGGGGCCGAGTGGCATGGAGATCGGCAGGCTCGAAAGATCGGTGGTGACCCCAAGCGCTCGAGCCGTGTCGGCCACATTCGACAGACCAACGATCTGGCCGAGCCGTAGATACGCGCAGTTCGACGACGACAGCGTCTGACTGCGGATCGACCGCACCGAACCCGAATTGGCGCCGTTGAAGTTGTTGGCGCTGTAGGGATTCGGGAAGCCACCCGGGTTGTCGAAGGTGCAGGTGGCGGTGCCGTTGATCTGGTCCGACGGCACCAAGCCCTTCTCCATGGCCGCGGCGAGCACGAACGACTTGAAGGACGAGCCCGTCGGTCTCCCTCCCTGCGTAGCGATGTTGAACTCGCCGTAGCCCTCGAACTCGAATCCGGGGCCACCGATGATCGCCCGCACCTTTCCGGTGCCAGGCTCGATCGACGCGAGGGCCGCAACAAATCCACGTTCATCCTCGGGTGTGAACCGATCGACCGCGGCCCGCGCCGCGTCGTAGGCCGCGGGGTCGTAGGTGGTGTAGACGCGCAGGCCACCACTGAACAGCGCTTCCGCTCGTTCCTCGTTGGTGGCTCCCAAGCGGGGATCGGCGAGCAGGCGGCGACGAACCTCCTCGATGAAGTAGTTCTCGGGTTGCCACTCGGCGGGGACGAATCGCTTTGTGGGCAGCGGGATCGCCCGATATCGCTCGGCGTCGGCTTCGGTGATGTCGCCGACCGCGACCAAACGACCGAGAGCGATGTCGCGACGATCACGCGCCGCAATCGGGTTGAGCGTGGGGTCGTAGGTCGAAGGATTGGCGATCAGACCCGCCAGCATCGCCGACTGTGCGTAGTCGAGTTCGGCGGGCGAGACGCCGAAGTAGATCTCGGCCGCGGCGACGATGCCGTAGGCGCCGCCACCGAAGTAGACGGTGTTGAGGTACTTCTGGAGGATCTCGGCCTTGGTGAACTGGCGTTCGAGACGGCGCGCCAGGGCGGCCTCGGCGATCTTTCGGTCGACGTCTCGGTCATCGCCGACTACGGCGTTCTTGATCAGCTGTTGTGTGATCGTGGAGCCGCCCTCCTCGATGCCGCCTGCGTTGACATTGCGGACGAAGGCACGAGCGATCGCCCAAGCGTCGATACCGGTGTGCTCATAGAAGCCCTCGTCCTCGACCGCGATCACCGCTTCGATCAGCGCGTCGCTGACCTTGTCGAGCTCGACGAGCGCCCGGTTCTGCTCGCCGTAGAGCACGTCGAACTCGTCGCCGTTGGCGTCGTAGACGATGGTGCGCAACGCAAGTTCCTCGAGATTGATCTCGACCGCGGTCGACTCGTTGGCCGCGTAGATCTCGGCGATGCGGGGACCGAGGGCGGCCAAGGTGAAAGCGACGACGATGCCGCCACCCACGATGACCGTTGCGAGTCGGAGCAGTCCGACGATCCCACGCACCGTTCAACGGTACTGGCCGACGCTCCGAGACTGCGGTCGCCAGGTTCCGATGCGAATATGGCCGAGTGACAAGAATCGGCATCGTGGGTGGCGGACGAGCCGCGACCCTCCACGCAGAAGCGACACGGGCCGCCGGCGGTTGCGAGCTGGTCGGCGTCGGCGGCCGTCCCGGTAGTGCAACCGCGCTCGCTGCGGCGCTCGACGTACCCGACCTCTCCCTGAATGAGTTCACGAAGCAGGCCGACGGGCTGGTGCTTGCGATACCAGCTCCGGCCGCCGCGACCGTCATCACTGCGTTGCCCTCGGGGTTCCCGATCCTTGTCGAATCCCCGGTTCCTCCCGGTGTCGATGCGGGTCACCGCGCCGTCGCCGCGGTGAACCTGCTCCACGCCACCGCCGTCAAGAAGGCCCTGCGCGCCATTGCCGACCTCGGCCCTGTTCACCACTTGACCCTTCGCGGGCGAGCGACTCGCCGCGACGGCGCGGTCAACATCTTTGCCGAGCCCTTCGCCGGCGCCTGGCCGGTTCTTCTCGCGGCCGCCGGCACGCCGGCTTCATCGATATCGGCCACCCGCACGGAGAGCTCGGCAACCGCGAGCATCGACCTCGCCGATGGACGCCGACTGACCGCGACGTTGGAGTGGGTCGATCCCGGGGAGGCGTCGCTCACCGAGATCGAAGCTGCGAGCCAATCCGGTGTCGTCAACTGTGCACTCTGGCCCGTGCCGGTGCTGGAAATCGATGGACGAAGTCAGACCTCCCCGGACGATCACCCGCTCGTCTCGCTCGGGTTCGTCGAACAGATCCGTCGCTTCGCGACCGTGTGCTCGGGCCACTCCGAGCCATGGCCTGCTCTCGCCGTTGGACTCGGCGTGACGGCCCTGGCCGACGCAGCTGAGCGGAGCGCGGCACGGGCCGGCGACCCAGTGGAAGTCTGACGCTCACCGGCTTTGTGCCGGGCGTCACCGCGCAGCTACGGTGCCACGCGAGTGGGAGGAGTTCGGGCAGCCGCATGCCCATCGACGCGTCCCGCGACCCACCGCAATGCACCGGAGCGTCCGATGAATCTCCAAGGCAAGCCCACTGGCAAGCAACGTGCGATCGTCGTCGCGCTCGGCTTCACGCTTGCCCTCTTGGCCGCCGCGTGCGGCGGCACTGAGGCCGACACCACGACCGATGCCGGCGGTGTGGTGTTCCAAGGTGAGCAGACCGTTGCCGTCACCGTGCCGACGACAACCTCGACAACGACCCCGGCCGACGATGCTCCAGCGGGCGCGTCGCAAGGCGCCGTGGCGCCGACGTTCGATGAGACCGACGACACCATCCCGACCGATGACGAAGAAGATCCCGATGGCGAGTTCTTCAGTGCGGTCGGCGACTTCATGGCCTGTCTCGATACCGAGGGCTACGGCTTCATAGGCATCCCCAACGGTGATGACGCGACGTCGCCGGTCAACGACCCCGGCTACGGCGAGGCCCTGGGCGGCTGCGCAGCCTCCACCCAGATCGTCAGCAAGATGGAGGCGGCCGAGGACACGTCCGACATGAGTGCGGAGGAGATCGAAACCAGCAATCGACTGTTCGCGCAGTTCATCGACTGTCTCAAGGGCCGCGGCTGGACGATCCCGAACCCCACGCCCGATGAGAACGGCGTTCTCCAGCCGCCCTACATCGAGATCGCTCGAGACTGGATCCCGCCCGACGGCACGACCATCCTCGCCGACGACTCCTTCAACACCGACGACTTCGCCGAGTGCGGGCTCTCGCCCGAAACCTTCAACTGATCGCCCGAAGAACGAAACGACCGGACAGAACTGCATGACCATCGGACGCAATCAACTCATCGGCATCTTCGTCGTGATCATTCTCGCCGCCGGCTTGTTCGTCGGGTGGCAGGCCACCGGCGATGATGGCGAGGAGGAGAGCACCGCGGAGTTGCTCGTCAACCGAGTCGGCACGCAGACACTGCGCGACGAACTCACGATCAACGGCGAACTTCGCCGCGATGAACTCTCGACCATCAACTCGCCCTTCGATGGACGAGTCAGCCAGCTCTCGGTCGAAGACGGCGACAACATCAACGCCGGCGACGTGCTCCTCGCCCTCGATGGGCGCCCGGCCGTCGCCGCCAACGGCGATTTCTCGTTCTACCGTCAGCTCGACGTCGGCTCCGATGGACCCGATGTACTCCAGCTCGAACGCATTCTGCTCGAGTCGGGCTACGACCCCGGAGCGGTGGACCGCCTCTACACCGAGGCCACCCGTTCGGCCTTGCGACAATGGCAGATCGCCTACGGCTACGGCGGCGCAACCCCGGAGCCGGAAGAGACGATCGTCATCACACTCGCCGACGGCAACGGCTACACCATCGCCGACAAGGACACGACCGCGCTGATCATCGGTCCGTCAGTACCGGGCCAGGTTTCCGAGACTCCTGTGCTGGTCCCGACGCTCGGCGCTGGCCTCGTCCCGATGCAGGAGCCGACGGTTCCCCGCGTCGGCATGGCGACCGCAACCGACGCGGTGAGTGAGGGCGACACACTGGAGATCGTGCTCAACGCCGACGTGGCGCCGACGGCTGACACCGAGATCGAGGTCGAGTTCGGCGGCGATGCAACGGGCGGCGATCAAGATGACGTCGATGATCCCGATGTCGACGTCGACTACTTCAACGAGCCGCTCGAAGACATCCCCTTCATCTGGCCGGCCGGTGAGACCCAGGTCGTTCTCGAACTGGTGATACTCGCGGACGAGCTCGACGAAGAGGACGAGACTTGGACGATGACGCTCATCGCCGAGCAGGTCGTGACCGGCGCGAATTACGACATCGGTCCGATCAAGACGATCACCGTCGACATCTTGGACACCAACATCACAAAGGTTCCCACGCTGAACCTGTTCGTTGACGAGGACGACGAAGAGGTCGACGAGGGCGGCGCTGCGACATTCACCGTGGAGAGCGACATCGAACTCGACGCAGCGGTGGAGGTTCGTTACAAGGTCGTGGGGGGCACGGCCGACGAGATCGACGATTACGACGAGCAGGACGAGCGGCCCACGTTCGACTATGGCGCCAACACTCTCGACGACACATTCTCGGTCGGCACGACACAGGACGACGACATCGAACCCGCCGAGACGATCACCGTGCAGCTGCTTCCCGCCGACGACCCGGACGAGCAGTACATCCTCGGGCCGAACACCGTCGGCACGATCACGATCGAGGACGAAGACGACCCCGAACTCACGATGATCACCAGAGAACAGACGGTGCCGGAAGGCTCCATCGTCGAGGTGATCATCGAAGCCGACCAGGCTCCCAACGAGGACATCTCGGTCGACTACACGATCGACGGGTCGGCCACGATGGGTGTCGACTTCAACACCTTGACCGGGTCGGTCACATTCCCTCGTGGCCGCACCAGGATCTCGCTGATCGTGGAGACGATCGATGACGACGTGATCTTCGTGCCGTCCGACATGATCGTGGCCGATTGGCCCGCCCGTATCGGGACGGTGTTCGTCGACGAAGGCGAGACCGTCCAGCTCGGCAAGGAACTCCTGACGCTCACCGAGCCGAACTTCACGATCCGTCTCTTCGCGAATCCGACCGACCGGTCCGAGCTGGAGGTCGGGCAGGTCGTACAAGTCGAGATCGAGGCCGGCAACCAGGACTCCAGCGGCATCATCACCCAGCTCGACGAGGCAGCAACGATCAGTGACAGCGGCGCCGAGACCTACGAGGGAGTGGTCGAGGCCGACGTTGATCTTGCCGCGGTCGATGGCGCCACAGTACGAATCGAAGTGGTGCTGGAAGAACGCGTAGACGCAATCGTTGTGCCAATCGCGGCGATCCGCCAGGACGGCACCGGCAACGACATCGTCCTCGTCTTCGACGAGGCGACCGGCAACACCACCCCGACCCCGATTGTCACGGGTCTCCAGGAGGGCAGCTTCACCGAGATCGTCTCCGGTCTCGTCGGTGGCGAGGTCGTCGTCGTCAACGTGGACAACTAGGCCAGCGCCACATGACGGACGCGACCGTGACCGGTGGACCTGACGGCTCACTCATCCAACTCGACCAGGTGTCTCGCATCTACGGCGACGAGGTCAAGGTCCACGCGCTCGACCGAGTCTCGATGTCGATCGAGGCCGGCGAATTCGTCTCGATCGTCGGACCATCGGGTTCGGGCAAGTCCACGATGCTCGGCCTGCTCGGCCTGCTCGACCTACCGACTCTCGGCACGATGTGGGTGACGGGTACCTCAGTCCGCGACCTCAGCGACTACGAACGTTCGCGGCTCCGCGGCAACGTCGTCGGGTTCATTTTTCAGCAGTTCCACCTCATCCCGCATCTCGATGCTCGCCGCAATGTCGAGACCGCCCTCCTGTATCGCAACTTGACCCCGAGCGATCGGCGAAAGCGCGCGATGGAGGCGCTCGATGTGGTGGGTCTCGCGCCGCGGTCCGATCACCGTCCAGTGCAGATGTCGGGTGGCGAGCAGCAGCGAGTCGCCATCGCTCGGGCGATCGTCACCGAGCCGAAACTGCTACTGGCCGACGAGCCGACGGGTGCCCTCGACTCCACCAACGCCGCGAACGTGATGCAGATCTTCCAGGATCTGCACTCGCCTCTTCGGGCGATCGCCATCGTCACCCACGATCCGGCCGTAGCGGCCACAGCCCAGCGTCGTATCTCCATGAAGGACGGCCGCATCGTCGCCGACGAGGTGCTGAACCCCCAGCTCCCGGCCGACGGCTACGGCGGCACACTCGGAACGACTGGCCAGGGAACGCTCGAGGCAGTCGAGGGCGACCACTGATGCGCAGCGTCCGTGACCTGATCAGTGTCGCCATCAGTGGACTGACCTCGCGAATCAGCCGCACGCTGCTGATCATGCTGGGCCCGATCATCGGCGTGAGCGCGATCGTCGCCGCGGTTGGCTTGACCGAATCCGCAAAGGGCGACCTGCAGGCTGACCTCGCAGAGTTGGGTACGAACCTGATCACCGCGGAGGCCGCGGGCTCGTTCGGAGCTCAGAACCCGACCTTCCCCGAGGACGTGGTCGATCGGGTCGAGGCGCTGCGAGGTGTGCAACGGTCGACGGCCACGCTGGCCCTCACCGGCATCATCACGTCGCCCTACGAAGCTGCGGCCACGTACTACACAGCGTTTCCCACCCCGGTTCTCACTGCCGACGCCAACTTTCTCGAGGTCATGGAGATCGAGCTGACGAGCGGTCGCTGGCTCAACGAGTTCGACTACTCCACGGGCGCTCGCGTCGCCGTGATCGGCTTCGATGTCGCCAATGAATACAACTACCTCGCCGGCGAGAACGTCACCATCCAGCTGGGCGGTCTCGACTACGCCGTGATCGGCGTCTACGAGCCCGTGAAGCTCGTCACCAACTTCAATACTGCAGTGCTGATCCCGCCGCTCACCGCCGACAACGATTTCGACGTAGGACTCGAGGCCAATACCATCTACGTCCGCGCCGAACCGGACCGAGTCGAACAGGTCCAGGACGCGCTGCCGGTCGCGATCAACCTGGGCGGGAACGAGGAGGTAAATACCTCCGTCCCCTCCGATGCGCTGGAAGCCAGCGCCAAGGCCGATTCCACCCTGCAGGTCATCGTGGCGACGATGGGAATTCTCGCCCTGGTGGTCGGCGGCGTCGGTATCGCCAATGTGATGTCGATCTCGGTGATCCAACGTTCAGCCGAGATCGGGATTCGGAGGGCGCTCGGTCACGGTCGTGGCCTCATCGCCTGGCAATTCCTGCTCGAGGCCGTCGCGGTCGGCTTCTTCGGCGGTCTTGGTGGGTTGGCCGTCGGCGTGGGCATCGTCGTCTACTTCTCGCGACTGCGCGACTGGACCCATGTGCTCGACCCGATTCTTGTCGTGGGCGACTACGAGTTCCCGAGTCACTTCATGGGCGTCCCAACCATCTACGTGTTGGGCATGAGCGCGGCGCTGATCACTTCGGTGATCGCCGGCCTCTATCCGAGCGTGAAGGCGGCGCGGCTCGAACCGCTCGAGACTCTCCGCCTGGGCTGACAGCGGGACTGCCTCAGCGGTTTGTCGACTCGTGTCGACCGAGGGCAACAAGTCGCCGATCGATGGTCAGGAACTCCACGACGGGGTCAAGCGGCGCGTCGGTGGGATCGTCGAACGAAAGCCCGAGTCGAGTGCCTCCATCCGGGTCGGCACTGCGGTGTGCGATCCGCACGAGAGCGGAGACATTTCTCCACGCACCATCGGCATCGGGAATCCGGAAAGAGACGGTCGTGACCTCCCCCACCTCGAGTCTCGCCTCAGCAGGCTCGACGACGACGATGCCGGCGCCGCCAGTCGACAAGTCGACCAGTTGACCGTCCAGCTCCTCGATCCGACATGTCACGAGACCCAGCCGCACTCGGCGATTCACTCGCCGCTGCCGCCTTGCCATTGCGTCGAGGAGCACCTCCATAGCCACGCCGACGAAGCCGATACTCAACAGGAGAGCCGTGGTGGTGGCGGCAACGGGAAGTCCGCCGTCCGTGTCCCGCCACATCCCCAGCGCGGCGACAACCACTGCCGCGTCGACGGCGACCACAGCCAAGACCAGCGGCCCCAGTCCCGCGCGGTGGACCCTGGATCGAGAACCGCCGAAGGGCACCAGGTCGACGCCGAGCGAGCGGAGTTCACTTCGGAGAATCGAGAAGGTGCCGAGCCGGCCACGGCCCAACATTCTGTGGGCGTTCCAGCGCAGGAGATAGCTGGGCACGGCGATGAGCGCGAGCGGGAGAAGGCCGGTCCGCATCGGTAGCTGTGCGAGACCGAGAACGACAATGGCGGCGGCGATCAGCAGGACCCGCTGGACCGCGGCGACGACTGGCAAGAACCCGAGACAGTGAGCAGTTCGAGCTGCTCGCGGCAGTGGTCGAAGCTTGCGTGGGCGCAGCGAACGAATGGTCTCGGAAGTCCGGCGACGGCGGCGAAGCAGGCTCTCTTTGAGACCTCGTGGCGCAGGCACGCGGGCCAGGGTGAGCGGCAGCTGGGTCACGGTCATTCCGGTGCCGATCACATCGATTCCGACTCGATGCGAGTTGTCGAGCATGTGACCCGTGCCGACGCTGTCCAGCGCCTGCATGACGCTGCGCCGAACGAGCGCGGGACCATCGCCGAACCACGGGATCGAACCCTGGGCCGCGAGCGCGGGACGAACGACCTGTTGATCGAAGGGGTCGAGCGACCAGTGGCCGTTGGGGTCGTGCTCGAAGGAGGTCGGATCGGCTTCCTCGATGCCGAACTGGATCACCGCGATATCAGGCGAGGAGCATCGCGGCGCGCTGACCGAGATGAGATCGGGCATCGGCAGGTCGCCGCTGCGCAGAAGGAGCACCCAGCTCGACCCCGCAGTGACGACAGCCTCATCGAAGCTGACCGAACGCTCCACCACGGTTGCGTCGAGTCGCTCGGCGATCGTGCGAAGCCACCGCGAGCCCTCTCGATCGACGACGATCGTGCGGTCGAGTCCTTTGACGCGCCGCAGCGCGATCAAGGTCGTGCGAAGGGCGTCGACCGATGTCCCCGTTGCCTCCACCACCGCGGCGGTGTCGGGCAACGGCGCGTCGGGTGACACGACGACTTCGATCGGGTCGTGCCCAGCGGCACGCACTCGCGCCGCGAAGATCACCACCGCGAGGGCCTCGGCTGCAAGCAACAACGTGGCGGCTGACGCATCGGCCCCGTCGAGTGTGAAGAACCCGCGCCAGAACACATAGAGAACGGACCAGACCAGGGCGAACCGAGCGGAGCCACGCACCGCGCGTTCGGTCGTTGCTGATGTATGGGCGAACGGGTCGATGCCCGGAGTGTCCGCCGGCATCACTGCTCCTCGAGGTAGCGGTCACCTCTCCGATCGGAATCACGGCGAGGAAGTCAAGGATCTGACGCAGACCCGAAAACGACGACGGCACCCCTCGCGGGGTGCCGTCGCTCGTTCTTCACGGAGGAAGGACGTGGGCGGTCAGACGACCTTCACGCCGAGGGCCTCGTCACCCTTACGGCCCGGACCGACCTCGAATTCGACCCGTTGGCCTTCCTCGAGCGTCTTGAAGCCAGAACCGTCGATGTTGGAGAAGTGGACAAAAACGTCGTCGCCGTCTTCGCGGGAGATGAATCCGTACCCCTTCTCGTTGTTGAAGAATTTCACTGTGCCCGTCGGCATTTGGGCATTCCTTTCGCTTGGGCAACTCCCAAAGCGAGAGCAGCCATCTCACCTTAGAGAAATCTGAGGGGCAACGTGGTTCGCGTCACCTTGGAGAGTGCGATCACCCTCCGCGAGACTCCTCCGCATGGACACCATCGCGGCACTCGCTCCCTCTGATTGCACCGTGGTGCAGGTGCGAGTGGCCGCAGGCGACGAGGTCGGGGCAGGAGCCGTGCTGGCCATCGTCGAAGTGATGAAGATCGAACAGCTCGTCACATCGCCCGAGGACGGCACCGTCCAAGCAGTCGAGGTTTCGGTCGGCGACGTCGTCGCCAAGGGGTCGGTCGTCGCAACGGTCGTACCCGGCGCCATCACCCCCGCCGCGACCGCCGCCAACGCCGATGACATCACCGCTGCGGGCGAGCGCTCCGACCTCGCCGAGGTCCGGGCCCGGAGAGCCCTTCTCGACGACGAGGCCCGACCCGAGGCCGTCGCGAAGGTGCACGCCAGGGGAAGAAGGACCGCGCGCGAGAATCTTGCCGATCTCGTCGATCCCGACAGCTTCGAGGAGTACGGCTCCTTCATGTACGCCGCGCAGACCGCGCGTCGATCCCGCGAGGATCTCATCGCGAACACCCCAGGCGACGGCATCATCGGTGGGATTGGCCGCGTCAACGGCGATCGATTCCCCGACGAGACGAGTCGGTGCGCCGTGATGTCCTACGACTACACCGTGCTCGCCGGCACACAGGGCTACCGGGGCCACCAGAAGAAGGATCGCCTCTTCGAGATCTGCGAACGCCTTCGGCTCCCTCTCGTACTCTTCGCCGAAGGCGGAGGTGGGCGGCCGGGCGATACCGATGTGCCGACAATCGCCGGGCTGAACGTCCCCTCGTTCGCCGCGATCTCGCGGCTGAGCGGCGTGGTTCCGAGTGTGGCGATCGTGTCGGGCCGCTGCTTCGCGGGCAACGCCGCGCTTGCCGGTGTCTGCGACGTGATCATCGCCACCCCCGACGCAAACCTCGGCATGGCTGGACCGGCCATGATCGAAGGCGGAGGACTCGGCGTTTTCTCTCCTGAGGAGATCGGCCCGGTAGAGGTACAGACGGCCAACGGCGTCATCGACATTCTGGTCGACGACGACGCTGCTGCAGTCGCCGCGGCGCAGCACTACCTCTCCTTCTTCCAAGGCGTTACCCACGACTGGGCCGCAGCCGACCAGGCCGACCTTCGCCATGCAATCCCCGAGAACCGCAAACGCGCCTACGACGTACGGGAAGTCATTCGAACGCTCACCGACACCGACAGCCCGCTCGAGCTTCGACCGACGTTTGGAGAAGGGATGATCACGACGCTGGCCCGAATCGAGGGACGGCCGGTTGGCATCATCGCGAACAACTCGTTGCACCTCGGCGGCGCAATCGATGCCGATGGAGCGGACAAAGCCGCCCGGTTCATGCAGCTCTGCGACGGCCACGGCCTACCTCTCGTGTTTCTGTGCGACACACCGGGATTCATGGTCGGACCCGAGGCCGAGAAGAACGCCCAGGTGCGACGCTTCGGCCGCATGTTCGTGGTCGGCGCGAGCCTCACTGTTCCCTTTGCGACGGTCGTGCTTCGCAAGGCGGTCGGGCTGGGCGCACAGGCCATGGCGGGCGGCAGCTTCCATGCGCCGCTGATGACGGTGTCATGGCCGACCGGCGAGGTGAGCGGCATGGGAATCGAGGGAGCAGTGACACTCGGTGCCCGACGCGAGCTCGATGCAATCGAGGATGCCGACGAACGCGCGGCGGCCTATGACCAGCGGGTCGAGGCGATGTACGAACGCTCAAAGGCGCTCAACGCCGCGGCCCATCACGAGTTCGACGACGTGATCGACCCCGCCCACACCCGCCGCCGCATCGTCAATCTGCTCCGGAGCGCGCCGCTCGATCGTGATCGCCCTCCTCGCCCCCACATCGACACCTGGTAAAGGAGACCCGCGGTATGGACTTCACTCCGATCGAAGATCACGACGTGATCGAAGGTGCCATCAACTCGATCTGCGCCGAGTTCGACGACGACTATTGGTCGCGCCTCGACGAAGCCCACGAATTTCCGTGGGACTTCTACAACCGTCTCGCCGAGGGTGGCTGGGTGGGAATCGCCATTCCCGAAGAGTATGGCGGTGGCGGTCGGGGCATCACCGAAGCCGCCTTGATCCTGCGGACCATTGCTGCCTCCGGCGCAGCGATGAACGGCTGCTCGGCCGTTCATCTCACGATCTTCGGTCTCAATCCCGTCATCGTCTTCGGCAACGACCGGCTGAAACAGACATTTCTTCCTCGTGCCGCGGCCGGCGACCTACATGTCGCCTTCGGTGTGACCGAGGCCAATGCCGGGACCGACACGTCGCAAATCCAGACTCGGGCCGTCCGCGATGGTGACAATTGGCGGATTCGAGGCCAGAAGATCTGGACGACCAAGGCGCTCGAGTCAGAGGTGGTCCTGCTCCTGGCGCGGACCGGCGACGCCGACTCCGGTTTCGACGGCCTCAGCCTCTTCCTCGCCGATCTCGACCCTGATCATGTCGACATTCGCCCCATACCAAAGGCCGGCCGCAACGCCGTCGCGAGCTGCGAGGTGTTCTACGACGATCTCCCCGTTGAGGGGTGGCGACTCGTCGGCGAAGAAGGAAAGGGATTCAGGCACATCCTCCATGGACTGAACCCGGAGAGGATCCTGTTGGCCTCTGAGGCCACCGGCATCGGAGAGGTCGCGTTGCGGCGAGCTGTCGACTATGCGAAGGATCGTGAAGTCTTCGGCCGTCCGATCGGGGCGAATCAGGCCATCTCTCACCCACTCGCGAAGTCACGCATCGAACTCGCCGCGGCGTGGCGCGCCGCGCAGGAGGCAGCGTGGCGCTACGACAACGAACTCCCGTGTGGGGAACACGCCAACAGTGCGAAGTACCTCGCCGCCGAGGCCGCCTTCGCGGCCGCCGACGCCGCTGTTCAGACTCACGGGGGCATGGGTTACGCCCGGGAGTACCACGTCGAACGGTATTGGCGCGAGGCCCGGATCCAGCGACTCGCGCCGGTGAGCCAGGAGATGACCTTGAACTTCATCGCCCAGACCGTGATGGGCCTTCCCCGCAGCTACTGACCCTCGGCCGATCGCAACGACGTCACAACGCTGCTCGGAAGGCCGTGACCATCGCGCCAATCTGTTGCTGCGCGTCCGGGGCATCGGGCGCGAGGCGGAGCATCGCCCTGAAGTCGGTCGCCCCCGCGGCGGCCATTTCGGCAACCTTCGCCATCGACTCGCCGAAATCGGGAGTCCCGCCACCGTCGACGGCAATCGGAAGGTTGGCGACCACCTCGATATCGCTCGGATCGCGGCCATGCGCGGCCACGGCGTCACGCATCTTGGCGATCCCGGTCGCGAGGTCGACGGCATCGGGACCCCACGGAATCCAGCCGCCCCCGAAGCGGGCCAGTCGCCGCATCGAGCGGGCGTTCACGGTGCCGCTGACCCAGATCGGCACTCCGCCCTCTTGCACCGGCTTAGGCATCTGGTGAATGCCTTCGAACTGCAGTCGGTCGTCGTCGACCGAAGCTCGCTCATCGCGCCACAGGGTCTGGATGACCTCGAGGGTGTGGTCGAGTTGGGCTCCCCGATCGGCAAAGTCGAGTCCTGTCGCCTCGTATTCCTCGGCCTGCCAGCCGACACCGACGCCAATGTCGAGTCGCCCTCCGCTCAACACGTCGATGGTCGAGGCCATCTTGGCGAGTACGGCCGGGCGGCGAAGCGCGGCGAGAAGAATATTGGTCGTGAAACGGAGCTGCGTGGTCACCGCGGTGAGATGAGCGATCGTGGTCAGCGGCTCGAGCCAGTGTCCGTCAGGACCGGTGGGTTGCCTCCCGCCCGCCGTTCCGCCGGCGGTCGGATCACCGTAGGCATCCAGGTTCTCACCGAAGACAACGTGGTCGGAAAGCGCGACTCGATCGAGCCCGGCAGCGTCGGCTGCTCTCACGCGGTCGACAAGGTGTTGCCAGCCGCCCGGGTCTTCGGCCGAGAAGGTGATCAACGTCATCGAGATCTTTGGCGTCGGCATCAGTCGACCGCCGCCTCGGCCAGTTCGGCCCGTCGGGTGTGGCGCCAGACAAGGGCGGCGAAGACCGCTTGGAACGGCAGTCGCACCGCGTTGCGGGTGCGCGTTCCCTCAGCCCCTTCGATGCGGCGCATTCGACCGTCCTCATCGGGCTCCATGTCGACATCGTTGAGATACATGTCGACGTTGGCCGGAAACACCGCGGCGAGAATGCCAAGCAGACCGAAGGCCGCCGGGCGGCGGGTGGAGCGATGCAGCATTCCGAGGCCGCAGACGATCTCTGCTGCTCCGGAGACCTGATTGGCCAAGGACGGACTCGGAATCCAACGGGGCACGATCGCTTCGAAGAAGTCTGGTTTCGCGAAATGGGTGACCCCGGCGCCGGCGAACATCATGCCGATCACCTGAGCTGAGCGATCTGAGGCGGTCATCGGCCCATCATCGCAAACGCACCGCCGTCGAGCAGCCCTCGGCGAACTGGCTTGAGCAGATCGACCAAACGGCGGGTCTCGTCCTCGCCCACCGCGGCCACGAGGGCCTCGCTGGCCACGTTCGTGCGCTGTTCGATGTCTTCGCGGAACCGACGTCCGGCGTCGGTGAACGCTTCCTCCTCGTCGACCAACCCCCGACCTCGGAGACGCTCGACGGCCGCGGCCCAGGCGTCGTCGGACCACTGTCGCGTCATGAGTAGGGCACTCTTGGGCACCTGGTCAGTCGCGGCATGGAGCACCAATGCCTCGACCGCATCGACCGGAGCTGCGGTCAATGCGGCGACGTGCGCGTCGCCGCGCCACTCGCGCAGGATCGTGATGCGTTGCCACAGTCGCGCCCAAGGGTCGTCGGGTTCAGGCACCGCCCGATTCGCCCCCGCCAGCGGCCGGCCCTCGTAGCCCAAGGGGGCGAGCATCTCGGCCGCGAGATCAGACGCCGCGGCGACGTGAACGTCGTCGACCTCAGGACAACATCGGGCGAGATCCACGGCCGCGGCACGCATGCGGGCTGCCTGGATCGCGCTCGGATCGGCCACCGCCCACGCCGAAGGGATCGCAACCCGAACGATCTCAGGATTGAAGTTGAAGAAGGTCGCGATCACGACCTCTGCCGGGACCGGGCCCATCGGGGCGGCGCGGCCCGCGAAGTATTGCTGGTCGGCACTGAGCCCGAGTTTCTCGTACTCGGCCGCCGCCTCTGGCGAGAAGTAGATGAAGCCGTGAACGAGATTGGTCATTGCGCCAAGCGACGCGGCGAGTTCAGTGGAGGTGCTCATCGCCGCACCGTAGGTCGAAACGGCTCGCTCCCCTCGATTCCGATCGGCGATGATGTCGACCATGACCACGCCTGCTGCGCCCGTTCCCGACGACAAGGACTGGACCTGGGTGCTCGATACCGCCTGCCCGGAATGTGGCTTCGTGTCAGCCGACGTGCCGCCAGAGTCGGTCGCGTCGCTCCTGCGGGCGAACACTGCCGCTTGGATCGAACGACTGGCAGCGACCGACGTGGGCGTGCGCCCGGCGCCCCAGACGTGGTCGACCCTCGAGTACGGCTGCCATGTCCGCGATGTCCACGCGTTGTACCTCGAGCGCCTCGAGATGATGCTCGAGGAGACCGGACCCCACTACCCGAACTGGGATCAGAACGAGACAGCGATCGAGAAGCGCTATCACGAGGCCGATCCGGCGTTGCTCGCGACCGAACTTGCGATCGCCGGCGAAGCCTTGGCTGCTCGCTTCGAATCAATCGTGGGCGACCAATGGAATCGGACCGGCTATCGCAGCGACGGAGCCGAGTTCACGGTCGCCACGTTCGCTCAGTACTTCATTCACGATCCCGTCCACCATCTCCACGATGTGACGACGGCGAACTGAGCGAATGTCAGCCTCGGCGGCGTCGGCCGCGGCGAGCCGCGCCGTCGGCACTGGCGCGCACGGGAGCTTCGGCGACCTCGACATCAGGCACGGGAATCGTGCCGTCGAGTACGCCTCGGATCGCGGCGACATGGGCGGGTGAGTTGCCGCAGCAGCCGCCGATGATCTGAATTCCGGCCGAACGCACTCGGTGGGCATGGGCGCCCATCACGTCGGGCGAGCCGCTGTAGGACAGCTCGGCGCCATGCCACTCGGGGATGCCGGCGTTGGCCTTCGAGATGACCGGCACGTGGGTGGCCGCACGGATCTCGGCAAGAGCCGCTTCGGTCTCGGGCAGGTTGTTGCCACAATTCGCGCCGATGGCGGCGGCACCGAGCTCGGTAAGGGTCTCGGCTGCCACTGTGCCGGTGACACCCATCATCGTGCGGCCCGCAGTGTCGAAACTCAGGGTGACGGTGATCGGCAGATCACTTGCCTCGCGGGCGCCCTTGAACGCGGCTTCGATCTCTTCGAGCGAACTCATCGTCTCGATCCACAAGATGTCGGCGCCGCCCTTGGTCAGACCCTCGGCCTGGGCTGCGAACGCTGCCTTGGCGGCGGCTGGTTCGAGATCCCCCAGCGGCACGATCAGCTCGCCAGTGGGGCCCATCGAGCCGGCCACGAGCACTCGTCGATCGGGTTCGTCGGCGGCGACGCGGGCGTTGCGGGCCGCGGCCTCGTTGATCTCGACGACGCGGTCGTCGAGTTTGTGAAGAGCAAGGCGATAGCTCGTGCCGCCGAAGCTGTTGGTGAGGATGATGTCGGACCCAGCCTCGACATAGGCGCGGTGGACGGCCTGGACGGCCTCGGTCATGTCGAGGTTCATACGTTCGGGGGCATCGCCGGCGGGAAGGCCGCGGGCGAACAGCTCGGTGCCCATCGCGCCGTCGATGACCAGATGACCGCGCTCAGCGATCAGCTCATCGAGAACAGTGAAGTCAGTGCGTGTCGTCACGGAACGTGAGGATACCGGCGAGCCGTCGGCTAATGGCATTGGTAATTCGGCTCAACCTTGCTGGCCGAATGGACTACACGCAGGTCAGGGAGGGCGCGGTGCGCTTTTGTCCCGCGAACTCTCGTCGTGCGAAGGTGTCGCCGTGCAGCCCCATCCGTGGAATCGTGACTTCGTCTGGACTCGTCCCGACACCACGCCACGGCGGCTCTCGGAGGCCCAGATCGACCAGTTCCACCGCGAAGGTTGGGTGACCATCGAGGATCTTCTCGATGCCGACACGATCGCCGCAGTGACCGCCGAGCTGGATGAGATCGAGGCGGAGGTCGACGCGCTACTCAAATCGCTCCCCGACGAGCGAATGTTCATCGCCGAGTCGGGCGCTATCACGTTCTCGCCGCACGCCGTCACGACCTCCGATGCTGCCCGCGAAGTCAGCGCGCACCCCGCCATCGCCGACATCTGCCACGACCTCATCGGCCCAGAGGTGCGTCTCTACTGGGATCAGCTCGTCTACAAGAAGCCAGAGAAACCACGGCCGTTCCCCTGGCACCAGGACAACGGCTACACCTACGTCGAGCCGCAGCAGTACCTCACGATCTGGCTTTCGTTGACCGACGCGACCATCGAATCCGGTTGCCCGTGGGTCGTGCCCGGCCTCCATACAGGCGGCACTCTGACCCACGACTACGTCGATCCGCTTGGCTTCCAGTGTTTCGCCGATCACCCGGACAAGATCGCCGCGCCGGTAGGCGCAGGGGGCGCCGTGATCTTCTCGTCGCTCACCCCTCATCTCACCGGCCCGAACACTTCCGGCGATGTCCGCAAGACCTACATCCTCCAATACGCGCCCGATGGTGCCGAGATGCTGGAGGCGGATCCGGCCGCCGGGACCCCCACCGGCAGGGTCCTGCAGAACGATCCTGATCGGCAATACGTCATCCTGTCCGATGGAGTCCCCGCCTCGTGAGCGCCGAGGCCAGTTCCGTCGCGATTCGTGCTCGGCAGCGGATCCGCGCCACGCGGGGTTCGATGCCAGAAGGTCCCGCTCGGATCCTTGCAACCATCGGACCCGCGGCTGCCGTGCTCGCGATCCAGGTCGTGTTCTTCCCGATGAAGCCCGGGTTCATGCTCCAAGGCGCAACGATCGGCCTCCTCACCGCGCTCATCGCCGTCGGCATGGCGATGGTGTACCGAGCCAATCGGGTCCTGAATTTCAGCCAGGGCGATCTCGGCTATGCGCCCGGTCTCCTCGGCGTGATGTTGGTAACGATCACCGGCGTCAACTACTTCGTCGGCTTCATCGCCGGCCTCGCCTCGGCGATCGTGCTGGGCGCGTTGGTCGAGATGTTGATCATCAGGCGATTCGCACGATCAGCCCGGCTGATCCTGACCGTCGTCACCCTCGGGCTGAGCCAGATTCTGGCGTTCGGCGCGTTGTACCTCGCCCAGCTGTGGGATGCCCCGTCGCGTTCGCAACGAGTCGACTTCCCGTGGGAGATGAAGTTCGAGCTCAACTCGGTGATTTTTCGCGAGGACTACGTCGTCGCCTGGATCATCGGGCCCCTCGCCATGATCGCGATCGCCGCGTTCCTGCGCGGCACGGTGGTTGGCACCGCGATCCGGGCTGCGGCAGACAGCGCCGACCGGGCATCGCTTCTCGGCATCCCGGTGAACCGACTGCACACCATTGTGTGGTCCGTGGCCACGACGCTCGCATTCATCGCTATCTGGTTGCGGGCCGGAATCATCGGCCTCCCCGTCGGCTCCGCCCTCTCCTTCGGAATCCTGCTGCGGGCACTCGCCGCGTTGATGCTCGGCAATCTCACCAACCTCCCCGGGATCGCGCTCAGCGCCACAGTGCTCGGAATGCTCGAAACCGCGATCATCGTCAACGGCGGGAGCAGCTTCGAGAATGACGCCATCCTCGCCGGAGTGATCGTCGTCTCGCTCCTGTTGCGGTCGATTCTCGCCCGTCAAGAGTCGCGGGCCGACAGCGACTCCACCTCAACCTGGCAGGCCGCGGAAGAGGTTCGGCCGGTGCCTCCCGAGCTCCGCTCGGTGCGTGAAGTCCAGTTGGTCCGCGCCCTCTTCGCCACCACGCTGACAGTCACGGCGCTGGTGTTGCCCCACTTCCTCGATACCGCCCAACTGATCAAGGCCTCGGCGGTACTGATCTTCGGCGTCATCGGGATCTCCGTGATCGTGCTGACCGGGTGGGCCGGTCAGGTCTCGCTCGGCCAGATGGCGTTTGTGGCGTTCGGCGCTGCGGTCACCGCCAAGCTCACCAATGAGTGGAACGTGGACCTCATCCTTGCGCTGCTGGCCTCAGCAGCAGTTGGGGCGCTGGTCGCCATCGTCGTCGGCCTCCCCGCGCTCCGACAACGGGGCCTGTTCCTGGCCGTCAGCTCACTCGGTTTCTCACTCGCCACGACGAGCTACTTCCTCAATGAGAACTTCTGGATCGGGTCGTGGGTGCACGACAACCGGTTCGAGCGAGTGCCCCTCTTCGGACGGTTGGACATCAACACTCCGATCCGCATGTACTACGTCGCTCTCGTCGTACTGGCGGTGGTCATGCTGGCCATGCGAGGAGTTCGCCGCACGCGCACCGGTCGCGTGCTGCTCGCGCTACGCGAGAACGAGTCTGCCGCGCAAACCTTTGGCATCAGTCCGCTCCGAGCGAAGCTCACGGGCTTCGCAATGTCGGGAGCCATCGCGGCCATCGCCGGCGGCCTCTTCGCCTACAACCTCCGCATCTACACCGCAGTCAGCTTCGAGCCCGGCCGCAGCATCGAGGTCTTCACGATGGGCGTGATCGGCGGCCTCGGCTCCCTCGCCGGTGGCGTCATCGGTGCGCTCTACCTCAAGGGGCTGCAGTGGTTCCTCCCGGCGCAGTGGGTCTTCTTCGCCAGCGGCGTCGGTGTGCTCTTTGTCTTGCTGATCATCCCGAGCGGGATCGGAGGGCTGCTCTTTCGCGTCCGCGACCAGTGGCTGCGGTGGGTCGCCAAACGCAAGCAGATCATCGTGCCGAGTCTTCTCGCCGATGCCGCCCCGACCCGCGCTGAGGAGGCGGCAGCTCTGGGTACCGACCTGCACGACGACGCAGCACCCGACTCCCAATCGGACGCAGCCGTAGGAGAGCCGGCATGAGCGCGATCGCCGCCGCCTGGAAAGTAGTTCGCCATCCAATACGCGCCGTCGATGGCCTCACTGGACCGGGGCCGACCTATCCCCTCTTGATCCTCTTCGGCCTGAACGCGGTCGACGAACTCGACCGCACCGCCTTCAGCGTGCTGCTGCCGGAGATCCGTGAGGAATTCGGACTCAATCTCACCGGCCTTCTTGCCATCGTCGCCCTCGTTGGCGCCGCCGCTCTGGCCCTCCAGATTCCCATCGCCCAGATGGCCGACCGCACCAACCGCACCCGGCTGGCCCTCGCCGGCGCCCTCGTGTGGGGACTCTTCTCCTTTGCGACCGGCCTGGCCTGGACGCTGTGGGCGCTCGCCGTGGCTCGAGGCGGTTCCGGCGTCGGCAAGGCCGTCGTCGACCCAACCCACAACTCTCTCATCGCCGACTACTACGAGCCTGAGCGACGACCCAAGGTCTTCGCGCTCCATCGGTCGGCAAACCTCGTCGGACAGATGGTCGGACCGATCGTCGCCGGCGTGCTCGCTTTCCAGTTCGGGTGGCGCGTGCCGTTCATCGTCTTCGCGGTTCCGACCATCCTTCTCGTGATAGCGGGACTGCGGATGAAGGAGCCGATCCGCGGCGCGCATGAACGCCGGGCCATGGGCGCGACCGACGAAGCGATCGAGACCGAGGAGGAACCGCCTTCGTTCTCTGAGGCCTGGCGAATGCTGTACAAGATCGAGAGTCTGCGGCGAATCTGGTATGCCCTTCCATTCCTCGCCGCCTCGCTCATCGGATTCGGCACCTTCGCGTCGCTGCTCTACGACGAGGTCTTCGGGCTCGACGAGCGGGCCCGCGGCTTTCTTGCCGCCGCGGTGGAACCGGCTGGCATCGCGGGCCTGATCGTCGGTGCCACGATCAGCAGCAAGCTCATGGCCCGCGACCCCGGCCTGGTGCTCCGCTTCCTGGCCGTCACCGCCTTCCTCAACGCCGGAATCCTCGCGATCTTCGCGCTGGCCCCCAACGTGTGGGTCGCGGCCGGCGCCGCGGCCGGCGCATCGTTCGTCAACGCG
>Ga0315336_1002280_pt1 | contig 30285 bp, 33 predicted proteins | sample ASW5metaG_FD_204512 | JGI IMG/M metagenome (GOLD analysis project Ga0315336, IMG submission 204512) | Ammonia-oxidizing marine archaeal communities from Monterey Bay, California, United States - ASW #5 | ecosystem: Environmental > Aquatic > Marine > Intertidal zone | place: USA: California... | reverse complement strand
AGATGCTTACAGAAGAGAATTACTTTCTGATTCTGAATTAGGAATTGGGAATGCGATACACGTCAACGCATACAAAATCTCTAGCCTTATCCCTGGCTCTTTATCATTAATACTAGCTGATTTTTTTGATTGGCAATTTGTTTTTCTAGTCACAGGGTTATTTATGTTGCCAGGGATTATCATGACCTTGTTAATTAAAGAGCCTCTTCTTAGATATGGCGCCCCTAAAACTTTAAAAGAAGCAGTAATTGAACCCTTTAAGGAATTTAAAAACCGTAAGGGAATTAAAGGGGCTTTTCTTATCCTACTTTTCATTTTCTTATATAAAATTGGTGACAGTATGGCAACGGCTCTTGCTACCCCATTTTACTTAGATCTTGGTTTTTCAATGACTGAAATAGGTGTGATTGCTAAAAATGCTGGATTATGGCCTGGTATTATTGGTGGCCTAGCTGGTGGCGTCTGGATGATAAAACTTGGTATTAACAGGGCTTTATGGGTCTTTGGATTTATGCAAATGTTTGCCACACTTAGCTTTGCATGGCTTGCACTATCAGGGGATAACAATCTAATTTTAGCTATTACTGTAGGTTTAGAATTTTTTGCAGCCGGGCTTGGAACTACTGCTTTTATAGCTTACATTGCAAAGACTACTCACCCAAAATATACAGCGACTCAATTTGCTTTATTTACAAGTCTCGCAGCAATCCCCAGAACTTTTACTAATGCATCAACTGGCTACCTAGTTGAATTTTTCGGGTGGTATCACTTTTTTATCTTTTGTTTCCTTATTGCTATCCCTGGAATGCTTTTACTATTTAAAATTGCTCCTTGGGGTCAATCAAAATCATCATAATTAATAATTAATGGTGCATGATCACTAAATCTTTGTGTTTTTAATATCGTTGCTTTCTTTGCTTTAGCGGCTAGCTCAGGATTGGCAATTTGATAATCAATCCTCCATCCAACATTCTTTACCCAGGCCTGTCCTCTGTTACTCCACCAGGTATATCCCTCTTCCCCTTTATCCGGATAAAGATTGCGATATATATCCACCCAACCTGCCTCGGAAAATAAATGCGAAAGCCATGCTCTTTCTTCTGGTAGAAATCCAGAATTTTTTTTATTTCCTTTAAAGTTTTTTAAGTCTATTTCATGATGAGCAATATTAAAATCTCCACAAACAACAATATTCTTGCCTAATTTTAATTTCTTTTTTAATACCACTAAGATTTTATCTAAGACTTTATATTTAAATATCTGTCTCTCTTCACCACTTGAACCAGAAGGAAAATACACTGAAATAATAATAATTTTATCTAAATCAATTTCAATATAACGTCCTTCATCGTCTATCTCTGGAATACCAATTTTACTAATAATTTTATTGGGTTTTTCTTTAGAATATATACCAACCCCACTATAGCCTTTTTTATTTGCATAACTAAAATTACCAAAATAACCTTTAGGTGATTTCATTTGATCATCTAAATCTATTTCATGAGCTTTTAATTCCTGAAGGCAAACAAAGTCCGCTTTTTGACGTGGAAGCCAGTCATAAAAACCTTTTCTTGCCGCTGAGCGGATTCCATTTAAATTTAGGGTTATAATCTTCATAAATTATTTAATTTTAATATGACATCATCTAACAAACAAACTAAAAGTAAAGTAATGATTGATCTTTCATTATCTAAAAGTAAATTTGATGATCTTTCATTATTTATTGAACTTGCACTAGAAAAAAAAGTACTACAATTTGGTGAGTTTGTTACCAAAGCAGGGCGGAAGAGCCCCTATTTTTTCAATCTAGGTGCATTTGATGACGGTGAAAGCCTTATGCTACTTGGTTCATTCTTCGCTACTAAAATTCTAAATACAAAAATAGAATTTGATATGATTTTTGGGCCGGCTTATAAAGGAATTCCACTTGTTAGTTCTACTGTCACAGCATTATCACTTAGGCATAGAAATACTCCTTATGCATTCAACAGAAAGGAAGCTAAAGACCATGGTGAAGGTGGAGAGATTATTGGCTCAGCAATTAAAGGTAAAGTATTAGTTCTCGATGATGTTATTTCTGCTGGGACTTCAATTAATGAATCTTATAATCTTATCCATAATAATGGAGCCCAGATAGCTGGTGTTGTTGTAGCGATAGATCGCCAAGAAAAAGGTGAAAATAAATTATCTGCAACTCAAGAAATTGCAAAAAAATATTCGATACCAGTATTTTCACTTATTAACTTAGAAGATATTATTCATTATTTAGAAACAAAAAATGGTTTTACAAGTGAATTAGAATTAATTAAAAAGTATCAAAATACTTACGGGGTTATTTAGAAATTTTTTCTTTTAAAATAGATGCAACCTGAGCGGGATTTGCTTTTCCTTTAGATGCCTTCATCACCTGCCCAACTAAAGCATTAAAAGCTTTCTCCTTACCAGACTTAAACTCTTCCACCATCGTTAAATTATTTTTTAGAACTTCATCGACTATTCCATCAATTTCATTACTATCAGATATTTGCTTTAATCCGAGCTGATCAATTATTAGATCAACTTCTTTTCCAGTATTTTTCCATAGAATCTCAAATATTTTTTTAGCAGCATTATTTGAAATTGTACCGTCTTCAATTCGATTAATCAGTGTGCTTAATTGTTCAGGAAGAACAGGGCTATCTAAAATATCAATATCCTTATCATTCAACTGAGAGAATAAATTTCCAAGAACCCAATTAGCTGCTAATTTAGCATTTGCCCCTAAATCTACAAGTTTTAAAAAATATTGGGTAACATCTCGACTTGATGTTATTCCTTCAGAATCATAAGCCGATAAACCTAAATCTTTTTCAAAACGAGCTTTCATTTCTTCTGGTAATTCAGGCATTAATTTTTTAATAACTACAATGTCTTTATCAGAAACAATTAAAGGTAATAAATCTGGATCTGGAAAATATCTATAATCATTTGCCTCTTCTTTTGATCTCATCGATTTTGTTTCACCTGATTCTGGATCAAATAAAATAGTTGCTTGTTCTATTTTCCCACCATCTTCAAGTCTTTCAATTTGCCAATTCACTTCATAATCGACTGCTTGCTTAATAAATCGAAAAGAATTTAAATTTTTAATTTCTCTTCTTGTGCCAAGAACAGAGCTACCCTTCTTCTTAACTGATACATTTACATCACAACGAAAACTTCCCTCCTGCATATTGCCATCACATATCCCTATCCACTGAACTAAATTATGAAGTTTTTTTGCATAAGTAACTGCCTCTTCAGCCGAGCTCATATCTGGTTCAGTTACAATTTCAAGTAAAGGGGTGCCTGCACGATTTAGATCGATGCCAGACTTACCATCGATTATGCCGTGAGTAGATTTACCAGCGTCTTCTTCTAAATGAGCCCTCAAAATTCTTACATCTTTCGAATCATCGCCGATATCAATTGATAATTTTCCCCTACCTACTATTGGTAATTCAAACTGACTAATTTGGTATCCTTTAGGCAAATCTGGATAAAAATAATTCTTTCTAGCAAATATCGATCTTGAAGCAATTTCAGCATCTATTGCCAAACCAAAACGAATTGCACTATTAACTGATTCTTTATTTAGAACTGGAAGAACTCCTGGATAAGCCATGCTCACCAAGCAAGCTTGTGAGTTTGGCTCACTCCCATACTTTGTGGGCGCCCCTGAAAACTGTTTTGTATTTGTTCTCAACTGAACATGTGTTTCAATTCCGATTACAATATCCCAATCCATCAGTCTATTCCTTTAGGGGTATGCAAGTGCCAATTTGTATTCTTTTGAAAAATATGAGCTGCATTAAGAATCTTAGATTCTCCAAAATGATTTCCTATCAACTGAAGCCCAACAGGAAGCTCATTAACAAATCCCGCTGGAATACTCATAGCTGGTAATCCAGCAAGATTTGTTGAAATTGTAAAAATATCCTGCAAATACATTGCAAGGGGATCTTCTTGCTTTTCTCCAGACTTAAATGCTACGGAAGGAGCTGAAGGCCCCATAATCACATCACATTTTTCATAAGCAACTTTAAAATCATTGGAAATTAATCGTCTAATTTTCTGAGCCTTAAGATAATAAGCATCAAAATAACCAGCACTTAAAACATAGGTGCCAATTAATATTCTTCTTTTTACCTCATCCCCAAAACCTTCCTGTCGAGTTTTAAAATACATGTCCATTAAATCATCATATTCTTTAGTCCTATATCCATAACGAACTCCATCGTATCTAGATAAATTACTTGATGCTTCTGCTGGTGCAATAACGTAGTAAGCGGGAATTGCTAAATGATTATTTGGTAGAGAAATATCAACAATTTTTGCTCCAAACTTTTCATACTGTTTTAATGCCTCTTCAATCAATTTTTGAGCATCTGAATCCAAACCGTCTTCAAAAAATTCTTTCGGGATCCCAATTCTGAGGCCATCAATTTTCTTATTGAGAGAATTTGAATAATTTTCTTTTTTTCTATTAAGGCTAGTAGAGTCTTTTTCATCATGCCCTGTCATAACATCTAGCATTAGTGCACAATCTTCAGCGCTAATTGCCATAGGCCCTGCTTGATCCAGACTAGAGGCAAATGCAATCATTCCATAACGAGACACAAGGCCATAAGTTGGTTTAAGCCCAGTAAAACCACAAAGTGATGCTGGCTGCCTAATAGACCCTCCAGTATCAGTTCCAGTAGCTGCTGGAGCTAATCTAGCTGCAACTGCTGCCGCACTACCTCCTGAACTTCCGCCTGGAACACAATTCAGATTCCAAGGGTTTTTAACAGGGCCAAAATAAGAAGTCTCATTAGATGATCCCATAGCAAATTCATCCATATTAGTTTTGCCTAAATTAACTGCACCGGCATTATTAAATTTATGAATCACTGTTGAATCATATGGAGATATAAAATTTTCTAACATTTTTGAACCACACGTTGTTTTCCATCCATCTGCACAGAAAATATCTTTTTGGGCTATTGGTATCCCGGTTAAAATAGATTTTTTCCCTGACTGAATAAGTTGATCAGACTTTTCTGCCATTGCTAAACTCTTGCCTTCATCAACTGTAATAAATGCATTCAGTGATGGATTATGTTTCTTTACTCGATTAAGGAAAAATTGCGTTAATTCAACACTGGTAAACTTTTTTTTCTCTAATGCCTGAGAAATTTCTTTTAAAGACAAATTAAGCATTTTTATTCTATGACTTGAGGGACAATGAAAAGAGACTGTTCTGAATGTGGAGCTAAAGAAAGAGATTTATCCCGAATATCTTTCTCAGTCACTTTATCTTCTCTTAAAGGCTGATTAATATCAAGCGCATGAGACATCGGCTCAATAGAATCTGTATTAACTTCTTGCATTTTTTCAATCAAATCCAAGATTCCAACAAGTTTTTTTTCAACCTCGTCTAGCTCTGTTTGCGAAACATTTATGCGTGCTAAATGTGCGATTTTCCTAATCTCTTCTTTTCTTATACTCATATTTTATATAAACCCAATATTTTTCTTTAGATTATTTACAAATAATCAAGTTATTTACAAATAATCAGTTATTATACATTGGTTTAAGGGCTAGTTTTACTAGCCAACATTAAAAATTATTTTATATAAGATGGCATAATCAATGGTAAAAGAATGGTTTAATAAAATTGTAGATAACGATATTGCAATTGATTTAGGTACCGCTAACACGCTTATTTACCTGAAAGGGGAAGGTGTTGTTTTAAATGAGCCCTCAGTGGTCGCAATGAGAAAAGAAAGCGGGCCAAATGGGCCTTATTCAAAAACAACAATACTCGCTGTAGGGAAAGAAGCAAAAACAATGTTTGGACGATCACCCCAAAATATAGAAGCAATAAGGCCTATGAAAGATGGCGTAATTGCAGATTTCAATATTACAGAAGAAATGATTAAATTCTTTATCAATAAAGTTCATCGTGTGAATTGGTTTACTCCTAATCCACGGATTGTAATTTGTGTGCCTTATGGCGCTACTCAAGTTGAAAGAAGGGCTATTCGCGAATCTGCAGAACGAGCCGGTGCAAAACAAGTTTATTTAATTGAAGAACCTGTGGCGGCGGCGATTGGATGTGGCTTACCAATTAATGAGCCTATTGGCTCTATGGTTATCGATATTGGTGGGGGCACTACAGAAGTTGGAGTTTTATCTCTTGGCGGTATTGTATATGCAAGCTCAGTCAGAGTAGGTGGGGATAAAATTGATCAAGCAATAGCTGATTATATGAGAAGAAATTATGGAACAGTAATAGCAGAACCAACTGCAGAAAAAATTAAGAACCAAATAGGTAGTGCTTTTCCAATGACTGAACTTACAGAAATGGAGGTAACTGGCAGAAATCTAGCTGAAGGGCTCCCAAGAAAAATAACTATTAGTAGTAATGAGATCCTTGAAGCCCTTTCTGACCCTTTGCATGCAATAATTGGAACAGTTAAAACAGCACTGGAACAAACTCCTCCAGAACTTGCAGCCGATATATCAGAGAATGGTCTGGTGCTTACAGGTGGAGGTGCTCTTTTAAATAATCTTGATCGATTATTAATGGAAGAAACAGGTGTTCCAGTAATAATAGGTGAAGAACCTCTTACATGTGTCGTTCGAGGATGTGGAAAGACTCTAGAGAATCTTGATCTCTTTCAAAATGCTTTTACTAATGAATAAAAATGGCGCAAAGAACAAACAGGAATAACTTAAAACTTTTTAATCGAGATACATTTCCTTTATTTTCTTTTTTTGTATTATTTCTTTTTTGTTTAATAATGATGGTGGCTGACTACCGCTATCAAATTTTAAAAAACATTAAATCAGAGTTCTCAATAACAACGGCCCCAATCACCTATTTAATCAATTTACCAGTAAATTTATTTAATGAATCAAAAGATAGTTTCATAACAAAAGCGCTTCTCAAAGAAAAAATTAAGAATCTAGAAGAAATTGTCTACAATCTATCTATTCAAGCTCAAGAAAATAAACTAATTAAAGCAGAAAATAAACTACTGAGAAATATACTAAAGATTCAAAAAGATTTTGGTATTATCGGGAAAAATGCTGAGATAATTCTACCTGAGGTTAAAAATGGATATTCAATAATCACAATTAACAAAGGACTTGGGAATAATATTAAAAATGGCGCACCAGTCATTAACCATAAAGGATTGGTTGGTCAAATAATAAATATCTCTGAAAATTATAGTGAGATTAAGCCAATTACCTCAAAAACCTATGCTGTTCCAGCAATTATGAATAATGGTAAAGAAAATGTTATTCTTTATGGAAATGGAAATGGGGAATTAGAAATCCCACTTTTTCCTGCAAGCTCATCAATTCAAATTAATGATACTTTTATTACATCTGGCATTGATGATATATATCCTAAAGGAATAAATATCGGAAGAGTCACTGAAATAAAACCGACTAAATCCCCGAAATTTAATTGCATAACGGTAAAACCTTTTTCTCAACCCACTACTTTTTCTCAAATAACAGTTCTTAAAATAAAAAATGATTAAAAAAACAATTATTGAACAAAAAAAAGAAAACACCTTATTCATTATTCTCTTTTTAGTCTCATTAATTCTTTCAAATTTGGGGATTCCTGGCATACAAGATCCAGCCATTATGCCTAATTATTTTTTAGCACTTATTGTGACTTTTATTTTAACAAAAAGAGGAGATTTGAATTTATATAAATTAGTAATTATTGGCTTAATAGTGGACCTATTTGCTGGACAACTGCTAGGACAATATGGATTAATTTTTATAGGTACTTATCTTTTAGCTTTTATTATTAACAAAATCTTATTTATTAATTCTGAAAAACAATTAACGGGTTTAAGCATTTTTCTAATTTTATTTAGTTTTTTTATTTTATGGGCATCATCTAAAAGTCACGATATATTTATGTCTTTTAATTTATTATTATTGCAATCCATCTTAACTTTTTTCGCGTACTTAATTTTTAGAGCAATCATTAACAGATTTATTTCAAAATAATTTAAAGTAATTATGGATCTATATAAATTCAAACACACTTTTAAACAAAGATTAAATTTTATCTTTGGGATAATTATATTCATTTTTCTTCTCTTGTTAATAAAGTTTTTTTATTTGCAAATAATAAAATTTGATAATTATTCTTCTCTTGCCAAAAGTAATAGTCTAAAGATTATTCCGATCCCAGCAATCAGAGGTCAAATTTTAGATCGCAATGGAGAGATACTGGCAGCAAACAAATTAATTTATACCTTAGAATTAGATCCAGAAAATAAGGGAGACCTAAATAAGATAAAAAAACAATTAAGTAATATTGCTGAAATAACAAAATATGATATTAAAAAATATAATAAAATTCTCAAGGAAAGTTATTATTCTTCAACTCTTCCTATCAAAACAAATCTAACAGATGTTCAAGTCGCAAAGTTTATATCTCACCAATATAAATACCCTAATATTTTTTTAAAACAAAAATTCTCTAGAACTTACCCAAAAGAAAAATCAGGCGCGCATTTTATTGGCCATATAAACCGAATCAATAAAAACGATATCCGAAGATTAGTAAAAACAAATAAATTTGAAAGTTACATGGGGTTAGATCACATAGGGAAAACAGGGATTGAATATTTTTATGAAGATATATTACATGGCTATCCTGGTTATAAAACAATAGAAGTTGATGTTAACAATAAGGTGATTAGAACACTTGAAATAATAGAACCAAAACATGGTGAAGATATAATTCTAAATATAGATTATAAAATCCAAGAAATTGCTGAAAAAGCCTTTGAAAAATATAAGGGAGCAATGGTAGCACTTAATCCAGAAAATGGTGCAGTATTAGCTTATGTTAGCCAGCCTTCTTTTAATCCTAATTTATTCACAAATGGGATTGATGAAGTTAATTGGAGAAGACTTAATGATTCAATTCATAAACCTTTAATCAATAGGGTGGTCTCGGGCCTTTACCCACCGGGCTCCACCCTTAAACCTTTTGTTGCACTTGCAGCATTAGAAAATAATATAAGACGCCTTCCTTTCTCAATTATTGATAAAGGATTTTATAATATGCCCAATGAATCTAAAACTTTTTTAGATTGGAAAAAGGGTGGCCATGGCGAAGTCGATATCATAAAGGCCATAGTTGTTTCATGTGACTCCTTTTTTTATGGCTTAGGAGTTGAATTAGGAATCCCTAAATTAAATAGTGTATTAAAAAGATTTGGTTTTGGAGAAAAAACTAATATTGATATGCCTAATGAAAAGCGAGGGCTTATTGCTTCAGCTAAATGGAAAAAAGAAAAATATAAGAAAAAATGGTATCAAGGTGAAACTGCAATTACTGCTATTGGGCAAGGCTATACTCAAACTACGCCAATTCAATTAGCTTTAGCTACAGTAAAGCTAATTAATCCAGATTATATTCTACGTCCTCAGCTATTAAAAATAATTACTACTCCGAACTATATGGAATCTAAGTCAGGCAACTCAACAGACCAGATTAAAAAAATCGCTCCATTTGGATTGCAAAATATGGAAATCGAAAAACTCAACCTATCTGATACAACAAAAACTGACAATTTAGGCTTAATTAGAGAAGCTATGTCTCTTGTTACTAAAGAAGGGGGAACGGCAGCATTTATTGGTAGAAACTCTAGCTATGATATCTCGGCAAAAACAGGTACAGCTCAAGTATTCAGCTTAAAAAAAGATGAGATTTATGATGAATCTAAACTTCCAGATGAGCTCAAAGACCATGCTCTCTTTATTGCTTTTGCCCCCTCTGAAAAACCTAGGCTTGTTATAGCTATTGTTGTTGAAAATGGAGGTCATGGTGGATCTACAGCCGGACCAATTGCTAAAAAAGTTTTTGATGCCTATCTAAGCGAGACTAACTAATGCTTAATCTAAACTTTTATAAATTTTTTGAAAATATTGATCGAGTTTTAATGACACTTATTATATTTTTAATTAGCCTTGGACTAATAACACTTGCTAGCGCATCCCAACAAAATATTATTCTATTAGGAAATCAAATAATAAAAATTTTAATTGGAATAGTTCTATTAGTATTTTTAAGTAACATAGATCCAAAACGTTTCCTTTTTTATTCTCCACACCTATATATAGTCAGTTTGATTTTACTACTATTTGTTGCCTTTTTTGGATTTGAGAGTCATGGTGCAAAGCGCTGGATAAATCTATTGTTTTTTAATTTACAACCTTCCGAAATTATTAAAATTACTATCCCCTTAATGCTCGCTTGGCTATATCATCGATTCCAAAATACAATAAATTATAAAATACATTCCGCAGCATTTATTATTTTAGCTATTCCTTGTTTAATAATTTTTAAGCAGCCTGATCTAGGAACTGCTATCTTAATTGGCCTTTCTGGTTTCGTAATTATTTTTCTAGCAGGACTATCATTAAAATTTATTATAGTTAGTATTTTTGGTTTTTTACTTGCCCTACCTTACTTCTGGTCAACATTACATTTGTATCAACAAAACAGGGTTTTGAGCTTAATTGATTCTGCCCGAGATCCTTTGGGTGCCGGATACCATAGTATTCAATCAATGATTGCTATTGGTTCTGGTGGTTTTTTAGGTAAAGGCTGGTCTTATGGAAGCCAAACGCAACTTAATTTCTTACCTGAAACGACCACTGATTTTATTTTTTCGGTATATGGAGAAGAGTTTGGTTTAATTGGGGTTATCGGAATTTTTATTATCTATTTTTTCATACTATATCGATGTATTGATATGGCTAAAAAAATGCAAAATACTTTTTCTAGGTTAATAACTGCTGCATTAACATTTACCTTATTTATTTCCACTTTTGTAAACATTGCAATGGTCAGTGGGGTGATCCCTATAGTCGGAGCTCCATTGCCATTTATTAGTTATGGTGGCACATCTATAGTTGTATCTTTAAGTATGATTGGTATTATTATGAGCTTACATTCACACAAATCTTTAATCGCTAACTAATGAATAAATATATATTTAAATTAATAATTACTTTTTTTCTCATTGGTTGCCAATCAATAGATCCTTTATTTGAAGAAAATAAACCTAAGGTAAAAGAATCAGGTGCTTACTACTTAGATGATGGCCCAGATAAAAATCCACCAAAAAATCTAGATAAAATTCTAGATGCTCAACCAAGATATGAAGCACTTTCAAAAAGAGCTAATCGCCCTTATGTTGCATTCGATAAAAAATATGTGCCTATGAAAAAAATTATTCCTTTTGAGGAAGAAGGCTATGCGTCTTGGTACGGTAAAAGATATCATGGTAAAAAAACATCAATTGGAGAAACTTATGACATGTACCAGATGACTGGCGCCCATAAAACCCTCCCTATCCCTTGCTATATAAAAGTAACAAACTTAAAAAATAAACGTTCAGTAATTATTAGGGTTAATGATCGAGGCCCATTTATTGATGAAAGAATTGTTGATTTATCTTATGCAGCTGCCCATCGACTTAAAATTATTAAGAAAGGAAGCGAGTTAGTAAAAATAGAAATGGTAAATCCATCTTTAGCAATAAAAGCTTTAAAAGAAACTAATGAAACTTCTTCAGCTGAAACCTCTATAAAATATTTTTATATTCAAGCAGGGGCTTTCTCAAACGAAGAAAATGCTGCTTACTTAATGAATAAGCTGTCTAGAATTAAATTTAGAAATTCATTAAATATAAAAAAGCTAAGTAAAAATTCTCTTCATTTAGTAGCTATTGGCCCTTATGACAACAAACAAATTGCAGAACAGGCCTTAAAAGATATTTCACAAAAAATTCAACTTAATAGCTTTATCATTTCAGAGTAATAATCCTCTCCAATGAACGAAAACGAAAAAAAATCATTACTAGAATTCCCTTGCGACTTTGCTATAAAAGTTATGGGTGAGGCAGATGAAAAATTTTCTAGTACTGTTATTGGAATAATAAAACAACATTATAAGAGTTTTAACGCCTCAAAAATTGAAATGAAAAGGAGTAGCAATGGTAAATATATCAGCTTAACTTGTAATGTTTACGTCGTCTCTCAAAAGCAACTTGATAAAATATATATTGATCTATCAAAAAGTCCAATGACTGAATTTGTTTTATAAAATATGTCAATAAATATAAAACACCTCGGATGCACTGATTACTTAAATACTTGGCAAGATATGAAGTACTTTATTGACCAATCCCCTATAAAAGATGAATTATGGATTACAGAACACCCACCTATTTTTACCACGGGAGTAAATAAAAAAAATTGCACAACTCCAGATACTGATATTCCCCACCTTTTTGTTGATAGAGGAGGGGAAATTACTTATCACGGACCAGGGCAATTAATTATTTACACACTAATTAATATTAAAAAAAATAATTTAACCATTAGACAATTAGTATCAATTCTTGAAAATTCTATTATTGATTTTTTAATGCAAAATAAAATTAATTCATATTCAAAAAAAGAAGCACCTGGAGTCTATATAAATGAAAAAAAAATCTGCTCTATTGGTCTAAGGATAAAGAAAAATTACGCGTACCATGGCTTAAGTTTTAATATTGATATGGATACTAAGCCATTTACAATCATTGATCCTTGTGGCTTTACTGACCTAAAAATGGCACAATTATCAGACTTCAATATTAAAAGCACAGTAGAAAAATCTGGCCAAAAAATTGCATTAATTATTGGTAAAAAATTAAATCTACATTATGAACAAAATAATAAAAATTAAAGAAGTTGGTAAAGAAAAAATAGCAAGGCTACCAATAAAAGTTATTGGAAAAGATAAGCTAGCAAAGCCTTCATGGATAAAAATGAAGTTGCCTAATAGTGATAAATTTCATGAAGTAAATCGACTACTTAAAGACAACCAACTTAATACTGTGTGTGAAGAAGCAAGCTGTCCTAATATTGGAGAATGTTATAGTCGTGGCACTGCAACTTTTATGATTTTAGGGGAAATTTGTACTCGTCGCTGCCCTTTCTGTGATGTTGCAAGCGGTACACCGCTTAGCCCAGATGAAAATGAACCTATGAAATTAGGCCTAACAATTGCAAAACTTAAACTAAACTATATTGTTATCACAAGCGTAGACCGAGATGATTTGGAAGATGGCGGAGCCCGTCACTTTTCTGAATGTATAAAAGAAATTAGAAAAAATAATAACAATATTAAAATAGAAATACTTGTACCTGACTTCAGGGGGAAAGGGAAAATAGAAAAAGCATTAGAAATACTATTTGAACAACCACCTAATGTTTTCAATCATAATCTTGAAACAATTCCTAGGCTATATAAGCGAGCAAGACCAGGTGCTCGATATGAACACTCTCTTTCACTTTTGAAAAATTTTAAGAAAAAGATGCCTTTGGTGCCAACTAAATCTGGTTTAATGCTTGGATTAGGAGAATCAAATGAGGAGATATTGGAAGTAATGAAAGACTTAAGAGATCACGATGTAGATATGTTGACATTAGGACAATATTTACAACCTACGCCCTATCACCTCCCTGTAGAAAGGTATGTAACACCAATTGATTTTGATAATTTAAAAAAAGAAGCAGGGCTATTAGGCTTCACATCAGTTGCCAGTGGGCCAATGGTAAGAAGTAGTTATCATGCAGATCAACAAGCTCAAGGAGTATAGATTGTATGACCCCTATTTTAAAAACTGATTTAAGTTCTGAGTTATTCAACTTGGAAAATTATATAATTTATCATAGTTGTGATATTGAGCATTGGTTTAGAACTCAATGGCTAGAATATAGCGCGCCATTTTACGCCTCTGTTGACCTAAGAAATTCTGGCTTTAAATTAACCCCTGTAGACACTAACCTTTTTCCAGGGGGATTCAATAACTTAAATCCTGATTTTGCACCACTCACGATTCAAGCTATTTCTGTTGCTATTGAAAAAATTTGTCCGGATGCATGGCGAGTTCTAATTATTCCTGAAAATCACACAAGAAATATGTTTTACTTAAAAAATATATTTGAATTAACAGAAATTTTAAAAAATTCTGGCCTTGAAGTTAGAATCGGAAGCATTGCCCCAAATATAAATGAAATACAAATAATTAAAATTGATGATAAACATTCGATAAAAATTGAGCCTATTCATAGAGAAAATGACAGTTTATTTTTAAAAAATGACAATTCTACAACTTTTAGGCCATGTGCCATTATTCTTAATAATGATCTTTCTGGAGGTGTGCCAAATAAACTTAAAGATCTTAATCAAAATATTATCCCACCTCTTTCAGCAGGATGGCCAACCAGAAGAAAATCTATGCACTTCAATTATTACAATGAAATAGTAGAAGAATTTTCTAAATTTACTAAAATTGACCCTTGGCTAATTAATCCATATTTTGAAAAATTAGATGGTTTAAATTTTCTTGAGCAGGAAGGAGAAATTCAATTAGCTAAACATATTGAGAGACTGTTATTAAAGATCAAAAAGAAATATTCTCAATACAATATAACTCATGAACCATATGTCGTAATCAAAGCAGATGCAGGAACTTACGGTATGGGAATAATGACAATTAAGAATAGTAAAGATGTTATAAATCTTAATCGGAAAATGAGAAAAAAGATGTCTGTTGTTAAGGAAGGGCTAAAAGTCACAGAAGTCATTATCCAAGAGGGTGTTCATACAGAAGAAACCATTAATAACTCTGTAGCTGAACCTGTTGTTTATATGATTGATCATTTCGTTGTTGGTGGATTTTATCGAGTGCATACTAATAAAGAAAAGGATGAGAACCTTAATTCACCTGGTATGCATTTTGTACCAGTTTCCTTTGAAACATCTTGCCTTATGCCAGATCAAGGAAGGCCATGTGATGACAAAGCTAATCGATTTTATGCTTATGGAGTTATAGCAAGATTAGCCTTACTTGCTGCTGCCAAAGAACTCCAAAACTAAAATATTATGAAATATTTATTTATAATTGATGAGCCAGAAACGTTAACTTTATATAAAGACACCACCATAGCCTTAATAAAAGAGTGTCTAAGTCAGGGGATAGAAGCCCATTATACAAATATTAATTCATTATCTATTGATAAAAAACAAAATGTAATGATTGATAGTTGTCATATTTCTAGTATTGATTCATTATTAGTCAACAAACCCAAAGTAAAAAATAAAATTCAGTGCTTTTCAAAAGTTTTTATAAGAAAAGATCCGCCTTTTGATAATAATTATTTAAATCTAACTTTTATACTTGAACATGCTCAGAATTTTAATGTTGAAGTTATCAATAACCCAACTTCAATTAGAAATCATAACGAAAAATTATCAATACTTAATTTTAAAGACCTTATCCCATCTACAATTATTTCATCCAAAGCTGAGGATATAATTAAATTTATAAATAAAGAGAAAAAGGTGATTTTAAAGCCCCTAGATGGCATGGCGGGAAATGGAATCTTTATGGTTACGCCTAAAGATAAAAATATAAATGTCATTCTAGAAACTGCTACAAACAATGGTACAAAAACGATTATGGTACAAAAGTACATATCTGAAATTAGGAAAGGTGATAAGCGAATTATCTTAATTAAAGGTGAAGCTATACCCTATTCTCTAGCAAGAATACCGCCCAAGAATGATATTAGAGCTAATTTAGCAAAAGGCGGTAAAGGAAAAGCTCAAAAATTAACCGCTGGAGATAAAAAAATAGTTAAAGGCGTTAAAGAATTCTTAATTAAAAACCAACTTAATTTTGTAGGCTTAGATGTTATTGGTAATTATTTAACTGAAATTAATATAACTAGCCCTACTGGAATTGTCGAAATTGAAGAGCAAACAAATTTTAAAACTGCAGAATATATTATTAATGCATTTAAATAGCCTACTTATATTTTTGCTAATAAGCTTTTTATTCGGCTGCGGTGATAACAAGATTTACCAAGAAAAAGATTTTATTTTTGGAACATTGATTGATATTAAGATTTATGGTGAATCTAAGATCGATGCTGAAAAAGTATCAAGTGAAATCTTTAGCGAATTCCATCGTCTACACAAATTGCTTCACCCTTGGGAAAAAAGCCTTATTACAGATATTAATAATGCAATCTCCGAGAAAAAATCTATAGCTATTAATAATGATGAAGTCATCTCCATTCTTACTGATGCCCAACACCTTGAAGCTCAAACTGAAACTCTATTTAATCCTTCTATAGGAAAGCTAATTAAGCTATGGGGATTTCACTCTAATGATCACAATCAGGAAGTAATTCCAAATCAAGATACTATTAAAAAGTTAGTATCATCAAACCCCTCAATGAAATCAATTGAAATTGAGAAAAAAATTTTAAAAAGTAATAATCAAGATGTTCAAATAGATTTGGGTGGTTATGCAAAAGGTTATGCATTAGATCAAGCAAAAAAAATACTTATAAATAATAATATTAAGAATGCTCTAATAAATATTGGGGGAAATATACTAGCTTTTGGTAAACATGGGGAGCGTAATTGGGTAGTTGGAATTCAAAATCCTAGAAGGCCTAATGCATTAGCTACGATCAACCTTAAGCCTGGCTGGGCTATTGGAACATCTGGTGATTACCAAAGATTTATTATGGTTAATAATCAAAGGTATTCTCATTTAATTAACCCCAAAACAGGCTATCCTGAAAATAAAACACAATCAGCTACTATTTTAATTCCTCCTTCTGAAAATTCAGGGGTTCTCTCAGATGTCTTTTCTAAGCCTCTTTTTATTACTAATACGAAAAATAAAATAAATATGGCTAAATTATTAAATATTGAATACTTTCTAATTATTATGGATGATGGTTCAATACTTATAAGTGAATCTTTTAATAAAAAAATAAATTGGGAAGAAGATCTTGATAAAAAAAATATTACAATCTTCTAAGCTAATTAAATCTGGAGATTGGTTTGTTATTATTTCATTCTGTACCCTGATTCTTATTAGTGCAAAAATATTATGGGATCTTCCGCAAGGCCAATACCTAGAGATATACAAAAATAATAAAATATTAGCCACCTATAGCCTTAATCAAAAATTCACAAAAAAATTACATGGTATAAAAGGGGAAACAGAAATAATAATTGATAATGGAAAAGTTAGATTTTCCACATCACCTTGTCCTAAGAAATACTGTATCCATCAAGGATGGATAAATAAAGCAAATCAAACGATTGTCTGTATCCCAAATCAAATATCTATTTCTATCGTAGGCGCTAAGAGAAAATATGACTCTATCAACTATTAACATTACTGATAGAGATCATCAAATTGCGAAGCTATCTGCCATAGCTGTTGCGTTATCATTAATAGAATTCTTTTTCCCAAGCCCCATACCTGGAGTAAAGCCTGGTATAGCCAATATTATAATTTTGTACACTATTCTAAAATTTGATCTAAGAATGGGGATATGGGTCTCCCTTATTAGGGTTTTTGTAACGAGTATTCTTTTAGGCTCATTTTTGAGTCCAACATTTTTTCTTAGTCTAAGTGGTGCATTATTTAGCCTTTTTTCTCTTATAATTTTTAAGAATTTAAATCGCCAATATTTTAGTCTAATTAGCTTAAGTTTAATTGCTTCTTTGGCACATATCTTTGGTCAATTTATTATCGTTAGGCTTTGGATAATCCCACATAATGGAATTTTTTATCTTTTACCAATCTTTATATTGTCAGCATTCATTTTTGGTTTAGTTAATGCTCTAGTCACAAATAAACTTCTTCAACTAAACCCGAAAAAATAATTTTTATTAATGATAAAATAAGATAAAGAGGAATTAATTATGAAAATCTATTATATATTTTATTTGCTAGCCATTTCCCTATTAATAAATAGCTGTGGGACTAAAGGTCCATTGTATATTCCTGAAGAAAAATATCCTCAAGCAGAACTACAAGAAAATATTTTTCTAGGCCTATATTCAGAATTAGCTTAAATCTAAAATGACTGAATCTATTTTAAAACAAAATGATGGAAAATTTTCTATTGAAAATGTTCTCGTTGAAAATATTACTAAAAAATTTAGTACCCCTTCGTATGTCTACTCTAAAAAAATTATTCTAGATAATTACTTAAATTTTAAAAAACAATTTGAGGATATGAACCATCTCATTTGTTTTGCAGTTAAATCTAACCCTAATATAGCTATATTGAATTTACTTGTAAATAATGGTGCGGGATTTGATATTGTTTCTGGGGGTGAGCTTCAAAGAGTAATCTCTGCAAAAGGCGACCCAAAGAAAGTTGTGTTCTCTGGTGTTGGGAAATCACAAGAAGATATTGAATTAGCTATTAAACATGACATCCTTACATTTAATGTTGAATCAGAAGCAGAACTTTATCGTATTCAAAATACTGCAAAAAAACTAAACAAAAAAGCCAGTATATCAATTAGAGTAAACCCAGATGTGGACCCTAAAACACACCCTTATATTTCAACTGGACTTAAAGATAATAAATTTGGTGTTGATGAGCAAAATGCAATCTCAATGTATAAAATTGCAAAAGAACTTGATGCAATTGAAATTAAAGGGATTGATTGCCATATAGGATCTCAAATAACAGAATTACAGCCTTTTGAAGATTCAATCAAAAAACTACTTGCATTGATAGATTATCTTAAATCAATTGATATATTAATTGAACATATTGATATTGGCGGAGGAATTGGTATTCAATACTCTGAAGAAACGCCTCCTACTTTTGCTGATTACGGTAAAACTGTGAAAAATATTCTTAAAGAGCGTAATTTAAAAATTATTTTTGAACCTGGTCGAGCATTAATTGGTAAAGCTGGCATTTTATTAACAGAAGTAGAGTATATAAAAAATAGTTCTGAAAAAAATTTCTTAATTGTTAATGCGGCCATGAATGATTTAATGCGGCCTTCACTTTATGAAGCTTTTCACGAAATCATAAATTTATCCCCATCTGATTCTGAGAAAAAAAACTATGACATTGTTGGCCCTGTATGTGAGACAGGCGATTTTCTTGGTAAGGGCCGTTTAATATCTGCAGAAGAAAATAATATTTTAGCTGTTTTAGATGTAGGGGCATATGGTATGTCAATGAGCTCAAACTATAACTCACGTCCAAAAGCAGCAGAAATACTGGTTGATGATAATAAATTTTATCTAATAAGAAATCGAGAAAATTTTGCTGACTTAATTAATGGCGAGCAACTATTACCTTAATTTAAAATATGTCAAAAGAGATCATTAATATATCGTTAGCTAATCCCAGAGGTTTTTGCGCAGGTGTTGACAGGGCAATCTTAATTGTTGAAAAAACATTAGAAAAGTATGGGGCTCCAATTTACGTTCACCATGAAGTTGTTCATAACAAATTTGTAATTAAAGACCTAAATAAAAAAGGCGCTATTTTTGTTAACAGCTTAAAAGAAATTCCAAAATCAAGCCATGTTATTTTTAGTGCCCATGGCGTTTCCAAAGCAATAAAAAAAGAAGCTCAAGATTTTAATCTCATTTCAATTGATGCAACTTGTCCATTAGTGACTAAAGTGCATAGTGAAGTCAATAAATTAAGTAAAAATGAATATACAATTATTATGATTGGGCATAAAGGCCATCCTGAAGTAGACGGGACTATGGGGCAAATTGAGAAAAATTCTTTAAACAATCAAATTCATTTAGTAGAAAATATAGAAGATGTTAAAAAATTAAAAGTTTTAAATTCAAATAAGCTTAGTTATGTAAGTCAAACTACTTTGTCTATTGACGATACCAAAAAAATAATCGATGCTTTAAAAGAAAAATATCCATTAATTCTTGGGCCAAAAAGAGACGATATATGTTACGCAACACAAAATAGGCAAGAAGCTGTAAAGAAAATGCTAAGCCAACATGATCTCATTTTCGTGGTTGGATCAAAAAATAGTTCGAATTCTAATAGGCTTATGGAAATCGCTAACGATAAAAATTTAGACGCTATACTTTTAGACGATATGGCAGATTTTCAAGAAAAATGGCTAAAGAATAAAAAAAATATCGGCATTACAGCTGGGGCTTCAGCACCAGAAATTCTTGTTCAGGAGCTTGTTAAAGAAATAAAAAAAATTAAACAAATATCAATTTCAGAAATTAAAGGAATTGAAGAAAATATTATTTTTAAACTTCCTAAAATTTGAAACTTTCTCATTATAAAATTCCAACCTCATCTCTAGTTGTTATATATACAAAACAGCTAGATATATTATTGCTTAGTCGTTGTGATAAAAAAAATTTCTGGCAATCAGTTACAGGGAGTCTAGAAAAAAATGAATCTCCATTTGAGGCTGCTAAAAGAGAAGTCTTAGAAGAAACTGAGATTATTTGCGAAAATTATTTCCTACAAGATTGGAATTTAAGTCACAAATATAAAATATTTTCTCATTGGCAATATCGATATGGGCCTGGCGTTCATTACAATACTGAACATATTTTTGGTTTAGAATTACCAAAAAAAATACCTGTGACTCTTGCGCCTAATGAACATAATGATTTTAAATGGGTCCCATTAGAAGAAGCTAAGAAAACAGTATTTTCCTGGACAAATATTAAAGCTTTAGAAAAATTATATGAAATTAAACAATTAGCAAGTTAGAATACACATTATGAATACAGCTACCGTCAAGTTCGATGCTTTTGAAAGTCTTAAAAATGATGATTGTCAGGAAAGAATTATCAAAGCTAAAAAAACTTTAGGCGATAAAATTGTTATTTTAGGGCATCACTATCAAAATGAAACTGTTTATAGGCATGCGGATTATTCTGGTGACTCATTGAAGCTAGCACAATACGTTCAGAACCTAGACGCAAAATATATCGTTTTTCTTGGTGTCCATTTTATGGCTGAAGTTTCTAATATTTTATCTAGACCAGATCAAATTACAGTATTACCAGATCTTTCAGCTGGCTGTTCTATGGCTGATATGGCCAATTTAACAAAAGTTGAAAGAACCTATAGGGAGCTCTCTAAAGTTTTAGACTTTGATAAAACTATCACACCAATTACATATATTAATTCAGCCGCAGATCTAAAGGCTTTTTGTGGTGAACATAATGGCATTGTATGTACCTCGACAAATGCACCAAATATTCTAGATTGGGCTTTCAAGCAAAGAGAGAAAGTCTTATTCTTTCCAGATCAAAACTTAGGTAGGTGGACGGGTCATAAGATGAGGGTACCGATAGAGGATATGCCTATCTGGGATCCTGATTTACCCCTGGGCGGGCTAACAGAGAAACAAATACTCGACGCAAAAGTTTTGTTGTGGAAGGGCCACTGCGCAGTTCATCAAATGTTTAGGCTGCAACATATTGAGAAATTTAGAGAAACTCATCCTGAAGGTTTTGTTATTTCGCATCCGGAAGCCCCGTTTGAGGTTTGTAAAAACTCCGATTATGTTGGGTCTACTGAATTTATTCTTAATACAATTAAACAAGCCAAAGAAAATACTAAATGGTTAGTTGGAACTGAGCTAAACCTTGTTAATAGGTTGGCTAATGAAATGAAGCCTGAAGGAAAACTAGTACAATTTATGTCTCATGTAGTTTGCGAGTGCTCAACAATGGCTAGAATAGATCCTCAACATCTATCCTGGACTTTAGAAAATATTATCAAAGATAATCCGGTTAATATTATCAAAGTTCCAAAAAAAGAATCTAAATTAGCAAAATTAGCATTGGATCGAATGCTTGAAGTTTCCTAAATCTAATAATTGTGCTCTATGCGTTACCCAAAAATATCCTGTCATTTGGTCAAATCATTTACTTCGTATTTTATTAATTAATGATCAGAATTATCGAGGGTATTGTCGAGTTGATTTAATTAATCATGTTAAAGAAATAACAGATTTAGATAAAGAGCCTCGTAATAAATTTATGGGGGTAATTTTTCAAACAGAGCAAATCATAAAAGAATACTTACATCCAGACAAAATTAATTTAGCTTCACTTGGCAATATAACGCCACACTTACATTGGCACATTATCCCCAGATATTTTAATGACAATCATTTTCCAGATAGTATTTGGAGTAAAAAAAAGAGAAGCGATACTAATGAATTTTCAAAGGATGAAGAAATAGAATTTATTAAATATGTTAATAATAAATTAAGCCAGTAATCTACTAACGGTTATTCCTTTAAGTAAGTGTTCTTCAATAATTTCATCAATATCTTCTTGATCTATAAAGCGATACCATATTCCTTCAGGATAAATTACCATTAAAGGGCCCTCATGGCACCGATCAAAGCACCCTCCTCGATTTACACGCACTTTATTAGGACCATTAAGATTTAATGATTTAATCTTTTTTTTCATATAATCAAACATGGATTCAGCATTGAAGTTCATGCAACATTGTTCCCCATCTTCTCTTTGATTTAAACAAAAGAAAATATGATATTTATAAAAAGTCATAATTAATAAGCATTAGGTTTATCAATTCCTACTCCTGTTTGTGATCTAAAATATTGTGCCTCAAATAATTTTTTCTCAGCTGTAGAATTTTTTGTTTTATCAGTTTTTGAAAAGAGCCATATCCCAATAAATGTAACTAGCATAGAAAATAAAGCCGGATACTTATAAGGAAAGATTGCTTCATTATTATTAAATATATCTACCCATACTACTGGGCCTAAGATAACTAAAAGTATTACAATAAATAATCCAGCAGACCCACCTATAACTACCCCTCTTGTAGTAAGGTTTTTCCAATAGATAGAAAGAATTAATATTGGGAAATTTGTAGTCGCTGCAATAGCAAAGGCAAGGCCGACCATAAATGCAACATTTTGCTCTTCAAAAATAATTCCTAAAAATATTGCGAGAACGCCTAAGAATATAGTTGCAATCCTTGAAACTTTCATTTCCATTTTCTCATTATTTTTGCCTTTTAAGAAAGCGTTTGCATAAAGATCGTGTGATATTGCAGAAGCGCCTGCAAGTGTTAGTCCAGACACAACTGCTAAAATAGTAGCGAAAGCAATAGCTGAAATAAAACCAAGTAAAATATCCCCTCCAACTGCATGAGAAAGATGTATTGCAGCCATATTATTATTACCAATTAGCGCCCCAGAATCATTCAAATATTCTGGATTATTAGAAACTAGAACGATGGCTCCAAACCCTATAATGAAAGTTAAAATATAAAAATAACCAATAAATCCTGTTGCATAAACTACTGATTTTCTTGCCTCTACTGCATCTGGTACAGTAAAAAATCGCATTAAAATATGAGGGAGCCCCGCTGTCCCAAACATTAAAGCAAGGCCTAATGAGATAGCTGAAACTGGATCAGAAATTAATCCACCTGGAGCCATAATATTTTCACCCTTGCTATGAACATTAACAGCTTCATAAAAGAATTGGTTAAAATCAAATTGAAATTGATATAAAACAAGCAATGCGATTAGCGTTGCACCAGATAACAAAAGAACAGCCTTAATTATTTGTACCCAAGTCGTAGCAAGCATTCCACCAAAAGTTACATATAAAATCATTAGTCCCCCAACAATAATTACAGCAGAATAATATGGCAAGCCAAATAAAATCTCTATGAGCTTGCCAGCACCAACCATTTGAGCTATTAAATATAGAATTACTGTGGATAATGAACCGCAAGCAGCAAGAATTCTGATTGGTTTTTGTTTAAGCCTAAATGAAATAACATCTGCAAAACTATACTTACCCAAATTGCGAAGTGGCTCTGCAATTAAAAGTAAAATAATAGGCCATCCAATTAAAAAACCAATAGAGTAAATAAGGCCATCGAACCCTGACAAATAAACTAAACCAGAAATACCAAGAAAAGATGCTGCTGACATAAAATCGCCTGATATTGCAAGGCCGTTTTGAAATCCATTAATATTTCCACCTGCTGTGTAAAAATTTTTTGCTGTTTGAGTTTTTTTTGATGCCCAATAGGTAATAAAAAGTGTTACACCAACAAATAAAACAAACATAATAATTGCTACGTAGTTTTGTTCTACTTCAGCAGTTCTAGCAAATAATAAATTCGAAAATAAAAGCCCTAGTAAAAAAAGTAATTTATGCATTTTTTTGTATTTGCTTTATTAATGGCTCAAGTCTTTTGTTAGCAAGATAAACATATATTAAAGTTATTAGGAATATTAAAAGGATTAATAGAAACCCCAAAAAAATTCCAATCGAAATCTTAGTATTAAATATTAATATGCCAAAAAATCCTGGGTTAAAGGCAATAACCCAAATAAAGCTAAAATATGAAGTGACTGTCAATAATATTAAAGGCATTAATATTTTAGTTCTTTGTTCTTTCAATTGCTTATAAATTTCTTTAGTGTCTTTTTTTTGCATCTTGTAACTTCTTTATAAAGACTTAAGGTTACATGATGAAATTAATATAGCCAATAATAAATAATGGAATTTGAAGGCTAAAATTCACTAAAATTTCATTAAATATTGAAGCGCCAACTTTGCTTAAAGGGTATTTGAGATTAAGTGCAACGATTTTAACTGTTCTTAGAATGCAAGATTTACATCCGAGACATGCTAAACATTTTCTTGGCTCTTAAGGTCTATTTTTAGTCTTTATTAGTAATATCTCTAGAATAAATTTTGTGTTTAACTTTTTCGAGTTCAGGATGATAGCGGTTAGCAATTATAATTTCAGACTTATTCATAAAATCTTTTAAATCTTTAATAATCTCCAGCCCCTCTAATTTATCTTGGTTAATTTGTGGTTCATAAATAAGTATCGTGACGTTTTTCTCTTTTAATCTTTCAATAATCCCTAAAATTGCTGATTCTCTATAATTATCAGAATTACTTTTCATAATTAAACGATAAATACCAATAACTTTAACTTTAGTATTTATTATCTCTTTAACAAGAAATTCTTTTCTAGTTTCGTTACTATCAACAATAGCTTGCATAATATTATTAGGAATATCTTTATAATTCGCTAATAATTGTTTTGTATCTTTTGGAAGGCAATACCCGCCATACCCAAAAGATGGATTATTGTAATGATCGCCTATTCTTGGATCTAAACTAACCCCATCAATTATTTGCTTTGTGCTTAGTTCATGTTTTACTGCAAAGGTATCTAATTCATTAAAGAAAGTAACACGCATCGCTAAATATGTATTTGAAAAAAGCTTAATTGCTTCAGCTTCAGTTGAATCTGTATATAAAATTGGCATATCTTTCTTTATTGCTCCTTGCACAAATAATTCCGCTAGTCTCTTGCCATCATTTGTTTTGTTACTCATGATAATCCTTGATGGATAAAGACAATCATATAAAGCCTGCCCCTCTCTTAAAAATTCTGGCGAAAAAATGATATGCGGTATATTAAATTTTAGTCTTAAACTTTCCGTATACCCAACAGGGACTGTTGATTTTATTAAAATTAGTGCCTTATTATTTACTTTAAGTATTTTATCTATTGATTCTTCAATTGATTTTGTATTAAAGAAGTTTGTAACAGGATCATAATCTGTAGGGGTAGCTACAATAACTAATTCAGCATCTTTATAAGCAATATCTTGATCCATTGTTGCATGAAGATCTAATTTGACTGACTCCAAATATTCAGCGATATAGGTATCCTGAATAGGGGATTTTCTTTCATTGATTAAATCAACTTTGTCCGAAACGATATCAATTAAGGTAACACTATGATTCTGTGCAAGCAGAATAGCATTCGATAAACCAACATAACCAATTCCTACGACTGTAATTTTCAATAATAATCCTTAATTAATAGATAACAAGTTATCACTGGTCGGTACAACTTTCAAATAAAATTTATTCTGGAAGTTGATACACACTTATATAATCTCCTTGCTTATAACCCATAATTTTATTTCCTCCAGCTACAACAGCAACGTATTGTTTACCATTAATCATATAAGTAATTGGTGGGGCATTCACGCCTGCATCTATATTTGTTTGCCAAACTAATTCCCCAGTAATTGCATTGAATGCATTGAAAGCTCCATTACCTTCGCCTAGAAAAACTAAATTTCCTTTTGTGGCAAGAGATCCGCCTAAAAGAGGTTGTTCTGTTGTATGTTGCCATATAATTTTACCGGTTGATACGTCTATAGCTGATAACAATCCCCATTGAGAATCGTCAGAAGGTTCAGAGCTAGTATATTTTATAACTTTATTATCAGATTTTTTTTCATGCAGAGTATATTTAATTGGGGCATGAATGCCAGAAACATATACTAGATGCTGATCTAAATTCATACTTACTGGTGACCAATTTGAACCACCAAGAATTGCTGGATAAATTACAGTCCCTTCGGGAGTTGCTTTAGAAAATAGATTATTTTGAGGAACAAATGCTTCTGATTTAAGTAAAAGCTCGCCATTATCCCTGTTATGTATATAAAACCACCCTGTTTTCCCAGCTTGGCCAACGGCAGGTATTACCTTGCCGTCCTTAATGGTATGAAATAACAAAGGCGGGCTGGCAACATCATATCCCCATATATCGTGAGGGACTTGCTGATAAAACCATTTTAATTTACCTGTATCAGCATCTAAAGCCACTAAAGAAACTGTATAAAGGTTATCCCCAGGCCTTGTTTCAGCACTCATTTGAGGAGAAGGATTACCAGTTCCAAAGAAAAGTGTATTTGTAATTTCATCAATAGCAGGGGTTGTCCATGCAGAACCTCCACCATATTTAGCAGAATCTGGATATTGAGATAATGCTTCTTTTTCAAGATAGATATCACGATTAAGCACTTCACCATCAGCAGTATAATTTGTAAACTTGCCCTCCCATCCTTGTTCAGGAATCGTATCAAATTGCCATATTTGTCTTCCAGAATGAATATCATAAGCCGCTAAGAATCCGGGTCTCCCAAATCTACCGGCAACGCCAACTACTGCGCCTAATGGAGAATCATTGCCCTGTTCTTCTATATGAAGACCATAGCCAACGCCTGTAATTCCTATAATTACCTTATTCTTATAAACAACAGGTGCCATAGAAATACCAACTCCCGTTCCACCACTTACAGTTTTGTCTCGATTTGGATCTAATTCATTTAGTGAACTTAAAGATTCTGTTTCTACTACATTCTCTACGACATTAATGTCCCAAATTTTTTCACCAGTTTTAATATCAAGAGAAATTAGTCTTGCATCAACAGTCCCAAAAAAAATCTGCCCCTCATGGATTGCTACCCCACGGTTCGTTGGTCCACAACACATTTTCCAGTTAGGGTTTCTATCGTGTTCATAACGCCACAATTCTTTACCTGTTTTTCCATCCAAAGCAATTACATGATTAAAAGGTAAAGATACATACATAATGCCTTTATAAACAATAGGGGTAGCTTGAAATGTTGCACTAATTCCTGTTTGATATTGCCAACCTAATTCCAAATTTTTTACATTTTTAATATTGATTTGATCTAATTTTGAAAACCGTTGATTAGTAAGATCTTTGCCATAAGAGCTCCAATCATCATTTTGATTTTGGCAAGCAGCTAATAAAAATAAACTCAAAAAAATAACTAATAAAGTTTTCATATGTATTTAAGAAAAAATTTGGATTGGAATGTTTAATACTTTTATTTTACTAGCAATAACTTCTAATTCGGATTTTGTAAGTCGTGTTAATTCATTTTTACTAGGCTGTTCAGATAGTCTAGCTAAACTATAAAGATGTATTCCCTTAATCTTATTCTCATAAAGTTTTAAAAAATTAATATATGCATCCAATGATTCTAAACTGGGTAATTTTTCATTCAATTTAAACAAGCAGGTTTGAATAACCGTAGGGCTATTATTAAGAGCCGCTTCAAGATTTTTTTTAACAGTTGCTAATGATAAATTAACTTGATTGATAGTTTTTACATCATCTTCATTCACGTGGTCTATTTTAAACCAGACTTCACGATTAAAATTACTTATCAAAGATAACGATTGTTGTATAGCAGAGTTGGTCATATAGCTCCCATTTGTAATTAAACGAATCATTATTTTTTTATCTAATTTATATTCATTAATCTTTTTAATTAAAATATCAACTACATCTTTAAACTGTTTAGATGCGGTTGGTTCACCATTCCCAGAAAAAGCTATATCTTTAAACTCAGTTTTACTTTTGGTATATTGGCTTAAAAAAGATTTATTGACTATTTGATCAAGCCAATAATCAAGTTCATTCTCTAATTCTTTTAAATCTATGAGTTCTGGTTTACCTCTAACTAAATTTGGTACTTCACAATAAATACATTGCCAATTACAAGCATTATTTGTATTTAAATTAATTCCTAAAGATAAACCTCCAGCTCTTCTAGACACTACAGGGTAAATATATTTACCTTGAAAGATATTACGATCGTGGTTTGTTGTTGTTAATATATCAATAGACATGATGGCTTATTATTAAAATTATCTTTACATAATACTAGATTTACTTACTAAACCACATTCTTCTCAGTGTTCCATCCTTATCTATAAGTGAATGTTTAAGAGCTCCAATAATATGGAAAAATAAAACGCACAAAATTAATAGTCCAAAAATTTGATGAAATTCATGGAATAACTCTCGCAATCCAGAATCATCAATACCAGGAATAATCTTAATACCAAACCATTTAATACCGTATTTGCTTCCAATAGACATAATGATCCCAGATACAGGAATTATGAACATTAATAAATAAAGTCCATGGTGAGCACCGGTAGCCAATCTTTTTTCCCATGATTTCATTGTTTCAAGCAGAGCTGGTGGTCGGTGGGTTAAACGCCAAATAATTCTAAAAATTATAAGAGCGAATATTGTGAGTCCAATAGATTTATGAAGATTAAAATAAAAAGATCTTGGTGAAGCTTCCTTGGCAAGCTCCCATGTATAAATGCCTAAGTTGAATAAATCATAACTTGATGATTTTGGGGCTTCCTTTGGTAAAGCTTCCATAAACCAACCAAGATAAAACATAAAACAAATACAAATAGCAATTAACCAATGTAGAATAATTGCAATATTAGTATATTTTTTTGCCGGAACGCTCATAATTAAAATAGGGTAAAATGAAATTACTAATATCATAGCGTCACTTTTAACAAAATGAAAAAAAAAATTTTACTTTCTTTATTTTTTTGGTTTTTTTCGGTACAAAGTACCTTAGCAAGCTCAGTCCAGTTAGATCTTCTTGAGGTAGCCCCAGGTATATTTGTCCACCAGGGAAAACATTTTGATGTTGATGAGAGCTATCAGGGAGACATTTGTAACATTGGTTTCATAATTGGCAAAGATAGTGTTGCAGTTATTGATACTGGTGGAAGTCAAGTAGTTGGGGAGTCACTTAAAGCAAGTATTCGAGAGAAAACATCTCTGCCCATTAAATATGTAATTAATACACATGTTCATCTTGATCATATCTATGGCAATGCGGCATTCAACGATCCCAATACAAAATTTGTTGGCCACAGTAAGCTCCCAAAAGCAATGCAGTTTAGAAAAGAATTCTATGAAACATTAAACCTTAGATATTTAAAAATACCTCTTGAAAAATCTATACAAATTCCTCCGTCAATTCTTGTTAAAGAGAATGAAAGTAAAATTTTTGATCTAGGCGAAAGAAAAATTAAAGTAAATGCCTATTCACCAGCTCATACAGATAACGATGTAACCATTACAGATATTAGAACTGGAACACTTTGGGCTGGAGATTTATTGTTTATTGAGCGAACGCCAGTAATAGATGGAGATATACATGGCTTTATTGATGTTCTTGATCAATTAATTTCTTTAGATATCAATCTTGTTATTCCTGGCCATGGTAAACCAACAAAAAATTGGCAAGAAGCCTTTAAAAAAAGCAAAGACTACTTTATAACTTTAAGAGATGATATTAGACATTCAATTTCTGAAGATCAGGGCCTTCGAAAAGCTATAGAAACAGTTGCTAAATCTGAGTCGAAAAAATGGGAGTTATTTGACGTACAGAATGCTCGAAATATCAATCAAGTCTATCCAAAATTAGAATGGGAATAAAATAAAGCTGATTTAATCAGCTTTATTTTATTAACTTATCAATACTGTACCCAGTAGCTGGGTGAACTCCCATATAAAACAGCCCGCCTGTGATGGTTAAATATTGGAGTGACATTAATAAAAGATGTGGTTGGCCCCCAAATGCATTCAGCAAATATACTATCGCCCAAATAAATGAGTAAGTTGCTAAAACATAAGCTGTAATCTTAATTT
>Ga0315336_1002279_pt1 | contig 30297 bp, 22 predicted proteins | sample ASW5metaG_FD_204512 | JGI IMG/M metagenome (GOLD analysis project Ga0315336, IMG submission 204512) | Ammonia-oxidizing marine archaeal communities from Monterey Bay, California, United States - ASW #5 | ecosystem: Environmental > Aquatic > Marine > Intertidal zone | place: USA: California... | reverse complement strand
GAATCTGTCGGGTACGTGTGTGATTCAAAAACAGGATGAGAAAGAGGGGGTATGAAAATGAGTGAGCACGAAATCAATTCAATGACTGAAGCCCAAAACGGTCGCCCTAAAAGGGCATTAATGGCGCTGGATTTGACCGGAAGAATTGACCAACGTCATCGGTTCGAAGTCCCGGAAAAGACGATTGACGATTGGCGAGCGATCGTAGATTTGATTGCGAAGCTCGCGAAAGCTCCGTTGGCGTTAATCAGTCGAGTTGACGAAATGGCGTTGGAGACCGTATCGGTTAATCAGGAGAGTGAAGACCACATCCCAACGGGAAAACCGAGGCCATTTACGGATGACTTATGTTCCTATTGCGAAATGGTGATTACCAGGCAAGAGGCGCTGACAGTTTTGGACGGTGCACGGGAACCGGGTTGGGAAACAAGCCCGGAACTTGCGGCAGGCATGGTGTCGTATGTGGGTTTTCCATTGAACCTGCCCGATGGAGCGCCTTTTGGAACGTTATGTGTGATGGACAAAGTGAAACATGAATTCAATGACACCGTTTTCAAGTTGATGGCTCAATTCAAATCGTTGGTCGAAGGACATCTCGCACTCTTGTTCGTGAATTCCGCTTTGGGTGCGGAGAACCAATCCCTTCTGGAGATGCTCGAGGAGATTAAAACATTGCGGGGGATCGTCCCGATTTGCGCTTCGTGCAAGAACGTGCGCGACGATTCAGGTTTTTGGCACAGTGTTGAAAGTTATGTGAGTTCCCATTCCTGTGCGGAGTTTAGTCACGGACTTTGCCCGGGATGTATCGATAAAATTTATCCGGAGTTTTCGTGAGAAATTAGCTGTATTTGGAGCCGTATTGAGTGAGTTCGACGATGACGCCATCCGGCGCCTTCAAATAGGCGTATATCAAGCCGGTCTGTTCAGAAACGGGCGGCGCCAGGAACTCGATCCCTTTGGTTTTTAATTCCTCGACGGCCGATTCCACATTGGGCACACGAAGACCGAAATGAGCCACGCCGTAACCGTTGGAGATGGCTCCATCGCCGGGTTCTGGCGGCACGGCAGGCGAAATTTCGGGGGGGAAGGGGCTGCAAACAATCACTGAACCGCCGCACGACAAAAAAATGCGTGTCTGGGCATGTGCATTTTCGTTGCGTATAACTTCTTCGGCCTCGAAATGTTCTATGTAGAACGCCGCAGAGGATTCAATGTCTTGACAATAGATGTGAATGTGGTCGAGGGAGAGTACTTTCATATACTGGCCAAATCTATTCTTCTGTCGAAAGGTAAGTGATCATCCATTTGCCGTCAATCTCGCTAAGCGAATAGGTCATATTGATCGTACCCATTTTGGAGTATACCTGTAGATTGGTGAATCTGAGCACATCTCCATCTTCTTCAAAATCCATTGCTTCGCAGTTGAGTCCCATATCGTCCGTCAAGCCTCCGCGGGCGATATTATCGAGAAATTGAATGTGTCCGTCCTTGTCGGCACCGTCGCCGAAATCGGTATCGAAGTCGTCGGAAAAATCTTTCGTGTGTGCCTCAAATTCTTCGGCAACCAGAGCCTGCAGAGATTCGAGGACTTTGCTCCATGCAGGTTCGAATCGGGACGGTAGTTCCGGTTCGAGACCCAAGTTTCGTCGTTCGCCGGTCGTTTCGAGAGCGACGGCCGCCTTCTTCTTTTCGAGATGGACTACGAAGTCGGCTTTCGTCGAACGCTTGGAAGTTATAACATTCTCGAGGCCAATCTTCAGTTGTTTTTGATTTTTCTCTTCCTTGTTGAGTACGGCAATCCGTATCATGTCGTTTTTTCTGTCGTATGACTTCGTGTCCGAAACCGGGGTGCTGTTAAATACAAATTGCCAGTCGTCTTCATCGACAACGTATACATAGAACCCGTAGGTTCCCGAGTTGAGTCGAAGTCCGTTAATTTTCACGTCTTCTTCGAACGTGATGGTGGAAATATTATCGTCACCAACAAGCCAGTTTTTTCCGGGTGTGACTATATCTTTCCACGTTTTTTTTCCTTTAGCCTTTATCGGAGGATAAGTAATCGTAATAGTCGTATCACCGACTTTTTCGGAGATGGTCAACGACGACTCATCGCCAAAAACAGATATAATGGGCAAAACCGACACCATTACCACGATATGAAAAAGTTTGAATCGATTCATACCGGCTTACGTGATCGGAATCGCGGTATCGACGCCGCCGATTTCATGTACAGGTACACCCATGACGTCCATCATCGACAGGTAAATGCCTTCGGCTGGCGCATCTGGGTACACCAGGTTACGGCCCGGCGACAACTTTCCACCAGCTTTACCTGCGATCATGACCGGGAGATTTTTCGAGAGATGGGTGTTCCCATCCGAGAAAGGAGACCCGTACAGAATCATTGAATGATCCAAAAGGGTGCCAGCGCCTTCTTCAATGTCTTTTAGTCGGTTCAGGAAGTAAGCCACTTGGTCCTGGTGGAATTTGATGACCGAAAGGTATTGGCTATATTTGATTTCCTTCGAGGACCATGAGGTCTCGCCATCGTCATCCTCGGTCATCCCTGATATATCCCGCCAATGCGAAATGGCGTGCCACATGCCTTTGACGTTGGGAATAATGTCGTTGAAATAGCGATTGCTTTGTTCGTGATCGAGCATGAAGGATGCGACGCGCGTGGAGTCCGTCCAATAGGCTAAGACCATCATGTCAAACATGAGGCGTAGATAGGCGCCGTGATCTTCGGGTATCCCTTCCGGGGGTACAGGGAAGGTTGACGCTTTTTGTCGTGCCGAGGCGCGCGATTCATCGGCCAATGCGCTCATTTGTTTTTCGACACTATGAACCGCATCAAGGTATTCGTCCAGCTTGTGTTGATCCGATTGACTCACTTTGTTACGAAGGTCATTGGCGTCCGCGAGGACTGTATCCAACACACTTTGTCGTAAATCAGCGCCTTCGCCGTTTTGGCTTTTCTGACCGCGACCCGTTAAACGGTTGTATATTGCCAGTGGCTCGGTTTCCCTGGGAACCGGTGTCGTACCGTTTCTCCAGGAGATATTGTTGCGCAGCAGTGAATTGCTGAACGTGCCATCAGGCTTGGAAATCAGTTCGAGGGACGAAAAGGGCGTTTGGTCTCCGATTGCGCGAGCAACGATCTGGTCCATGGATGGGGCGCCGACCTCTTTGTCTTGACTGATTCCATCTCCTTCACCGCACGGCCGAATCAGCCATGTCGAGCTCGCACCGGGATGGCTCCCTTTCGTTTCACTTTGGAGACCGGAGATGAACTGGACGTCTTCCTTTAAAGGTTCGAAGGAGTCCATCCATTTGTTCATTTTTACCAGTTTGCCGTTCTTCGTTTCAGGCTGCCACGCGTTAACGGGAATACCGTTGGGCATGTAAATACAGCCCATGCGAATCGGGGGTGTGGCCTTGGAAGCGGCTTTGGCCGATTTGGGATCCATGACTTCAAGAAGAGGAAGTCCTAGCGCCACGCCAGCTGCTCCGCGCAAAAACGTTCTTCGAGGCATATGCCAGTTTTTCATCGATGTCGTCTCCAGAAAACGGTACGGCATTTTAGCCGTTAGGATTTTTTCTCATTCGAAACGGTTCACTTAACACTATACTATGAATAAGGCTTTTTGCCCTAAATTTGTTGGTATCAAGATTTCTTATAATACCTTGGATCGATCTTTCATCAGAAAAAATTAAGTCTCTTCCGATCGCATACGACAACATTTTCGAAGCCAAATGGCGTACGAAGGCATCGTTTTTTTCTTCCACCAAGAATCGTTTTAGGTCTTCGACTCCATCGATAGTAGTACCGTTTGCAAGGACACTCGAAGTATCGCGCTTGTCCGCTCGTAGTCGCCCGACCGCATCGAATTGTTCCAATGCCAAGCCATAAGGGTCAATTCGGTTGTGGCACGCAGCGCAAGCGGGATTACTACGATGGGCTTCCAGCAGATCGCGAAGAGACGAGCCCTTAGATTCCGTTGCAGCAGGCAATTCCGGCACATTGGGTGGCGGAGGAGGCGGTGGTTCGCCGAGCAGTACGTCGAGTACCCATTTTCCCCGGAATACGGGACTCGTGCGGCGTGGGGATGATGAGACGGTTAAAACGGCTGCAGTCGTCAGGAGGCCCCCTCGTGACGAGTCGCCTAGGTTGACCTTTCGCCATTCCGAATGACCTGTGGAGTCAATATCGTAATGTTTTGCCAACGTGGAATTCACGAAGGTTGAGTTATTGTCCAGAAGTTCAAGCAACGGACGGTCGTGGAGGAATACATCTTCAACTATCTTCACGCCTTCCTGCCGCATCGCGGCCATCAACGCATCATCCACGTCAGGAAAACGGTCGGTATCGGGCTTGTACGTGTCACCCAGGCCATCGGTGCGAAGCCATTGCACGACGAATCGTTCGAAAAACCGATACGCTTTCGGATGGGATAACATTCGATTGGTCTGTTGAAGCACCATTTCTGGAGTAAGTAAGTCGCCGTCTAGGCCTGCCTTCAAGAGTTCTTCGTCCGGACTGCTCGACCAAAGGAAATAGGACAACCGGCTCGCCATGTCGATACTTGCGATGGCATAGCTTTCGTCGGTGTCCCGAGTTTCTTCATTTCTCAACAGGAACGACGGTGAACTCAACGCCGCAGTAACGGGCAACTGCATCGCCAAATCGAACGGCATACCGGCCTTGGTGCTTTCCAGAAAAAGTTCTACATAACGGGTCGTTTCATTTTCTGTTGGCGGACGTCGAAATGCCTTCGCCAAAAAGTTTCCGAGTACTTTCACGCCTGCCTGTTTTGTCGTAATCACCTCAGGCTCGATGGACTTCGTGTTTTCCGTCCATCCGAAAGAGGGTTGTAGCCCTTTTTTTTGATACGATTTGGATGTGATCATCAACATGGTAGATTCAGGCAAGGCTTCTCGGTAAAAGTCCAGCGCGGCAATTCTCGGAAATTTAATTGTCCGTCTTTCTTCGTCTTCTTCATCTTCTCTCGGGACGCGCGCCGGTTGTCCTATCTTGAGCAGGTGGTTGGGGTAATCGGGTTTTTCGAAATCCGCGACACTGGCCAATAACCGACCGTCGAGATAGAGAGAGATTCGTTGGTCTTCCTGGGAGAGGCCAACGACGTGTTCGGAATCGAGGTCCCATTCCAGATTTTTTATTTCGATGACACGCCGGCTATCAAGGCGATAGGTGATCGAATTTTTGCCGAAGGACAACTGTTTTGAACCTCTAGTAAATCGTGCTCCGGCGGGTGCGCGGGTGAAGATGTGGCCGGGAGAACCCATGAAACGGGCGACAATGGTAAAGTCCTCAACCCCGGTTGGAAGATCTTCGGACACTTCGGGTGACGCCACAAAAAGGGCGACTTCTTCGACTGGCGGAGGAGTGGGTCGTGTAGCAAGCAGGCGGTTCAAAGCTGCGGTATCGGACCAGACGGCGCGCACGGTTTCATTCGCCGCGGCTAACGCCTTTTCAAACCATAACGGCTCTACCGTCAATGATGAAATCTCATTGTCGAATGCATCTCCGATAATTTGTTCGGGAGGAAGAACGTCGCCCGAGGAGATGTCGATGCCGAACAGGTCCTGCACGGTGTAATTGTATTGGGTCCTATTCAACCGTCTCGGTGGGAGGAAACCGGGGTCGTTCGGGATTCGATCGACGTCGACGTTTTCCAATGTGTGACTCAGCCAACTCGTAAGCAATTCGCGTTTCGGACCCTCAAAAGTCGGTTCCGTTTCCGGTGGCATTTTTCCCCGCGTCAACATATCGAGGGCTTTGGAGTACGTGTGACGGGATTTCCAGACATCCAATTCATCGTTCAAATCGCCGAAATCGACTCCACCATTCACGACGTCGCCGCTGTGACACTTGATACATCGTTGTTTGATGAGTTGGACCGCGCGGTTTGTGTCGATGGATTGAGCAAATGACGGAAGCGAAAGCCCAATCCCGATAAATAAGGGGATTGATATTGAAGATATGAAAAATCGCGAGGGCATCATTCGTTCCGTGATTCGCATTATTCCGAAGTATACTCTTCCACAAGAAGCAAAATATAGTCTCGACGAAGGGGATCGGTTTCGGAAAACATCCTATTCCGTCCCAGTTGGAAACTCTGTGCAGCCGATAATCTTTCAGATAGTGACTTTCCAGGTATTTGCAGCGACCAGATTTGTGGGAAAATCGAAATTTTGGTTGACAAAGCATCGTGCTTGGGGTCATATCTAGTATTAGTCGATCCCAAATGCAGGAGATGGAATTTGAGCCCCCAAGAAGCGACCTTGATTAGTAGGTGGAATGAAACCCGGGACAACGACGATCTCGCCGAAATCGTAAGATTGTATTCGGGAACGGTGTATGGAGCGTGCTTGCGGATTTTGCGCAACACATCGGACGCCGAAGAAGTGACGCAAGACTGTTTTCTGAAACTAGCCGAATCCCCTATTAAAATACGTACTTCATTGGGAGGCCTTCTCCATACGATGGCTACCCGAAAATCGATTAATCGTTTGCGGGGAGATAAACGTCGGTACGCGCGCGAAACTGAGTTCGCTGAGTCGTCGCCAAAAGACCAGCCAGTATCCTGGGATCATGTACAGCATCTGGTTGACGAATTGATTATTGAACTGCCGGAACATCTACGCTACGTAATCGTTGAACATTACGTCAATGGACGGACTCTTGAATCCCTTGCGGCTGACTTGGCGATTTCAAAACAAGCCGTTCATAAGAAAACAAAAGCGGGTATCGAAAAAATCCGTGAGAGACTCTCCGAAAAAGGATTCGCGATTGCGCCGGTTACTTTGAGTACCGCCTTTGGGGGCATGCCTAGTGTTCCAGCTCCAAATGACGTCATAGTTAACGTGATGTCGAAGACAGTTATTGATAAACAGGGAGCGAACGTAACAGCGACTGCATCGTCAGTGTCATCAAGCACTCATTTTTCAGGCCAGTTTATTGCATTTACCGTTTTGGTCGGCGCGTTGGTCTTAATTGCTTTTTCGCGACTGCCGGTTCCTTTTCAGTCTAAACAACCGAACTTAGACGAGGCTGACGTGCAAATCAGTGCGGGGGCGAGTAATCCGGAGTTAGAGTCCGAAGGTTTTGTGGATGACTTTAGTCCAGTCACTCACATCGATGAGTCTGAATCTGAACCGGGCACAGGCGACGTAATCGCGTCGTCAACGGCAATCTCAGGAGTAGTTGTTACAAAAGAATCTGGCAAACCCCTAAGCAATATCGAAGTATTGTTGACTCTGCCTGACCGCCGGAATCGGTACGAAGTCGTGGAGCGGTCACGATCGAACGGAGAGGGAGCTTTTACGTTTCCAGATTCCGCGATTGATTCAGCCTTTCGATTAGAGTTAGGTCGTCCCTACAAGTATCAGGCGAGGCTGGATTTTAGTACGAACCCCGGCGTTGCACCCGTAATTTTGGAAGCTACCCCTCAGGGCGCTGTGCACGGTTTTGTACGCTATCCTGACGGGTCTCCAGTGCAAAACGTACACATTAACCGATTCTATTCTTTCGGGGGGAAACGATATTCACTGGGCAAAACGGATGAAAAGGGTAAGTACGAATTTCCACATGATGGTGGAGACTGGCAGTTTGCTCCCGTGGGGTCCATGAAGTATCGGTGTGAACCCGTCACCGTGCATTTGGAGCTGGGGCAGTTCGTTGAAGAAGACTTTGTGATGCCTCGCTTATCGGAAATCCGCCTTAACGTTGCTAGGCCTGATGGATCAGTACCTAGCGATTTCAATGTATTGCAGCTGAGCCAACATGAGCCGGGTAGCGGTGCTGCGGACGATAGCATGCTGATGGCCAAACTTTTCGCAAAAAAGAATTGGCGCCGGGATGATGACGCGTTCGTGTTTTCCCTGTTGGAGCCAGGAGACTATAAGTTTTACATTTTTAACCAGGGACATGAACGGGAATATTTGGGGCCCGTCGCGATAAAAAATAGTCCAAGCACTCACAAGTTGTCAGTGGTATTAACTCCCAGGGATACTAGCGCCGCTCGTGAGCCATTTAGATCGCCCGTACCTGTCAATGGGAATTCTGAACTCCTAAAATTGGACATATTAATTGAAGACGCAGATGGAGCGGAATTGAGTCTTGAAGGAACGACCTTTTTGTTTGCACCTGACAGGACCGCCGAAATCCCGACTTTTCCATTCTATAGGCCCAGGTCGAGTGTTGTCGCTCCCGGAACGTATTGGTTTATCGCTATTAAGGAGGGCTACGTTGCGGACATTCAGCTCGCAACCATCACTAAGGAATCTCATTCCCTCTCGTTCGTTTTCGGAAAAGGAGGAACGCTTTTCGGTGAATCTCCAAATACAAATTCGGGAAACGTATATGCACTGCCTTTGGAGATGTGGGAGATATTTGGCGAACCCAAGAGCATGGGAAACCAAGACCCTGTTATGGCCATGTATGGTGAAGCATTGGCGCAGGGTGCAATCCCGGATGAAAACCATCGTTTCGTGTTGGATTTCTTACCTCCCGGTTGGTACGTCTTGCTGAATAACTTCGGATACAGTGATCCGGTCGAGGTAATCGCGGGTTACGATACGGGACCTGTCAAATTCAAACATGACGTTTGAGTGAACACCAAAACTATCGGCGTATAGGAAATACCCCGTTTTTCCTATTTGATCTATATTTGATACTTTCTCCTCCGAATTCGTTTTTTCGTGTTATGGTAATCCACAGCGGAGAACCGGGAGGCAACAGAGATGAAGAAGGTCGTAGTTTGCATCGGTACGCAAAAGGGCGCGTTTCTCGTAACGTCGGATGAACATCGGAAAGAGTGGACCGTTGAGGGCCCATTTCTGGCGGGCTGGGGAATTCGCGATATGTGTTTCGACACACGTGGTGAATCTCTTACTATTTGGGCGGCTATCGGACACGAAGTATACGGGCCGTCACTACAGCGTTCCCACGATCTAGGGAAGACTTGGGAGCAAATCGAACATGGCCCTGAGTATGCAGCGGACGCGCCGGGTAAATTGGAAGCCATGTGGTCCATTGTCCCCGGGCGGGATTCGGAGCCGGAGGTTCTTTATGCCGGAGCGGCGGAAGCGGGACTTTTTGTAACGCGCGACGGCGGCGATCATTGGGAAGAATTGAAAGGCCTTACTGAACACCCATCGCGGAGTACTTGGACGCCGGGGTTTGGTGGGCTGTGTTGTCACACGATCGTTTTGGATCCGAAAAACGACCAGCGCATGTGGGTGGGTATTTCTGCGGCGGGGTGTTTTCGAACGGAAGATGGCGGCAAGACGTGGGTGGATCGAAACGAAGGTTTAGTCAGCCTCCTGGGCGCGGAAGTGGAAGATGATGGCGGCTTTTGCGTTCACCGAATGGTCGTAGACCCCACGAACCCGGATCGTCTTTTTCAGCAGTTTCATTTCGGCGTTTATAAATCGGAAAACGCGGGGGACAGCTGGGAGCTCATCGAGAACGGATTGCCTCGTGGAAACGAAGGTTGTTTTGGCTTTCCGATCGCCATGCACCCACGGGATTCAAATACATTGTTTATCTTTCCCCAGGTTTCCGGAGAATACCGATACGCCCATGATGGGCAGTTGGCGGTCTATAAAACGACTGATGCCGGCGAACATTGGAGCGGGCGGACGAACGGCTTGCCCGGAAACGCCTTCCAGGGCACATTACGTCAGGCCATGTGCGTGGATACCCTCGACGCGTGCGGCGTGTATTTCGGAACGACCGGCGGCGCGCTGTTTGGAAGTTCGGATGAAGGCGAAAGCTGGAGCCCGATGCCTGGAAATTATCCTCGTATCCAAAGCGTAACGGCCGCGGTGCTGGACGAGTAACCGATGGCCACAATCTCTGTCGAACTTCCGAGTCTGCTACACGGATGTACCAAAGGACAAAAAGAAGTCGCTGTCGAAGCCTCTACTGTTCAGGGTGCGATCGAACAATTGCTCAACGATTATCCATTGTTGAAGAACAATCTATTTGAGGTGAACGGCGCCCGTAGAAAACACGTCATGATCTTTTTCAATGAACAGAATGTCGATTGGTTGGAGAACTTGAACCACCCCGTAACCACCAGCGACCGCCTCATCATTGTTCAGGCGGTCGCTGGTGGTTAATGTTTTTAGTACGTCCAGTCTAGAATCTGGGTATTGAAGTTTTCGATGGCGACGAGAAATCGTTCTGAGGACGAGTGGTTCCCGGCTTCATTTTCTCGGTACACATTGACGTAATAGTCACCAGCTGGAATTTTCTCGAATTTGTATTCACCGCGCTCGTTCGTTTGAATGCCTATCGTCTTGCTTCCCGTGCTGTTGCTCATGAGCGTAACCATCAATCCCTGTAACGGTGTACCTCCTTCGTAAACGGTTCCTATGAGGCTACCGCCGCCGGCTAAAATCACCTCGACCGACTGGTCTTGCCCATATTGTAAGTCGACGTCGAATTCACTTGAGGCAAAATCCCCGTGGCTTACCATCAATTTTCTCTCTCCCTCAGGCAGTTGTGAAATTGAAAAGAATCCATCGTGGTCCGTTTTTCCGAAGGATGAGTTCCCTCTCGCGTAGGAATAGGAATGGGTCGAAGAATGGATTTTGGCGTTCCGTATCGGGTTACCATCGATATCGAAGACTCTTCCTTCCAATATTGCCGCAGGTTCCATGACCACTTGAAAATTTTCACTCGTCGGCCCTTCGCCCAATTCTCGAACTTGCACCAACGTTGGAGCCATACCCTCACTGGTGATCACGAGGGTTGAATCTCCAATTTTCACATCACTAAGCTCAAAAAACCCGTTCGTACTACTGAAGGTTTTCCCGTCAGGAATCGCTTGTTGCAGCTCAGCGATTACATTTGCAGACCTCGAAATCTTGAAACGATTCACAGCGGTGCCGTCGGCTGCGTTTCTCACATAGCCTTTGACTGTGCCGAAGTCCGGCATGATGATTTGAAGTCCGGTATAAGGTGCCTTGACTCCTCTCACGACCTCGGAACTGTGACCGGAGTGGCTCGCTACGAGCGTATATTCGTCCGGTTTCAATCCCGAAAACTCGAATCTACCTTCGCCGTTCGTCGTCGAATTTACCGTCGTCCCATTCTTGTCCTGGAGTCTTAATTGGGCGTTCGTCACTGGATTATTTTGACGGTCACGAACGATGCCGCCAATACCAAGGCCGCCTGTCTGGTAATTGAGGTCGAAGCCTTCAATCAATTGACCGGGCTTTACCGATACCGTGGCAACCGTTGGGCTCCTGGAGCCGCCGCGTTCTTCAACTGATACGTCGTAGGTACCTTCGGAAAGCCATTGCATCAGGAACATGGCCTGATAGGCTCCGCAATACGTATAGGTAATGCCGGTGCCCATTTTGGCCTCTTCCGTTTCCGGGTCAGTCGGTTGAGACCAAACGTATGTCTGGGGTCGTGCATATCTTCCGTCGATTCGGATTTTTCCGGAAACATATGCTCCCTTCGGTAACTCCAATTCCAAGCCACTTAATCCTTCTTCGGGTACTTCAAATGGACCTACTTTGATGCGGGCAAACCCAGTTGCCTGTGCGCGAATGAACAGGGGCCCTGCTTCCATGAACGAGTTCAGTTTGAACCGACCGTTTCGATCCGTGATAGTGTCGCTGTTCAATTCTTTTAGGCTAGGTCCAGATCTCAGGACAGCGCCGGCGATGGGGCGTCCATTCTCGTCAACAATTTGGCCGGTGACAGGGATTCCGGTTCGTAATACGAAATCCGAATTCCCTTCAATTGCTTTAGGGGTAACAGATATTGTTGCGCTCCTGTTTCCCGAGCCGTATCCATATTCAAACGTGGACGTGCGTCGAAGGTTGTAACTGGTGAATGCTGCGTTGGTGAATGTGTAGTATCCGTCCGTATCTGTCACCAAATCGTCGTACCGGACACCGGTATTTGATTCGACCGTTAGTTTCACTCCGGGGATTCCCTGTTCGGTATTTTCGTCATAGACACGCCCAGAGAATTGTTGGCCGGGTATAGCCTTGATATCGCCGAACTCGGCTGTTTCACCTTTTACGATCGATACAACCGCCGGGGAATCTTGCAACACGAAATGCTCACTGTACATTTTGACGCTGTAGTCTGCGGGGCGTATATTGTCGACGGTCACTTGACCATCTTCGTCCGTATATCCATATGCAATGTCACCATATTCGACGCCACGTAAGTGGACGATCACTTCTATCAATGGGTCTCCAAATTCATCCACCACTCGACCCGAAAACGATCCTCCATGGTCCAAGACAACCTCTGCCGGCGATTTACGGCTGCTAATCCATTCAGAGATTTTGGGCGCGTACCCGTCGGCAATGGCGTATACCTTTACTCGACCGAGCACTACGTTGCTAATTGACACGTTCCCAGCATCATCAAACCCGGTAGGATAAACACCGTCCTTCGAATACGGTAGAGGAGGTCCGAGGAATTGATGCCGATAAATGAAGGCTCGCTTTGGTTGAATAGGCTCGCCATCCTCGTTAACCATCCCGACCTTAACACTTGAACGAGGGAGCAGGGGCGCCGAGAAATGAACTCCAGGAAGGTTTTCGTCGAGCTCAAATTGTGAGTTGGAGCCTTTGTTACCTTTAGTGAGGTCGATGAGGTAGTTGCCATACGGAAGGTTCTTAAAAAAAGCGATTTTGTCATCCTTAACCGTTTGTTGATAACGCAATCGTTTGGTCGGTGTATTTTCCCAGGGCTTCCAAGTCTGATGGACGATGGTCACAACCGTCCCCGCACCGTTGGGATCGTCCACATAAATAAACATGGACCCACCGCTGGGCCCCGGGAATGGCCGTTCCTCGCTGAAAAGGGTAAAGTCTGGCGTTAGCGGCGCGACCGCCGGCGTGGCAACGACGTTGGTCTCTGTTGAAGTGCTAACGGACGATGTCAATGAATTTTCGGCGGCCGTATTATCTACGTCAATAGCGGCCACGTTCGACGTCGATGTGGGCGGTTCGGGCTTCGAAGAACTGGTCACTACCCAAAGGCCAAAAATTCCTGTGATTAAAACACCGCTCAATAGTGCGACTGCAGGAGTGAAGAATGAGGTGGTCGCGGTAGAGACGCTCGTCAAGACCGTTGAATCCACACCTGCAATAGCCGACTTCAGTAGCCCGGTTTGCAATACCGCGCTCGGAGTTGCGTTCGCCAACCCCATAAAGCCCGTGGAAAGAACCAGAGGTGCGACAGGAACCCCTTTCTTTCTTAGTTCGGCGCGAACAACTTCGACGGCTTTTTTGATTCGCAACGAAACGCCTTGGCGGGAAAGATTCAATTCTTCGCCGACGTCTACTAACGTCCTTCCCATCAGGTAATGTTCGACGATGGGCACTCGGAGATCATCGGGTAGTTCAGCGATGGTTTCATCGATCAGGTGTTGTACATCGTCCCATGCCGACACATCGGTGAGCGGCTGAGAATCGGCGTAAGTTTGTTCTCTGGTGGTACGCCGTGAATCCGTTCGAACACGGTTAATGGCCCTTCGCGTCGCCAGTGTATGGAGCCAGCCGCCGAGGGAAGTATTGACTTCGACAGGAGCTTCGGCGATTTTCATGAAGCATTCTTGCGAAACTTCTTCAGCGTCCGCGGGGTTTCTAAGTACTCGAAGGCAGGATCCGTATACCAAACCGGCATATTGCTTTACGATTTCGGCAAACGCGTCCGGATCTTTGGTGTCGTTCCATCGCTGGATTAGCATGACGTCTTGTGGGCTCATGGCGATCTCCTTGGAAGATTGAGTAACGTGATTACTATAGAGTCGTCACCGAGTCGCATTTGTCAATTGAACCATGGAAATTTTTGGATATCTGAGTTATGGGGCAATAATAACAGTCATAGCCCGGGAAGTGAAGAGGTCCGGTCCTGAATCGCGAAAATATTGTTTGAACCCTACTGCAATTGGCTACAATGGGTTGAATTGGTCAATAAAATGGAAATAGAATTATGCTCAAGTGTATTTCACCTGTGGATGGCTCGGTGTACGTGGAACGGCCGTTCGCGGATAGTAGCGAGATAGATTCCTGTTTGGCAACGGCATCGGCGGCTTCTCAAGATTGGAAGACGATATCGGTGTCCCAGCGTGCTGAATTGTGTTCCAAATGGGTGGACGCCTTCGCAGCCAAATCAGAAACAATCGCGACGGAACTAGCCTGGCAAATGGGGCGTCCCATTCAGTACGGATCGGGTGAAGTCCGAGGATTCGAAGAACGGGCCCGCTGCATGATTGCAATGGCTGAAGGTGTCCTGCAGGATGTCGAATTGCCGAAGAGGGAAGGATTCACACGGTTCATTCGTAGGGACCCTTTGGGAGTGGTGTTGACTGTAGCGCCCTGGAATTATCCGCTGCTTACGGCCATCAATAGTATTATGCCAGCGTTAATGGCGGGAAATGCCGTGATATTGAAGCATTCTCATCAGACGCCGTTGTGTGCGGAACGGATGGTTGAAGCAGGAGCTGAAGCCGGTTTTCCCGACGGGCTATTTCAGTTTTTGCATTTAACCAGAGAACAGACCGCCGAACTAATTCGATCTTCTGAAATCGATGGAGTGGCATTTACCGGGTCCGTGGAAGGTGGCGCCGAAATGGAAAAGGCCGCCGCCGGACTCTTCATCCCGGTGGGATTGGAACTTGGCGGAAAGGATCCTGCGTATGTACGGCCGGATGCGAATTTGGCGCATGCCATTGAAAATCTGGTGGACGGTTCGTTTTTCAATTCCGGGCAAAGTTGCTGCGGTATTGAACGTATTTATGTCCACGAGGATCTCTACAACGGTTTCATCGACGGGTTTGCCGACTTGACCAGCCAATATGTCCTGGGGGATCCTTTGGACGCTTCAACCAATCTTGGGCCCGTGGTGCGTACGAATGCGGCTAACTTTGTGCGCGAACAAATCGGAGAAGCGAACGCGAGCGGTGCAAGAGGTCTTATCGACACTGGGAAATTTTCGGCGAATGCGGAGGGAACTCCTTATTTAGCCCCGCAGGTCCTTGTGGACGTCAATCATTCGATGCGGGTGATGTTCGAGGAGAGTTTTGGGCCGGTCGTCGGCATTATGAAAGTGTCCTCGGATGATGAAGCAATCAAATTGATGAACGACTCCGCTTTGGGGCTGACCGCGAGTATTTGGAGTGCCGACGAAGATGCAGCTCTCTCGATCGGCGACCGTGTCCAGGCAGGAACGATCTTCATGAATCGCTGTGACTATCTTGATCCCGAACTCGCTTGGACGGGTGTGAAGGATTCGGGGCGTGGCGTTTCGCTTTCGATGATGGGCTACGATCAATTGACTCAAGCCAAGTCGTTTCATTACCGTACCAAAATTGACTAGGAGTACACGTTGAGCAATCTCTCTGGAAACTGGAATTACCCCACGAACGTTCGGTTCGGAGCGGGACGAATCTCGGAACTCCCGGCGACGTGCCGTGAATTGGGAATGGAAAATCCGCTTTTGGTGACGGATGAGGGACTCGTTGACCTGCCAATTGTACGAGACGCTGTTCGGTTGTGTGAAGATGCTGATTTAGGCTGCAAAGTTTACAGTAACGTTTTCGGAAACCCGACGGGCGCCAATGTGGAGGGTGGAGTGGACGCTTATTCGCTCGGCGAGCATGACGGCGTTATCGCGTTTGGTGGTGGAAGTGGCCTGGATGCCGCGAAAACAATCGCCTTCATGGCGGCGCAGTCTGGCACGGTCTGGGATTTTGAGGACGTGGGAGATAATTGGACGCGGGCCAATACGGAAAACCTGCCGCCGGTGGTCGCCGTGCCAACGACTTCGGGGACCGGGTCCGAGGTTGGACGGGCGAGCGTGATCACGGATGAGACGGCACATGTAAAGAAGATTATTTTTCATCCTCGTATGTTGCCGGAGATTGCCTTATCCGATCCGGAACTCACTGTCGGTTTACCTGCCCACATTACGGCGGCAACTGGTATGGATGCTTTATCCCATTGTCTCGAAGCATTTTTCGCTCCGTCGTATCACCCCATGGCTCGAGGTATCGCGGTGGAAGGTGCACGGCTTGTGAAGGAATGGCTGCCTACCGCTGTATCTGACGGTACGAATGTTGAGGCACGTTCTCACATGATGGTGGCGTCGCAGGCGGGTGCAACGGCATTTCAACGAGGTTTGGGAGGGATGCACGCGATTGCCCATTCGTTGGGTGCAGTGTACAACGCGCACCACGGCTTACTGAATGCGATTCTGATGCCGTATGTGTTGAAAGCGAACGCGGCGGCGATTGAAGATGACGCGGCGTATCTTGCAAACTGCCTCGGCCTGGAGTCGAGGTTAGAGGCGCTTATTGATTGGGTATTGGCCATTCGAGGCGAAGTAGGTATTCAGGAGACACTAGCGGAAATTGAAATCCAAGATGACGAATCGGAACGCATTGGTGAAATGGCTGTCGAGGATCCTTCGGCCGGAGGCAATCCGATTCAATTCACGGCGAAAGAATACGCGGACATTTTTCGGATGGCCGTAAACGGTATTTAAGTGAACCCAGAGGATGAAGGTAAATGACGGAACATATCCGAACAGCGTCTGATTTAAAACAAAAAGTTCAGCATGAAAATATTGAAAACATCAAAGTGGGTGTCTTTGATGTGGACGGAATACTTCGCGGGAAATATATGCATCGCGACAAATTTTTGTCTGCCGTGGATAAAGGGTTTGGGTTCTGTGACGTCGTTCTCGGTTGGGACAGCAATGATCAGTTGTACGACAAATCGACCATTACCGGGTGGCACACCGCGTATCCGGATGCGCCCGTTCGATTGCTTCCGTTGACGACCCGCGAACTCCCATTCGAAGAAGGGTCATTGTTCGTACTAGGTGAATTTGCTGATGAGGCAGAAAAGGTGTGTCCACGCGGTACATTGCGCCGTGTATTGAGCAAGGCTCACGATATGGGGTTTACCGTACATGGTGCCTTGGAGTTTGAATTTTTCCTGTTTGAGGAAACACCGCATAGTGTCCGGGAAAAAGGATATCGAAATCTGAAACCGATCACTCCGGGCTTTTTTGGATACTCCGTCTTGCGAAATTCGGTGCATTCCGATTTCTATCATGATCTACTGGCGTTGTGTAAAGACATGCGGATGCCGTTGGAAGGCCTCCATACAGAAACAGGACCGGGTGTCATCGAAGCGGCGTTGAATATCACGGAGGGAATTGAGATCGCGGATCGGGCATCGTTATTCAAGACGTTTACGAAAGTGTTTGCACAGCGACAGGATTGGATGGCGACGTTTATGGCCCGATGGTCTCCCGATTGGCCCGGGCAATCAGGGCATATTCATTTATCTCTTAAGAATTTCGAGGGCAATAACGCTTTTTTTGATGGCGACAAACCTGAATCCATTTCGGATGAGATGCGCTGGTTTTTGGGTGGACAGCAAGCCTTGATGCCGGAGTTTTTATCGATGGTAGCAAGCACCGTGAATAGTTTCTCGCGTCTTGTTCCGGGGTTCTGGGCGCCGACCAATGCTACGTGGGGCGTCGAAAATAGGACGTGTGCGTTACGCGCAATCACCGGGAGCGAGAAGAGCCAGCATATTGAATACCGTATCGCGGCGGCCGATGTGAATCCATACATTGGAATGGCAGCGGCGTTGGGTTCGGGGCTTTGGGGGATAGAGAACAAGATTGAACCGACGGAAGCCGTTGTCGGGAACGCGTATGAACAGAAATTTCCCAAGAAACTGGATTTGCCGGCGACATTGTACGAGGCCGCTGGACGACTTCGAAAATCTCAGGCGGCGAAAGAACTGTTTGGTGAGACCTTTGTGGACCATTACGCGCAGTCGCGTGAATGGGAAGAAAGGGAGTTTCGAAAATCGATTACCGATTGGGAAATGGAACGGTATTTCGAGATTATCTAACCTGAATAAGCATAGATACTTTGAGTTCCGATGAAGGAAGTACGAATTGGCAGATAATGATGCCACGAAAAAATTTAATGCGGCCCAACGCTTTTTCAGCGAAGGGGATTTTGACCACGCGTTGGTTCTTCTCAAAGAACTGAACGCGGAATTCCCGAATACGAAAAACGTATTGCTCGCGCTCGCCCGCTGTTATGCGGAATTGAAAGATTTTGACAACGCGGTTCCGCTGTGTGAAACCTGTATCCGTCACTGGAATGCTCCACGGGCCGCGAGCCTGCTGGCTTCCATCAAAAAAGAACAGGAACAATCCGATGAGGTGCAAATAGAAGAGGTCGAATTGGATACGGGGTTGTCGGCTGCCTTCGAGGCGCAGGCAGTTCCGCCGAAGACGCTGGCCGAAAAGCTCACTAAGCCAATTCTTTTGTTGGTGGCAGCGGTTTCCGTCGTTGCAGGAATCGTTTTCGGCGTTCAAAAAATATTCGAATTTGAGCCGGATACAGGTGTGTCTAGTGATGAATTCCAACGTGCTTTGGACGAACGTCGCGGACACACCACGGCAAAAATCGAACAACATATCTCCGAACGTCCCGGTCAGATCATACCGGAACACGTTTGGCGCCAAACGGCAATCGATGATCGGCCTGATTGGCGCCCGGGGATTTACCAGAAAGTCCCATGCGGAGATGCCCACATACGCATGCCCGATGGATCGATCATTCCTCGCGACATCGACGTGTACATTCCGATGGCCTATCAAGAGCGGCCGAATGAATGGTTTCCCGTCGTGACGATCAATTGGTCGTCGAGAAATCCGGGGTTTCAAGGATTGGAACGATGGGCCGAGAAAAACGATGTTATTCTTGTTACGTTCAATGCAATCGCAAACAAGTTTTATAAGATTAAAGACAATACCCAGGATGCAGCGCTGTACGTGATCGTACAATCCATGCGGGCGAACATGGCGATTGCTCTTGGGATGAGCGGTGGCGCGGCCTCATGCTGGGAGATGATTTGCCGATACCCCGATAACTTCGCGGGTGTGGTGATGATGGCCATGTCGGATGGCCATAACGATTGCATGATCCCGAACAACGTACGCGTCGGCTATATTTACGGCCAAAGTGATCACAACCGGAAAGCCATTGAACGGAAAATTCCCCAATTGGAAGGGGCAGGATTTAGGGTGCGCTCGAAAGTCGTTCGTGGCGGACACGTAACTGGACCGTTAAGCGCCCGCGAAGAAATGCTGACATGGATATTGGAAGATGTACGGGCGGAACTAGGGCACAATACCGGACCGCCTGATCTCAATCTTCGTTAAGTATGTCCTCCGCATACGGGTATCAAGTTAAGGTTGTACAGATCATTCACGGATAAATCAGATTCTTAATGCCGAAGAGCAAAAGCGCCCACCGCGTTTGCGATACGATGGGCGCTCACAATTTCTAAGTCAACTTACAATTAGTTTGAGTCACACGTTTCGGCATTGTCGCCGGAATCGTAGGTCAAGCTTCCGCCGGAAACATTGTCCACGCAGAACGTGAACGACACGTTTCCTTTCGCCGTTGCAGTCGTTTCCACAACAGCGACCCCGTTTCCGTTCGTGACGGCCGATCGAGATTCGTTGTAGTCGCCGGTGAACGTACCGCTAACCGTGACCCCGGAAACCGGAGCCCCGCAATAATCAACGACAGTGACCGTCGCTTTTCCTATTTTCTTTCCTTGGCCTACACCCTGCGTGGCCGGAACGATCGAACTTACACTCATCGTCGAGGCCGTACAGCCACCGCCGTCGGTCGTCGCTCCAGCAACAGAAGACGAGCCTGTGGCGTTTTGATTTGCGCTTAAGTCACGCGCTTGTACCTGGTAATTGTACGTGGTACTGGCCGCCAATCCCGTATCCGTGTACGACGGGCTGGACTGCCAACCACTATCGTGCCCACCGACTGTCAGATTCGTGAAAGAATATTCTACTCCACTCGCATCCGTAGCCGTCGTAGCCGTCATGGAAATGGACGTCCCGCTCGCTGCAGGTACGCTGGCCCACGTCATGGGATCGGGGTTGGGTGCAGTCGTGTCGCCGCCACCGCTACCCTTCAAAAGGGAAATCGTATCGAAGTCAACATCGCCGCTATCGATCGAGAGCGAAATGGTAACGCTCCAGGCGTTCGCAGGCGCTGTAGCGACCGTCGATGTTTGTGTCCACGTGCCTGTGGCGTTGACCGGGGTTGAGGTCGCTGTAATCACCCCTTGTCCCTGGTCTTTGAATTCGATGGCAAGATGCCCGACCCCGTTTCCACGCAGGTAACCGGAAACAGTATATTGCGATCCAGGGGTGACGGGATTTGCATGCCAAAAACCACTGCTTGTCCCTGCGACAAGAGCGTAGTCAGATCCTGAATGGGCATCGGGAGCGTTTTCGATGTAGGCGGCATTGCTTCCCCAGGAGCGCCAGCCTGAAATTTCGCCCGAGATACTACTGTCTTCCAGGTTGCCATTGGCAACGTCGTCGTTTTCGCCGAAGCAAGACAGGGAATCCTGACCGGGAGCACTTAGTCCCAATTCAGCAGCTATATGGGCCGCGAGTTTGTTCGCGAAGCCGGCATGCTCGCAAATCACAGCGTGTTGTCCGCCCCATAACCATGGCATCAGTATGTAGGAAACGTTTGTATCACCCGCTGCATGCAGGTCCGCTACCGCAATATCGACGAAATCGGCCGGCTCACCGAAATCCCAACCGTACCCATTGTTAAAAACAATGTGAGCGTTCGGATAATGGGAACGTAAATCGTTGGTGACGAAATCTTTCCATGCCTGAATCATTTGACTTTGACTCAAATTGAAGTAGTGATCGTTTGCGCCCAAGTTAATGACGACAACGTCGGGCGTCCAAGAGGTAAAATCCCAGGTTGGGCTAGATTCGCCCCAGTGCGTTCGGGTATATCTCGACGGCATTGCAGGTTTCGGTTTTTTGATTCCGGCACCGCTTACTGCAATTGAGCTGTATTCCGCGTCGAGCAACCGCGAGGTCATGGCGGGATAGGCGAAATAGCTATCGGAGTAGGCATTGTCACCATTGTCGCAACCGCACAGCGCCGAATAGCCGGCGGTATTTGAATCGCCGTAGAATTCGATCTTTAGTGGGGGGCGAGCTGGGGGAGATACGAGGGCACTACCATTGTCGAGTTCGAGTCCATAAAACGTGATTTGATTGTCGGGGCGATCCCAACTTTCGGTCATTTTTACGATCTCTACCTTGTGCGTGCCATTGCTCAAACCTGACGCTAAAACGAAAGTTTGTTGGTTCGACGACAAATTCAATATCGTCCGATTATTCACATCAACCTGATCATCAATTATCACGTACAGATTATCTTCGCCGGATTCCGAGCTAAAGGAGCCACTAATTGAAGTTCCTTCAAAGTTCGCGATGATCGAAGTGCCCGACCAACTGAAGTTCGGTTCCGACGGATTGCTTAAATCCATTCTTCCGGTATATAAGATGTTCGTGTCGCTCGGATCGATGAACGATGCCGCGTGGACTCCGCCCAGCGGCATGAACAGGCTTGCCATCAATACGGGTAAAACTAAAAGTCTGCGTTTCCAAAAATTCATTTTCTACTCCCTTCTAAACGGTTGACATCTAAAAAACTTATCGCGATAACGTTTGCGCACTAGCTTCTGTTAAAACTTAATTGAAAATTATTGGAATTTATTGCGAACTATTTGATCAAAAATGTTTAGAAAATACATTTACTCTGATTTATGCACATTTTTTGTGCCAAATATAGAGTTGCGTAAACGTTGACGCATTTGGATAGTATCAGCGACGATGGGATTTGTCAACCGCATGATTTAGTACTTAAAAATCGGCTGGGAATTATTTTGAGGAACGCCCTGAATTGACGTCCAATGACTTCCATTTTCCACCCAAAAAACGAGCGTAAAGGAAAGCGAAAGTGAGTACGGGTGAAACCGCCCAGGCGATAAGCGGACCACTTGGGTCAAGGTTGAACGGGACTAGTAGCACGTAGGCCAATGGAACCAGAATCAGCCATTGGGTGATGAATGTGACTCGAGCGATGGGCTTGGTGTCGCCGGCACCGCTTAGAGCCCCTTGAACGCCTATGGCTAAACAACTGAAAAATTGACCGACGGAAAACCAGCGAAGGACCTTGGCTCCCAATACCGCGCCATCCGAGTCTTCGATGAACGCGCGCGATATTGGACCAGCCAACAAAATAGTCGCAATACATACTACGCCCATAATCGCACCCAGAAGATAGACGCCGTACCGCCCGGTCGCGTCTGCTTCGTCAAACTTTCCACGGCCGATGGCATCGCCCACCAATGTAGCAAGAGCGACCTGAAACGCCAATGCCGGTAACACGCTGAAGAGTCGTATCTGGAGTCCCAATCCGACCGCTGCATGCATAGAGACTCCGTAAACGCTAAATCCCACTACGGTTAGAAAGACTACGCGCGCTGAATTTCGCATGACGCCCGCGATGGCGATGGGCGTTCCGACGCGGAAGATTCGATTTACTGTGTCCGTTTCTATTCGGATAATTCTAGAAGGGAGAAGAGGAGTAGCGTGATTTTTCCGAAGTAGCAGGAGGACGAATGCCGCGGAGCCGGCGACTCGGACAAGCAGTGTTCCGACGGCGGCTCCTTTGACGCCCAGATCGGGAAAGCCGAATTGGCCGTGGATGAAGCCGTAGTTGAGCGGCACGTTGATGATGGCCATGGCGATAGCGATTTTCAATGGAAGCCATGGATTTTTGGCGGCTCGGAATATGGCGGCGCTCACGGCGTTCAATCCGAGGAAGGTTAAGCTCAGCGAATATATTTTTAGGTAGTCGACCGCAAAAAGTGTGGTCTCCGGCGTTGTTTTCAGAAGGGCCAATACGGCCGGTGCGAGAAAGTAGCCGGCGATTCCCAGACCGGTCGCCAACGCCGTAATCGTGAGGAGACCTTGGGCCACTAGATCGTTGACCTTATCCAAATCTTTCTTAGCGAGGTTTTGGCTCACTAAGCCGACGACTCCGATGGAAAGAGCGAGGATTGCGGCTTCGAAGAGGAATGTGACTTGGCGGTTGACACCCAATGCGGCAGTCGCAGCGGTGCCGAAGGATTGAACCATGAACAGATCTGTTAGGCCGAGGCCCATTTCGATGATGTTGTAGGCCACGGTGGGGAGCGCGAGTAGCAGAATTTTTTTGTAGAGACCTGATTCCGGCGTGGAAGAGTCCATTGACATTAATTGAGCGTGCGGACTGTTCGGTAAGTAAATTCTGACGACATTTCTTGTGCTTCACCGATGGCGGCTTGGACGAGGTGATGGTCGGGGGCCTTGTGGCAGACGGGGTCGGTGACGTTGACATCGCCGGCTAACAGGAAGGCCTGGCAGCGGCACCCGCCGAAGTCCTCTTCTTTGAACTCGCAGCTCTGGCAGGGTTCAGGGAGCCAGTCGGTGCCGCGGAATTTGTTAAAGACTGGCGAATCGTTCCAAATGTTGGCGAGAGATTCTGACGCTACGTTCGGGAATTCCAGCCCGGGGATTTCACGCGCGGTTTGGCAGGGGAGGACGGCTCCGTCGGGAGCGATGGTGATGAATTGATTACCCCATCCGGCCAGACAGGCCTTCGGTTTTGCCTGGAAATAGTCGGGGAGTACGTGGAGGACGAACATTTTCCCGCGCGTCTTCTCGACGTAGCGAGCCGCAATCTCTTTCGCGGCGGTCAGTTGGTCTCGCGTGGGTAATAGGGCAGCACGGTTTTCGTACGCCCATCCGATGTATTGCACGTGGGCCAATTCGATTCGTTCCACGCCCCATTCGATTGCCATGTCCAGAAGCTCGGTCATTCGGTCCATGTTGTGGCGATGGAGGACGGTGTTGAGCGTTACGGGAAAGCCGAGCGACTTGGCCGTTTCTATGGCGTTACATTTTTGGTCATAGCTGGGGGTGCCGGCGATGAAGTCGTTGCCCTCCTTCGTGGAATCCAGAAGGCTCACTTGAAACGCGTCTAATCCCGCAGCCTTCAGTTCTTCAAGTTTCTCGGGTGTCGCTGTGAATCCGCTGGTGCTGATATCGGTGTACAGGTCGGCTTTCCGTGCCGCGCTGATGATCTCAGGGAGGTCGTCGCGGAGCATCGGTTCGCCTCCGGAGAAGTGCGCGTGGATGACGCCTAACTCGGCGGCTTCATTCAATACTCGAATCCAGTTTTCCGTGTCGAGTTCAGAAGTGTGTTCGCCCATGTGGAGTGGGTTGCTGCAATACACGCACTTGAGCGGACATTTGTACGTCAGTTCCGCGCATAGTGACATGGGCCTAAGCGTCGACATCGGTCAATAATCCGTGGTTGTACAACCCTTCGAGGTAATCCATCACGTCGGGTCCGACGTCGGCACCGCCGAACATTTCGCTTAACGTCGCGATGAGTTCTTCTGTTGAGCGGCCGTCGAGTAATTTCACGATGTGGTGGCCGGTTTCGTTGAGTACCAATACGCCTTCCGGGTATACGACTTGATGCTGTTCTCGTATCTTATCCCAACGGTAGCGGGAGAAGGAGACCAGCTTCGGGTGTGAGACCTGGAAGGTTTCGCTCATTTACGAAGTCTCCGCGGTGGGGTTGACGCAATGGTAATAGAGCGCGTCGAGTTGAGCCCAAAGGATGTCGCATTTATAACTTACGGCACCGACGGCTTGTTCTTGAAGTTCACGCGTCGTACAGTATTCGTGTACGAGGGATAATCCATGGTCGCTGTCGCGTGGCGCCTGAGTCAAGCGGGCTCGCATGTAGGCCAAAGCCTCGGGGTCGATCCATTTGTAATGTTCTTCAAAGGCTTCGATACGTTTGCCCATGAGTTTGGGGGCGAAGAGTTCGGTGAGTGAGGAAGCTACGCCAATGATCCAGGGTTTCTCTCTGATGAATGTGACGTATGAGTCTACGGCGAACCGAGTGCCCGGCAATAATTTTTCATTGATGAGATCTGTGTCGCGGCTGAGGCCCATGGCTTCGCCAAGCCGCAGCCATTTTTCGATACCTCCCGGGCTGTCGGGTGTGCCGTCATGGTCGACGACTCGCTGGACCCATCGTTGGCGTATTTCGCGATGGGGGATTTTCGAAAGTAGAATCGAGTCTTTTACCGGAATGATGCGTTGGTAATAGAGGCGGTTCTGGCACCAGACTTTGAGTTGGTCTTCGGTGAGGTGACCGTCATTCATCAACTCGTGAAATGGATGTTTGTCGTGGTACTTGCTTGTACCGACGGCGCGGATGTTTTCGGTGAATTCGTCTTTGGACCAGAGTTCCATGTTTTGTTCCTACATTTTGATGGTTCCGAACTACAGAAGGCTTGTGCAGGTGTAAACTGGAGTGGACCCAAAGCAACAGATCCCGCAAAGTCTAGACCAGTAGAATACCCTAGATTTCGAAGGAATTTCCATCTTGACCCACTTGAATGCCGGCATCCACCACCGCCTGATATTCGGGTGTCGAGCGATTCAGCATGGGGTTCGTATTGTTGATATGGAAAAATACTTTTTGTTTGGCGGGGATATTCTTGAACCATTCCAGCGATCCGCCATCTTCGCCCGTAATCGGCCAATGCCCCATGTCCATCGCGTTGCGTGCGGCGAGGCCCAGATCGACCATTTCGTTGAGCGTCCAGAAGGTGCCGTCGAAAAATACGATATCGGATTCGCGTGCCGCCTTGTCCAGTTCGTCGGTCATTGCTTCTACGCCGGGAGCATATAAGAACTTACCGCCTGTGTTGCGGTCTTCGATGAGAAGGGCAACGCAAGAGCCCGAACCGTCTTCATCGTCCTTCACGAATAATGGAGGGTGGGGGTCCAGGTCTATAGTGCTAACCCACAAGTTGCTTTCACGACCTTCGTGAGACGTCAGGTGGATTGGTTCGTCGAAGGACAAGCTGGACCAGGGACGCGGTTTGAATGCGGAAAGCATTTGGTACACCGGAAAATCTTTTCGAAGCCAACGCTCAACCGAAGGTGTCGAGTAAATGTTGTAAAGCGTGCCTTCGCGAAGGAACAGTAAACCGGACGTGTGGTCAATTTCCGCGTCTGTCAGCACGCATCCTGCGATGCCCGTTGCACGTTGATCATCGCCGGGCGGAGTCAACGGTGGAAAGGACATTACCTGAGCGCGTACGTCTGGAGAAACATTGAGGAGGTACCAGTCGAAACCATCGGAGCTGATGGCTACACTGGACTGGGTGGCGGGGGAGATGTGTTCGCTTCCCTCGCGCGTCAAAACACAATTGGAGCAGCGGCAGTTCCATTGCGGTAACCCGCCGCCTGCCGCTACTCCAAGAATATGTATTTGCATTAAAGAGTATTAGATAGTCGAATTAAAAGTCGAATGACGGATCAGTCGGGGACCCTTCTACTTCAAAATCGTCAGTGTTTGCATAGGAAGAACATTCCATTGCAAGAGAGATGTCTTTAAAACTTGGTTTTTCCCAACTCATTAAAATTCTCCTTTTAATTGCTAAGTTATTACTAACAGCTTACATCCAGTTAAAAACCGAATGTGAGCCGAAGTTCCCACGCGGAATTCCTGATTAATTTGACACATTTTGATGACAAAGTGCAAATATTGTCTATCCGCGGAATCCAAAAACCGAAAAACCCGTTATTTTCAGGCCTTTTGAGGCATTAAAAGGAATAATTTGGAACCATAACATACGACCGCGTATAACAATGCGTTATTTGCCGACGAAATTCGAACGAATGCAGCCCCGCGGAAATCGAATGATTCTCTCGGATCTGTCGTCTAATTTGTATAAGGAAACGAGGAGGAACAACTTGATGGGCATCAAAAAATTTTCGTGGAATAGTTTGGATGGAAGTCAATACGTAATACTTGAGTTGGCAGATGGCAGCGATGGAAACATCGAGGCGGTGATGCGTCAGTCGGCAGAGTCCTTTTCGGCCGCGCTCGCTGGTGACGAAACCGTAACAGGATCATCGACTCGTGACCGCGACAGTTTCGTGGTCACGTTAGGCATGTCCCATATAGAAGTAGAACCCATTCTTTCGGTAGGCGATTACCTGTTCCTGCTGGACGAGGATGAAGAATGGTTACGCGTATTGACCGGGCCGCGGTATATGCCGACGGGGTTTTCGATGCTGCGTCGTGTTCCGGATAACGGTGACGTTGTTGACGCCGAGTCGTATCCTTCGCTGGCGGATAAGGCCATCTACGGAGCTGCGTTCAGCAGTCGTTACTACACCTTGCCGGCGGGCACCGACAGCGACCAGAAGATTCCAGATTCACAGGTTCCCGTCTATCATGCCCGAACCTCGTTGTATCCCGATGGAGTCGCCGTGGGTGAGTTGGTGCGTACCGTGGGAACGAAAGAACAAGGGTTGACTCAAGCCCGTGGACGATACGAAGTCTATGGGAACGGAGCGAAGTTTTTTTGGGATGGCGCTGCGGAGTCTGTGTCTTATCAGCCGGATCGAATGGGCTGGTGTTTGGGGCACCAGGATTGCGTGCAGAAATACGAAGGCGCCAACGAACTAAATCTGTTTTCGGGGGAGCAGGAAGCAGAGCTCTTCGACAAGATTCCGGGAAAAGAAACGGAGACCAGCCCATCGGGTCGACTCGTCCTCAGGCACGTGTCCGAAGCTATCACGGATACCGGCGGCAACGAAGGAAGAACGACCAATACTTACGAAGTGAGTTCGACGGTTTCCGGCAGAGTTATTTTGGCCTTCGACAGTACCTTTGATTGGGAGTATCACGGCCTGGACGCGAAGTTCACCTTTTCGGAGGACGAGACGTCCATCCTGCGCAACGGAGAAGCGCACAAGGATCTTCCGTCCGACGAGATCGTCGCTGCGGCAGAAGCGGATGTACCGGAGTCATCCTATTCGAGGTACAGAGATATGACGTTGGCCGGCCTGCATTTCTGGCGGCATGACCATCCACATCCGGATTTACCGCGGAAGAAACTTACCGACGACCCGGAAGTGATTGAGGATACCGCTGCTCCAGCGGGTAGTGGAGGATGCGCGGGCGTGTTGGCCGTGATGGCATTCGGGCTCTTCGTCGCGTTGCTCTCCGTCGCTTAGCTGGCAATCCGGATAATATGGCATGAGTGGAGCGTCGACACCATTAAAATCCCCTTACAAAATCTTTGAGGTGGCTGGGCGAATGTTCCTGATAGCCTTGGAGGTCGTGGGAATACGCCGTGCTGAACCCTGAAGAATTTGGCGTCATGGTAAACGTTTTCGTAAATTCGGCATCGGGGAAAAAGACTTCGAGGTCCATGGTTCGACCATTATAGAAGGCTTCGAGAATTGTTCCCAGGCCCCATCCATCGTCTGGTACGTAGAACGTGCCGTCAGCCAGCATCTGGCCGGTCGCTTTTCCGTTCACGAGTTCGGGGATTAAGTAGAGATAGACCGAAGCACCCGTCGCCGCGTGGCGAAAGTATCCCTCGAAGTGATGGAATCCGGCTTTTTGTTTCGTGCCTTGGTTGAAGGCGACAGTTTTCGAATTAATCGTGAGGAACAACGTTTGGGTATGCGTGTCTATTGAGCCTTGTACAGCCACATCCCCGGCATCGTTTCGAGCGGTGCCGTGGAGGATGGTGCCGAACTGATTCAGATGCAGCATATATTTCGTGGGAGATTTGGAGGCCGGTTGTTCGTTTTCACGTAATCGGCTTTCGGCAGTAGCCTCCAAGACGCGTGCTTCAATCTGGCGACCGGCTTCGCGTACGGCCTTGGCCTCCTCCAACAAGGCGTTGACTGCAGGGTCGACCGCAGCCGCTGCGTCGGGATGTTGGGGCGTGAGTGTTGCCGCGGTGTCGTCGTTGGCCTTGAAAAGACCCTGTATGGTTCCGTCTTCCTGGCGTTCAAAGAAGACTTTGGCAGTCGGGGCCGTCCATTCGCCGTTTAAGATGGGATCTTTGACCAGTTTGGTCAGTGTATAGAAACGGGAGCCGCTTTGAATGTGGAGGCCGTCGTCGCCTAAGCTTTCCAGTTTGATGGGAATCGTACCGTCGTTGGCAAAATATACGCCTTCGGCTTTACCGGTAGCTGTCTTTTGGGTTTCGAGAGAATAGGTCTTTCCTTCGACAGCCACCCAGCCCGTCATGCCGCCGTCGGCGTCTTTGTCGGCGGAGGATTGAAGATACACACTGAATCCGCCGTGGGCGTATGTTCCCGAAACATCATTTGTTTCAATGAAGCCCAATACATATGCGATTCCACCGAACACAGAGGACAGCACCCACATCGTCACAAAAAAGGACACGATGGGATGTTCTTTAAATTGTTCTTTTATCCAATCCATTTTTCTCGTTGTGCTCCCGGGTACTCTCGATAGTCGTTAATCTAAATAGACGCGGTCGAGCTTTATTATGTCACTGCTCCATTTCGTAGTTGGTCTATCATGACGTTGTTGAAAGACATGAGTGTAAGTCTTCAAGAATCGTCCATTTTTAAATGTGTGAACAGTAAGCTTCTTTCCGGCCACATTCTCCAGTTCGCTCGAGATTTCCACCTCATACGTATTCGAGGATCTTACAAATTTTAAAATCGACAGTGCTTTAATGCGAAATTCGTCGATTTCGTAGACTCGGGATTGATATCGCGATTCACCCAAACTTTTTTCTTCGTTGTGTTCGTGCGTGGCAAACTCCGTAGTCCACATATGTCCACCGCCAAATGATCTCAGAGTCATTTTCATATAATCTGCAACGCGTTCACTGGTGGAAATACCTATCATCGTGTACTTGCTCGGTTCTCCGTTCAGAGTAAGTTTCCTTGTTACTTCCTGCGTATCCGCTCCAAATTTCGTCGAAACGCGTATGTCATTTTCTCCTGCCGCGAGAAAAACTGGGATTTTAAACGCACCTGACGCATCTACCGTTACTCGTTGGGTTAGCCCAAGGCAAGAGACAGTCAGCGAATCGCCGTTTGAGGGGTTGAAAAGGGAGGGGTCCACTTGACCTCGGAGAAGGATGGCATAGTCATCGGTCGAGAATCCGTCCGCTGGTGAAATCATCTTAATCACGTTCTTAACTGGAGGCTCCGTCGTAACTTTAGCTTCTTCGAGGAGTGGCTCTGGAATATCAGGCGTTTCTTCGACTTTTTCCCAGCGCGTTATCACAGGATCGGGTAGGAGAATGTTTTGCTCCTTTCTTTTTCGCACGATTCTTGAGTCCCAGTCAGCCTTGGCCTGGGTGCGTCGCGCTTGCAGCTCGCGTTCGTATTTCTCACGATTCTTGCTGGCCGTTTTGCGGAGTGTTTTGATTTGTTCCAGCTTTTTTTCAAAGGTCAGTTTCTGGATTCTAACGTCATCGAGCGGGTCTTCA